>Ga0075472_10000403_pt1 | contig 17913 bp, 17 predicted proteins | sample DEB19_08_DNA_3_FD_77014 | JGI IMG/M metagenome (GOLD analysis project Ga0075472, IMG submission 77014) | Aqueous microbial communities from the Delaware River and Bay under freshwater to marine salinity gradient to study organic matter... | ecosystem: Environmental > Aquatic > Marine > Coastal ...
GAAGTACTCCCGGGCGGTGATTCCGGCCACGCGGGCGACGAACACACCCGGCACCTTCTGGATTGCGTTGTTCAGACCGAGGACCTCGTCGTTGTAGAACTGGCGCGCGTAGGCCACACGACCCTCGGTTGCGGTGAGCTCTTCCTGGAGCGCGAGGAAATTCTGGTTCGCCTTGAGGTCGGGATAGGCCTCGGACAGGGCGAACAGCTGGCGAAGAGCACCGGTGACGGCATTGTCCGCACCCGCCTGGGCCGCGGGAGTCGAAGGTGCGCTGATCGCCGCCTGGCGGGCCTTGATCACCGCGTCGAATGTCGACTGCTCGTGCGCGGCATAACCCTTGACCGTCTCCACGAGGTTCGGGATCAGGTCGAGGCGGCGCTTCAGCTGCACGTCGATCTGCGACCACGCGTTGTCGACGCGGTTCCGGCGCTGGATGAGCGAGTTGTAGAGCAGCACGCCGATGACGACGATGACTGCGAGAACGATGAGCACTGTGGTCATGACTGTTCCTTCCTGCTGTTCGCGCCCCGGCGACTGCCGAGTGTGGACCGGCGCAGGAACCGGTCCTCGAATCGCCTCAGCATACGTGGCACCTCGATGACGGTGACGTCGGCCTCCTCGAGCAACAGGAGCCGCTCGTAGATCTCGATGTACCGGTCCGCGAGGATGTCCATCGAGTAGTTCTTCGCTCGCTCGAGCCCGGCGGAGGTGAGTCGCGATGCAAGACGCGGGTCGACCATCACACGCGCAAGCGCATCGGCCAGTGCCTTCGGGTCCTGGGGATCGACCAGGAGCGAGTCAACGTCATCCGTGGCGACGTTCGTGTACCCGTCAATGCGGCTGGCGACGACCGGGGTCGAAGCGGCCATTGCCTCGAGGAGGACGATGCCGAACGACTCACCTCGCAATGACGGGGCACAGAACGCGCGGGCCGTCCTCAACCGTCGGATCTTCTCCGTGTCTGTGATCCGTCCGAGCCACTCGATCCGGGAATCGCCGCCGAACCGCGCCTTCAGTTCCACTGTCTCGGGCCCGTCCGACGCCACCCACAGCCTGACATCGGAGGGCAGCAGTTCCATCGCCTCGAGCAGGACACCGAGGCCCTTGCGCGGTTCGTGACGGCCGATGTAGAAAATCGCGTTCTCCCGGGGCAGTTCCGGACCGGCGTAGGTCTCCACGTTGATGCCGTTGAAGAGAATCTCGTAGTCGCCCTCGATGTAGCGCTGAGCGAGCTCGACGGCGTCCTTCGACACCGCCACACGGATGTCGATGCGCGAGGCGATGCGCGTGAGTTGACGCGCGAACACCCTGTAGGCAGCCGACTCCCCCGCCGAATGGAACGTGGCGACGATCGGCGCCATCTTCATGAGGACTGCCGACAGTGACGGCCCGGGGACGAGCGGTTCGTGGACATGGAGGACATCAAACGCCTCGTCGTTCAGCGCGCGGATGGTGCGCAGCGCCGCGGGCACGTCCGGCGCCAGTGGTGCAACCGATCCGTTCACCGCCGTGGGCAGGCTGTTTCCGATCGGGGTCACGGACGATTCGGGAGGCGGCCCGTCGCAGGGGCCGAGAACCCGAACCTCGTGTCCCTTCGCCCGCATCGCACGGGCAAGGTCGAGGACCTGTTGCTGCACTCCGCCGGGGATGGTGAGGCTGTACGGACACACCATCCCGATTCGCAACATGGCGACTACGGTACTCGCATGTCGATTGATAAGAACTTCCGCCCCGCACTCTCCGTTGTTGCCACCGCCACCAAGCGGCAGGCGATGCTCGACATCGCGGTGGAGGCCGAGAACCGCGGCTTCTCCGGCATCGCATGCCCCAGCCTCGGAGGCACGATGGGCCTGTGCGTCTCGCTCGCGCACGTCACCCACTCCATCAACTACTGGACATCGATCCAGCCGATCTACTACAGCCACCCGGTCGAGGCCGCCAACACCTGCTCCCACATCAACGAGATGTCGGGCGGCAGGTTCCGGTACGGAATCGGCGTGAGTCACGGACCGGTCACGTCGCGCCTCGGCGTGGAGACCGGCAAGCCGCTGACGGATATCCGCAATTACGTCGCAGCGATGCGGGCGAACGAGAAGTTCGGCTGGGCACTCCCCCCGATCTACCTGGCCACTCTCCGCAACAAGATGCTCGAGCTGGCCACCGAGATCTCCGAGGGTGCCATCTGGGCGAATGCGTCACTCAGCCACGTGGCACCGCAGTTGTCCGAGGTGCCGGCGGCACGCAAGGAGGGCTTCTTCCTCTCGAACATGATCCCCACCGTCATCGACGAGGATCGCGACGCCGCCCGTGCCGTGAACCGCAAGACCCTCACCGGATACGTCTCCCTGCCGAACTACCGCAACTACTGGCGAGCTGCAGGGTACGTCGAGGAAATGGACGCAATCGAGAACGCCATCAACGCCGGCGAACGCGACAAGGTGACGACACTCATGAGCGACAAGTGGCTGGACGACTGCACGATCAGCGGTTCCGCGTCGTTCGCGCGCGACAGGCTCGCCGAATGGGCAGCATCGGGCGTCCACCCGATCGCGGTGATGTCCTCCACCTCGGGCGGCCAGGCAAAGGCGATCGGCGAGTTGTTCGCCGCCTACAACTGAGCGATTAGGTCCTCGACGCGTGACTTGATCTCGTCACGGATGCGCCGGACTTCGTCGATGGGACGGCCCTTCGGGTCGTCAAGCGGCCAGTCGACGTAACGCTTCCCCGGGATGAACGGGCACGTGTCGCCGCAGCCCATGGTGACGACGACGTCCACTTTCTCCAGCAACTCGTCGGTGAACCGCTGTGGGGTGTACCCGGCAATGTCGATGCTCACTTCTGCCATGGCACCAACGGCCACGGGGTTCACCGTGCCGGCGGGTTCGGAACCACCCGAGTAGATGTCCACCCGCCCTGCGCCGATCTCGCGGGCGAACCCCGCGGCCATCTGCGACCGCCCCGCGTTGTGGATGCAGAGGAAAAGGATCCCTGCCATCACTCACCTCCGTCGAACAGAATGCGCGCGAACACGAATGCGACGATGCCACCGGCGAGTTGCATCACGATGAACATCGGGGTGGAACCGGGCGAAATGCCGGCGAACGAATCGGAAAACATGCGGCCGAACGCCACCGCGGGGTTTGCGATGCTCGTGGACGACGTGAACCAGTAGGCACCCACGATCCAGCCGGCCACCATGGCCGCCACGTTCGCCTTGGCCCTTATCCCGCCGCGGATGATCAGCACGAGTCCGACGACGGCGACGGCCTCGGAGAACCACTGCGGTCCGCCCGTGCGCACCTTCGTGGAAGTCTCCAGCCACGGCCGCGAGAACATGGCGTTCGCCACCCAGCAACCGACGACCGCACCCGCGAACTGCGACACGATGTCGGCGACAAGACGTGTGACGGTGCCGCCGCCATCGAGGAGATGCCCGATGACCGACACGACGGGATTGAACGAGGCCCCCGACACGGGGCCGAAGATGGTGATGAGCCCGAAAAGCGCACCGCCCGTTGCCATCGCATTCGCCAGCAACTGGATGCCGACGTCATCGGAGAGGTTCGTCGCCATGATCCCCGAGCCAACGACCGCCATCACGAGCAGTGCGGTGCCGAGGAACTCGGCGAGGTGCCGCTTCAGCAGCAACCGTCCGGCCCGCAGACGTTCCCGGAGCCCTCGACGGAGATGACTGGCTTGCCACCGAGCTTCACGAGCGACGTGTCCTGCGGCGCGTCCTCGAGAACGGTGTACCACTCCCACGGGATCTCGCCGTCGTTGATCCACACCTTGTCCTGCACGGCGAAACAGCACGTGGTGCTCTCCTGCACCGTGATGTCGAACCCGAACTGCTGCGCCTCGTCGATTTTTGCCGCCACCTCGTCAGTCGACTCCACCTCGACGCCGAGGTGGTTCAGCGTGCCGGCCTCACCGTGGCCCTCGATGAGCACCAGTTTGAGTGGCGGGTTGGCCACGGCGAAATTGGCGTACCCGGGCCTCACCTTGGCCGGTCCGACACCAAACATCTTCGAGTAGTGGGCGATTGCCTCGTCCAGGTTCCCCACGTTGAGGGCAAGTTGCACACGCGACATGTTCGGTACCTCCGTTCCGTGCCAGCCTACGACACGCGGTCGGCGCCGTAGCCGGGATCGCTCGGCCAGTTCGGCTGGAAGAGGTGCCACTGCTCGGGCGCCCGGCGGATGAGGTCCTCCAGGTCGTTCGCGAGCAACTGCGTCGTCCGGGACACCGCCTCGCGCAGGCCGCCCGTGCGGTCCATCGGCAGCGGGGGCTTGATGACCGCATGGTGACCGTCCACCTTCGAGGTGAAGTACACCGCGGTCGGCAGCACCGCGGCATTCGCCCTCATCCCGAGCATCGCCGGGCCGGCCGGCAGTGTCGTGTTCTCGCCGAAGAACGACACCTCCACCCCGCCGCCCTGGATGTCGCGGTCGCACAGGAGGCACACGATCTCGTTCCTACGCAGCGCCGACAGCACGGCGCCCGCGGCGTCAGGCCCGAGCGGCACCACATTCATCCCGAGGCTGCTCCGCAGGTCGGTGAACCACTCGAAGAGCTCCGGCGGCTCTAGCGGCTCGACGATCACCGTCATGCGATGACCCCTGTCGGCCATCCACCTTCCGGCCCACTCCCAACCGCCGAGATGCGGCAGGGCAAGAATCACGCCGTTCCCCTTCTCGAGGCCCTCCTCGATGTGGTGGAAACCGTCCACGGAGAAACAACGGTCGACATGCTTCTTCCCGATGGACGGGAGACGGAAGCTCTCCGCGTAGTAGCGCATGTAGCTGTCGAACGCCTGTTGTGATTGTTGGCGCAGGGCGAACCGTGACACGGTGGGATTGACACGGCGCAGGTGCCGCTCGATCATGCCCCGCTTCTCGCGCAACGAGAGTGCGATTCCCGGTGCGAGCAGTGACACGGCCCCCTGGGCGACAAATCCCGGCGTGAGTCTCGCCACGATCGACCCGAGCTTGTACCCGCTGACGGTGATCGCACCGGAGAGCTGTTCGACGGGATCAGCCATTGCGCGAACGACGTCGTTGGCGGGCAGTGACCGACAGCGAACGGCGGTTGGCACGCGAACTCTGCCGCGTCACCCTGCGCACCTGTCGCTTGTCGCGACGGGCCTGGACGATCCCCGACACCTCCGCCTGTGCCCACACCTTGAAGAACCTCTGCACGGCGGTGACGACGGTCAGCACGAGCATGACCCACAGCACCGGCACAAGAATCGAGTCGAAGAGCAGACCGAAACAGAGCACGATGATGCGTTCGGCTCGCTCCATCAGGCCGCCCTTCGCCGTGAGACCGAGGGACTCCGCCTTCGCCCTCTCGTACGAGATGAGAGACGACACGCCCATGACCGCGACAGGGAGGATCGCCTCGTGCGGATGGTCACCCGAGATCAGGTACCACGCGACCCCGCCCATCAGGACGGAATCGGTCACACGGTCCATCACCGAATCGAAGAACGCGCCCCGCTGGCTGGCGGAGTTCTGGGCCTTCGCGAGGGCGCCGTCCAGCATGTCGGGAACGGCGGCGAGGATGACGAGCAGGAGTCCCCCTCGCAGCGCGCCGGCGCCGATCGCCCATGCGGCACCGAACGACACGAGCACGCCGATGATGGTGATGTGGTCCGGCGACATGCCCGTGCGGCGGAGCAGCATCCCGACCGGGCGCACGAGGCGCTCGATGGGCGCGCGGAAACTGCCGTCGAACATCGACCGAACGCTACTTGGTCTCTTCTGCGGTGGCGGGAGATGCCAGGTCCGGGTTCTCCTCGACGAGAACCTCGACGACCGTCCCGTCGACTGAATCGACGAGGACGAGCCCCCGTTGCAGCGGCGGTTCCTCCGCGCTGTAGCAGAAGATGCGCCACGTGGGCCGCGAACGAATGCCACGCCACACCTGCTGGGCAGATGCGTGACCGACGACGAAGCCGACGCTCGCCGTTGCGCGGACGAGAGCCTCGCGCTCGTCGATGGACATCCTCCAGCCACTGGTGAAGCTGATGATGGCCATCGCGCCGAGGATGACCGCGCCGAGGAGCGCACCGTCGTTCACGATGACCGAGGTGTCACGATCCACGGACATCCACGCGATTGCGGCACCCGCGGCGAGCACCCCGTAGATGGCGGCAGGAATGCGCCTGCGGCTGTTGTCAGGGAATTCGTACGCACCGGCGAAGTCAACCGCATTGAGGTCGTCTGGGAGCTGGTCGCGGAGTTCGTCGCTCATCGTGTCTCTTCCTGTTTCCATGCGGCACGGATGCGCGCCGCTGTGTCGTCAAGTGGTTCGGGCAGCGTGCGCGTGTTCGCAACTGCCGTCATGAAGTTGGCGTCGCCCTCCCACCTCGGCACCACGTGCACGTGAAGGTGCTGGGCGATGCTCCCGCCGGCAGGAGCGCCGAGGTTGATGCCCACGTTCAGGGCATGCGGCTGGTGGGAGCGCTTCACTGCGGCCACCGCGGCAGTGACAGTGGCCCACAGTTCCGTGGATTCCGCTGCATCGAGATCCTCGAGATCGGCGACTTCCCTGTACGGGAGGACGAGCATGTGGCCGGTCGCGTACGGGAACGCATTGAGGATCACGAAACAGGTGCCTCCCCGGTGGACGATGTGCGCTTCCTCGTCGGACGCACCCGACTCGAGGATCTTCGTGAAGACCGAGCGTCCCGGTTCGTTCCGTTCGCCCTCGTTGAAGCCGCGCACGTACTGCGAACGCCATCCGTTCCAGAGCCGTTCCAGCGACACCTACTCGCCGCCCGTCAGGCCTTCTGCGACGTCCGCGGCGATCCGCGCGATGAACGCATCCACGGTGACGCCGCGTTCGACCTCGCCTCCGCGCGGGTTCACCCCGACGGTGCCGGCGGCGACATCGTCGTCACCGACGACGAGCACGTACGGGACCTTGTCCACCTTCGCGGTACGGATTCGCTTGCCCAGCTGCTCGTCGGAATCGACGATCTCGGCGCGGAATCCCTGCTTGCGCAGTGCAGACACCACCGTGTGGGCGTATTCCGAGTGCGCGCTCGCGACGGGCAGGACCTTCACCTGCACCGGCGAGAGCCACGTGGGGAACGCACCCGCGTAGTGCTCGAGCAGGACGCCGAAGAACCGCTCGACGGAACCGAACAACGCACGGTGCAGCATGACCGGCCGCTTGCGGGAACCGTCGGGGGCGATGTACTCCAGCTTGAAGCGCTCGGGCTGGTTGAAATCGAGCTGGATGGTGCTCAGCTGCCACTTGCGGCCGATCGCGTCGCGAACGTCGATGTCGATCTTCGGTCCGTAGAAGGCGGCATCACCCTCCTTGATCTTGTACTCCAGGCCGTACTTCGCGAGTGCGGCGGCGAGGGCAACAGTTGCCTTCTCCCACATGTCGTCCGAACCGACGTACTTCTGCGGGTCCTTGGTGCTGAGGTTTGCGGTGAAGTCGGTGAAGCCGAACCGCCGGAGGACGCTCATGACGAAGTCGAGCAGCGATGCGATCTCGTCGGAGAGCTGCTCCTCGGTGCAGAAGATGTGGCTGTCGTCCTGGGTGAACCCGCGGATGCGCATGAGACCGTGGAGCGTGCCCGCACGTTCGTATCGGTAGACGTTGCCCAGCTCGAACAGACGCAACGGGAGCTCGCGGTAGCTGCGCTGGCGGCTGTCGAAGATGAGACAGTGCATCGGGCAGTTCATCGGCTTCATGTAGTACGTGCCGTTGTCCATCTCCATCGGCGGGTACATGCCGTCCGCGTAGAACCCGAGGTGGCCGGATGTCTCGAAGAGGTTCGCGTTCGCGAGGTGCGGCGTGTAGACGAACTGGTAGCCACCGTCCATGTGGCGCTGGCGGCTGTAGTCCTCCATCAGCTTCCTCGCGATCGCACCCTTCGGGTGCCACACGGCGAGACCCCCACCGAGAGCGGTGGGGAACGACAGGAGGTCGAGTTCGTTCGCGAGGCGACGGTGGTCGCGCTTCGCCGCCTCTTCCAGGCGGTGCAGGTGCTCTTTCAGGGCTGCATCGCTCTCCCACGCGGTGCCGTAGATGCGCTGCAGCATCGGACCCTTCTCGTTGCCGCGCCAGTACGCACCCGCGACCTTCTGCAGGGCGAAATAACCGAGGCGGCCGGTGGACGGAACGTGCGGCCCGCGGCAGAGATCGACGAACTCGTCGGTGTTGCGGTACACGCTGATGGTGCCACCGTCGCCGACCTCACCGGAATCGTCTCCGTCGCCCGAACCCGATGAGACGCGCTCGATGATCTCGCACTTGTACTTCTGCGACGCGAACAACGAGAGAGCATCGGTCGCTGCAACCTCTGAGCGCACGAACGGCTGGTCGGCCTTGATGATCTCGCGCATCCGTGCGGTGATCGCCTCGAGGTCGTCCTCCGAGAAGGTGCGCCCGCCAGGGAGTTCGAAGTCGTAGTAGAAGCCGTCCTCGATGGCCGGGCCGATGGAGAACTGCGCGCCCGGGAACAACTGGACGACTGCCTGGGCGAGAACGTGCGCGGTGGAGTGGCGCAGGACGTGGCGACCGGCATCGGAATCCGCGGTGATGATCGAGACGTTGCTCCCGGCCGCGACCGGCACGTTCAGGTCCACTTCCGCGCCGTCTACCGTGCCGGCGAGCGCGGCCTTTGCGAGACGGGACCCGATCCCGGCGGCCACGTCGCGGACGGTGGAGCCCTGCGGAACCAGTCGTTCCGATCCGTCGGGAAGGATTACTGCGATGTCGGCCATGGAACGGCCATTCTACGGAGCGGAGGTCTCCAAGTCGGGGGTGTTTGCCGCGTTGTGGGCCTGCGGGGACACGACCGCCGTCGGTGCGTGAGCGTCTCGGGCTTCTTCGAGGCATACGTGTTGCGGTACTCCTGGCCGGAGAGTTCCCGGATCTCGAACATGACCTCGTCGGTGATTTCGCGCCACGCCATGTGGTCCTCGGGTCGGTCCGCATAGCGCTCCACGTGGATGGGTGCCCCGAACTTGACCGAGCAGGACAGACCGACCTTCGGCAGGAACGTGTCGGGCGGCTGGATCTCCCTGGTGCCGACGATGCCGACAGGGATGATCGGACAACCCACCTTCAGCGCAAGCCGGGCGGCGCCGGTGTGCCCCTTGTAGAGCATCCCGTCACGGCTGCGGGTTCCTTCGGGGTAGATGCCGAACAATTCACCGCGGCGAAGGACACGTTCGGCGGCCTCGAGTGCGTTGTCGCTCTTGCCGCCGCCGGAGCGGTCGATGGGGATCATGCCGAGCGCGGGGAAGAGATGCTTCGTCTTCCAGGAATCCATGTACTCGGCCTTGCCGACGAAACTGATGTTGCGGCCGACGAACGTCATCACGAACACCGAGTCGAAGAAGCTGATGTGGTTCGGACAGATGATCGCGGGGCCGTCGACGGGGATGTTCTCGAGTCCCTCGATGTTCATCTTCCAGAGCCGACGCGAGAGCGGATGCAGCACGCGACGGAGCCTCTCCTGGGATGCCCCTGCCCCGGCGAACACCTTCGCCGGCAGCGGGGCCGCAGATGCCTCGGTCTGGGTCGCCACTGGCGCTCAGAATAGGTGTGATTCAGCCGCTTGTGAACAGGGCGTGACGCATTTGACGAAAAGTCATGTCACCGAAACAGGCGGTTCACGTCACCCGATGGTGAGGGCCCTGTCGAGGCGAACCCCGATGAGAGCCGACGCGGCCGAGACATCGACGCCCGATGCGGCCGCGCGGTCGATGACCGCCACGGCACCGGGGGTGTCGAGGTCGTCATCGAGGCGTTCCCTGATCTCTTCAAGCACCGTTCCCTCGGCGCCACCGACGGAGGCCAGCCAGGCCTCGAGGCGTGCGTGGTTGCGGGGCATAAGCCCGTCCTCCCACTCCCATTCGGTGCGGTAGTGGTGCTCGATGACCCCGAGCCTGATCGACCGCGGGTCGAACTGGGTGCGCAGCTTGTCCACGAACACCAGGTTCCCGAGGCTCTTCGACATCTTGTGACCGTCCATGTAGACCATCGCCACGTGCATCCAGTGGCGCACGAACGGTTCCCCGGTCGCCGCCTCCGACTGCGCCCTCTCGCACTCGTGGTGCGGGAAGATCAGGTCGCTGCCGCCCCCGTGCAGGTCGATCGTGGTGCCGAGTTCGCGCAGGGCGAGAGCGGAGCATTCGATGTGCCAGCCAGGCCGGCCGGCACCCCACATCGTGTCCCATGCGGGTTCGTCCTCGGCGGATGGGTGCCACAGCACGAAGTCGAGAGGGTGACGCTTGTTCGGGTCGTCCACGTTCCCGCCGCGCTGCCGTGCGAACTCGATCATCTGCTCTTCCGAGTAGTGCGAGACCTCACCGAACGACGGGAACTTCGAGATGTCGAAGTACACCGAACCGTCCACCGCGTACGCGTACCCACGGTCGAGCACCATCCCGATGAACCCGCGGATGTCGGAGATTGCCGAGGATGCCCGCGGTGTGCTGAACACCGGCAGCGCCTCGAGTGCCTCCATGTCGCGGTTGAACCGTGCCTCCTCACCGGCGGCGAGGTCGAGATAATGCACGCCGAGCTCGCGTGCCTTCGCGAACAACGGATCATCGACGTCCGTGACGTTGCGCACGCACTTGACCGTGTGACCGAGGTCGATCAGGCGGCGCTGCAGCACGTCATAGACGAGGAACGTCGCGGCGTGGCCGAGATGCGTGGCGTCGTACGGCGTGATGCCGCACGTGTACATGAGCACGGTCTCCCCCGGCGTGAACGGGACGATCTCCCGCTTTGCCGTGTCGTAGAGACGCATCGACATCGCCTACGCCCGCGGGTCCTTCTTGATGCCCGTGAGCTTCGGGGCCACGCGGGTCTTGTAGCGGACATTCAACTGCAACAGAACGGCGGTGAACGCCTCGATCGCCGTGGCATTCGAGAGCTCGCCTGCATCGAGCGGGCGGCACCCGGGAATGTGCGACACGATGTCCATCGCGATTTTCGTCGCCTCGGCGTCGTCCGAGCACACCAGGACGTCGGAGTCGATGGGCTCACCGAGATGGCCGAGCTCCTTGGCGGGCAGGTGGTGGAACGCCGCGACGACACGGCACTCCGGGATTGCGGCCTGGACGTGCGCGGCGACGCTGCCGCGCGGCGGGAGCAGCGGCTGGAACTCCCCGCCCACGCGGACGAGGGCGTTCGCCATGCTGATCACGATCTTGCCCCGCAACTGTTCGATGTGCTCCTGGGCGGTCGTTGCCGCCGAATCCCACGGGGTGGCGAGCACGACGACGTCACACGACGACGCATCGATGTTGTCCCCGGCGGTGACGGCGAGATCGAGATCCTTGAACTGTGCCTTCAGCCCGTCGACCGTCTCCATGGCCCGGTACTTCGACCTCGAGCCGATGACCACTTCGTACCCGACGGATGCGAGACGCGCGCCGAGGGCACTGCCCGCAGGACCCGTGCCACCAAGAATTCCAATACGCATTCGGGAGAGCCTTACACACCGAGCCCCGCCGAACTACGGTTCAAAGCATGGGTCTGCTCGAAGGAAAGAAAATAGTTGTCACAGGTGTGCTCATGGAGTCTTCCCTGGCATTCCGGGTGGCCCAGCTCGCCCAGCGCGAGGGTGCGACCGTGGTGCTCACCGGCGCGGGTCGGGGACTCTCGCTCACCCAGCGAACGGCCCGGAAGCTCGACTCCGCCGTCGAGGTGTTCGAGTTCGACGTCACGGTCGCCGAGCACGTCGAGAGTGCGCGCGAACAGGTCCGCGGCAGCCTCGGCACGGTCGATGGCGTCGTCCACTCCATCGGCTTCGCCCCGGAGATCTGCCTCGGTGATGACTTCATGGCGCCGCAGTGGTCCGACGTGTCGATCGCGATGCAGATCTCGGCGTACTCGTTGAAGACTCTCGCCGAATCCTTCCTCCCGCTCATGCCTGTCGGTTCGGCGATCGTCGGGATGGACTTCGACAACACCGTCGCATGGCCCGCCTACAACTGGATGGGCGTGGCGAAGTCCGCACTCGAGTCGACGAGCAGGTACCTCGCGAAGGAACTCGGGCCGAAGGGCATCCGCTGCAACCTCGTGGCGGCCGGACCGATCCGCACGATGGCCGCGAAGTCGATTCCCGGTTTCAAGAAGTTCGAGGACGTGTGGGACGACCGCGCTCCCCTCGGCTGGGACGTGAACAACTCCGAACCCGTGGCCCGCACGACCATCGCCATGCTGAGCGACTGGTTCCCCGCCACCACCGGGGAGATCATCCACGTCGACGGCGGCTACCACGCCATGGGCGCGTGAACCGCCTCTCGCGTTCTTCATCGCCGTACCTGCGGCAACACAGGGACAACCCGGTCGACTGGCACGAATGGGGTGACGAGGCCTTCGAGGAGGCCCGTTCGACCGGCAAGCCGATTCTCCTCTCGATCGGTTATTCCGCGTGTCACTGGTGCCATGTCATGGCACACGAGAGCTTCGAGAATCCCGATGTTGCTGCGGTGATGAACGAGCTCTTCGTGAACGTGAAGGTCGACCGCGAGGAACGGCCCGACGTCGACTCGGTCTACATGGATGCCGTCCAGGCCCTCACGGGCCGTGGTGGCTGGCCGATGACTGTCTTCCTCTCCCCTGACGGGCACCCGTTCTTCGGGGGTACGTACTACCCGCGCGATTCGTTCGTCAAGCTCATGCACGCAGTCGACGACGCGTGGCGGAACAAGCGGGCGGAACTGCAGCAGAACATCGATGCGCTCGTGGAGATGATCGGCCGCACCGGCGCGCTCGAGCCAGCCGACGGGTTCGACGTCGGCGCGATGCGCGCCGCGACTGTCGAAGAACTGCGCGGCCGCTTCGACCCGGTGTGGGGTGGATTCGGCGGGGCACCCAAGTTCCCCGGGACGTTCGCGATCGATGCAGTCCTGCGGGAGTTCATCCGCACGGGTGACGAGTCACTGCGGCTGATCGTCACGACGTCACTCGATGCAATGGCGTGCGGCGGGATGTACGACCACATCGGCGGCGGGTTCGCGCGCTACAGCGTGGACGAGAAGTGGCTCGTTCCCCACTTCGAGAAGATGCTCTATGACCAGGCACTCCTCGCGCGCACGTACGTCCACGCATGGAAGGCGCTCGGCCACGCGAGGTATTTCCAGGTGGCGAGCGAGACGATCGACTACGTGCTGTCCTGCATGCGCCACCCGAACGGCGGGTTCTTCAGCGCCGAGGACGCCGACTCGTTGACTCCGTCGGGTCACAGCGAGGAGGGTGCGTTCTACACATGGACTCCGGCCGAGTTCGACGAGGTGCTCGGTGAGTGGGCCGGCGAGGCCGCCGCCTACTGGGGCATCACCGAGACCGGGAACTTCGAGGGCCGCTCCATCCCGAACCGAATCCACGCACGGCCTGACATCGGTCGGCCGGACGTCATCGAGCGCTGCCGTCGCGCGCTGTTGGCAACGCGGAGCGAACGACCCCGACCGGGGCTCGACGACAAGGTCCTCACCGAGTGGAACGCGATGTTCCTTGCCACACTCGCCGAGGCCGCCCTCCTGTCGGGCAACGACAGGTGGAAGGCCGCCGCGGTGGCGAACGGTGTCTTCCTCATGGAGAACCTGAGGGACGCCGACGGGAAATGGCACCGCAGCTGGCAGGCGGACGCGACTCCGCGCGCGCGGCACGATGCACTCGCACACGACCTCGCACACGTCGTCGATGCCTTCACCCGTCTCTACGAGCTCACGGGGAACGAGCGGTGGTTGCTGGAGGCCCGCGCCACCGCGGACGAACTCATTGACGGCCACTGGGACGACGCGAACCAGGGCGTCTTCACGACGTCGCATTCCGGGGAGCAGCTGATCGCGCGCCAGAAGGACATCATGGACAACGCCACACCTTCGGCGAACTCGACCGCGGCACTCGCGTTGCTGAGAATGGCCGCACTCCTCGCCGACGAGTCGTACGCCGGGCGTGCGCGAGCGATTCTCTCGCTCCTCGCGCGCGTCCAGCCCCAGGCGCCGTCTGCATTCTGCAATGCCATGCACGCATTCGAGTTGTCCGCCGTCGGTACGACGGAGGTGGTGATCCCGGGTGACAACCGGGAGTTCGTGCGCGAGTACTGCAGCACGTGGCGCCCGTGGGCCGTGATCGTCCACGGCACGCCGATGAACGGACCACTGTGGGAGGGCCGCACCGAGGGCAATGCCTACGTGTGCCGGGGGAACGTCTGCCTTGCCCCCGCAACGAGCGCCACGGAACTCGCCGAACGACTGGCTACCAGCGTCCCCACCTGATGATCTCGCCGGGCGAGCGGCGGGAACGCCCCGCGCTGCGACCCGGACGCGCCGAACCCGCGGGCACCCCCACTGCCACGGCACCGATCACGAGGAGATGGTCGGGAATCCCGAGCGCGGCACGGACCCTCTCCGGGTTGGCGACAGCGAAGAAGAGCGCGCCGAGCCCCGCGTCATGTACTGCGTGGAGGAACGTCATGGCCGCCATCGACGCATCAACCGTCCAGAAGGGCGTCTCCCATGCATCGATACCGGCACCGAGACCGGTCCGTTCCTTGTCGGGTTCGGCATAGCGCTCGACGTAGGCAGACGGATCAGCGAGGAAGACCCCGACGAACGATGCGTTGAACAGACCAGGGAACGCGAACGACCTCCGGACTTCCGCATCCATGGCCGCGTTCCAGTACGTCTCCGTGGCATCGTTCAGCAACCCGACGAGGTGCCACCCCTGGGTCTTCCCTGCACTCGGTGCACGTGAGGCGAGGTCGACGAATCCTTCGATGTCCGCTGCCTCGAGTGTCGTCGCGGCGAAGTCCCGGGTCATCCTGCGCGTGCGGACGACCTCCGAGAACTCCACGTCGGGTCAGGAACGTGCGCCGAGCTTGACCAGGCTCTCGGCCATGGTCCAGCCGTGGACGATGAGGACGCCCGCCTTCTTCGGGTTCACGCTGGCGAACAACCCGGTGATGTCGGCAGAGATCTTCTCGGGCTTGGACGACTCGTGGTCGATGAACCCGCTCTGGCCCTTTTCCTTCACGACGAAGCTCTGCTCGTCGTAATTGGCATCGACCCCGAAACGCTTCGCGAGGCGACGGCCCCATGCACGCTCCTCGCCCACCGCGCGGTGGCCGTTGCGGGGGATGATCTCCGTCAAGGACTTGAATGCCTCGAGGCCGTCGGGCGACGCGAACCGCGACCCCACGACCACGTCCTCGTCGGGGAACGCCATGAGCGCGCGGTGGTATGCCTCGCCCATGAGACCCTTCAGCACCTGGTCACGCTTGCCCGTCCGCTTGACGGACATGAGCCCGATGAGGACGCAGGGCGTGCCGCCGATGCGCTCGAGAGTGGAGAAGGTGAAGCCCTGCAGCTTCCCGTCGACACGCGCGAGAGTGCAGAGGACCCAGTCCTCCTTGGCCTTGGCCAGGAGGTCGGCACCGAAGGCACCGCCGACGGTCAGCATCTCCTCGAGCTGGGCCTCGGAGAGGGCGCTGCAGTCTTGCGTGAGAACTTCCACCGACATCGACTGATGAATCTCCGGACACTCGGGCGGCGAACCGCGAAATAAGGCTCCTCCATTGTGCCATTTGTGGCACCCGGTTCCCCTATTCGGTGCCAATCACACGATTTTCACGGCGTTCGCGCCGAAGTTCACCCGCAGCGGCCCGATGACCTTGTCGACGTCCACCATGAAGCCTGCGCCGGTGTCGAACACCCGACCGGAGGAAATCGAGATCTTCAGGGGCGACACACCCGGGTACTCGGTGGCGATCTCTTTCAACGTGGCGAGGTTCGCCTCGGTGAACCCCGTGGGCAGGGTGACGATGATTTCGGGCGTCTTCTGGTGCAGGTCGTCGATCTGCACGATCTTCTGCGCCGTGAAACTGGTGCGCTCGTCCGACTTGTTCAGGCGCCCGGACACGGTGACGATCACGTCATCACCCAGAAGGTGACCGAACTGGGTGAGTGTGCGCGCGAAGACGGTGACCTCGATACTGGAGTCGAGGTCCTCCAGCACGAACGTCGCCATCTGATCACCCTTCTTCGTGAAGCGGCGGCTCAGCTTGGTGACGATGCCGCCGATTGTGACCATTCCCTCGTCGCGGTCGGCGAGGTCGGCGATCGCCGTGTCGACACGACGTCGGAGGGCCTGCTCGACACCCATCAACGGGTGGTCGGAGATGTAGAGACCGAGCATCTCCTTCTCGTGGCGCAACTGGTCCGGCTTCTCGAACTGGTCCTCGGGCACCGCGATGCGGTCGCTCCAGCCGGAATCCTCGGCGTCCTCGATCTCCCCGAAGAGGGACATGACGCCGCGCTCGCGCTCCCGCTTCGAGACGATTGCCGCGTCGATGATCGCTTCGTGCACCATGAGGAGCCCGCGGCGCGGGTGCCCGAGTGCATCGAACGCGCCCGACTTGATCAGTGACTCGACGGCCCGCTTGTTGAGCGCCTGGTCGGGCACCCTCTCGGCGAAATCGTGGAACGACTCGAACGGGCCGTTCTCGCGCCGTTCGGCGATGATGAGCTCGACGAGCCCCTCACCGACGTTGCGCACGGCAGACAGACCGAACACGATCGTCTTCTGTCCCCCGTCGGTGAACGCGGTGAAGTCGGATTCGCTCCGGTTGATGTCGGGGTTCACCACGGTGATGCCCATCGAACGGGCGTCGGCAAGGTGCACGGCCGCCTTCTCGTAGTTGCCCTTCACGGAGGTGAGCAGGCACGCGATGTACTCCACCGGGTAGTGGGCCTTCAGGTACGCGGTCTGGTAGCTGATGAGCCCGTACCCGAACGTGTGGCTCTTGTTGAACGCGTAGTCAGCGAACTTCTTGATCACCGAGAAGAGCTGCTCGCCGAGGGCGCGTCCGTAGCCGGTTGCCTCGCAACCGTCGATGAAGACGCTCTCCTCCTTCTCCATGACCTTCGGGTCCTTCTTGCCGCACGCCTTGCGGAGATTGTCTGCCTGGGCGAGCGTGTACCCGGCGAACCTCTGCGCCACGCGCATCATGCTCTCCTGGTACACCATCAGGCCGAAGGTGTCGTTCAGGAGCTCCTTGGCCTCGGGGTGGAAGTACTCGGGCTTCTTGCGGTTGTTCTTGTAGTCCGCGTAGTCGTTGTGCATGTTCGCACTCATTGGGCCCGGTCGGTACAGGGCGAGCACGGCGCTGACGTCCTCGAACGACGTCGGCTTCATGGAGCGCAGCAATTGGCGCATCGGCGGTGATTCCAGCTGGAACACACCGATGGTCTCACCGCGACCGAGGAGCGCGAACGTCAGCTCGTCGTCGAGCGGGACGTTGTCGATGTCGAACCCGGGGTCGCGCTGGCGGTGGATCATCTCGACCGTGTCGGTGATGACGTCGAGGTTGCGCAGACCGAGGAAGTCCATCTTCAGGAGTCCGAGGTCCTCGACCCCGTGCATTTCGTACTGGGTGACGATGGGTGCCTGGTCGGCCTTCAGGTCGCCCACCGGCTTGCGCTGGATGGGCAGGTAGTGCATGAGCGGTTCGGGGGTGATCACCACGGCGGCGGCGTGGATGCCGTCGCTGCGCTTCAGGCCCTCGAGCCCCTTTGCCACCTCGACCACCTTGGCCGCGTGCTCGTCGACTTCGACGAGGTCGCGCAGTGCGGCGGCCGCCGCGTAGCCGTCTGCGTACTTGTCGTTCTTCTCGAAGCAGTACTGCAACGGGGTGTCACGGCCCTGGTTGAGCGGGGGCATCAACTTGGCGATGCGGTCACCCACGCCGTACTCGTAACCCAGAACGCGCGCCGCATCGCGCACTGCGTTGCGGGACTTGATGGTGGCAAATGTGATGATCTGGGCGACGTGGTCACGGCCGTACTTCTCGGCGGCGTAGCGGATCATCTCGTCGCGGTACCTGGAGTCGAAGTCCATGTCGATGTCGGGCATGCTGACGCGCGA
>Ga0075472_10000405_pt1 | contig 17880 bp, 19 predicted proteins | sample DEB19_08_DNA_3_FD_77014 | JGI IMG/M metagenome (GOLD analysis project Ga0075472, IMG submission 77014) | Aqueous microbial communities from the Delaware River and Bay under freshwater to marine salinity gradient to study organic matter... | ecosystem: Environmental > Aquatic > Marine > Coastal ...
AGAATTTTCAAGGGCGTATTTTTTAACAGGTGTCGGAGTTAAAACCTTTTTCCTGCCCACCGGTTTGTCAGGCTGGGTATATAGGGCTACAATATCATATCTTTTATTAAGCTCATCCAATATTTTAACCGCATAATCGGGACTTCCCATAAAAACTATTCTCATTAATATCCTTTAGAGTTTTTGAAATTATAACAAAGCGGGTATTTTCATTTATGTCTTATTATAAGAATTCAGCTTCTAAAAAAACACATAGTGTCTGACATTCGGTTCATTATATCTTTGTTAACCTCTTCATTTTCTTTACCCAATCTAATCCTCTTTCCTTTCCATTTGCCTCTTCCCTTACTTTCATCTTCACCATCTCGCCACCCTTTGTAATGCTTGACACTAAATGACCGATACTTGCTAACAGTATCTTCTACTAAAGCATTGATTATTGCAGCAATTTTATGTATTCATATTAATCAATTTACATTGTCTAATTTTCCATTTATACTTTTTCATCCCTTCTCTTCACCTCACAATACATAGTGCCTAATATCAATTGGCCGATGTCTATTATGGATATTTATAATAATGTCTTATACTAATTTTAAACAATCAATACTGATAATAGTTAAGTGTCTGTCACTATATAAATATAGTCGCTAATAAAATTAGTTTAATCTTTATTTTTATCCTTTGTTACATTTACTTTTTATATCTTCGTTAACCTTCTTTTCTTCATCATCTATTTTCCATTGTTTCATTGTCCATTTTTAATTTATCCCTCTTTCCTCTACTTTTCTTCACCCTACCTATCATAGTGACAGACACTTTTAGTAAAAAATTAAATGAAATAGGAAAATGAAATCTCATTTTCCTTTAAACATTTTAAATTTTTCATTAATTACAGCATCATACCTTTAATCATAAAGAATATCATTGCCGCAAGAACTGCTGCAACCGGTACGGTAATAATCCACGCTGCAATAATTTTTTTGAAAAGATCTCTTTTTACGTATTTTACCTTTTCTTCTTTTTTAAGGATTTTTTTGAATCTTTTTATAGTTTTTTCAAGTTCTTCCGTAACTTCAATAAGCTCTACTATTCTTTTGTAATCTTCTTTACTTTTATCAGTTTTTTGCTGCAGGTCTTCAAGTTCAAGTTCGTATGCTTTTAGTCTTTTTTCCGCTTCTTCTATTTCTTTTTCGATTTCATCTTCTTTTTGTTCTACAAGATGCAGCCACTCTCTTAAAAATCCTACACCAAAAATCGCACCTACCGCAATATGCGTAGAACTTACAGGAAGCCCGAGCTGTGAAGCGATAATAACCGTAATAGCTGCAGCAAGTGCCACACAGAATCCTCTGATCGGGTCTATTTTTGTAATTTCATCACCCACTGTTTTAATCAGTCTCGGTCCATATAGAGCAAGGCCTATCGAAATACCGAGCGCACCGATAGCCATTACCCAAAAAGGAATAGCCGACTTACTCGCAATACCTCCGCTTAAAACTGCATCCGAAATTGCCGCAAGCGGACCAACCGCATTCGCAACGTCGTTTGCACCGTGAGCGAAACTAAGAAGTGCAGCTGAAAAAATAAGAGGTACTGTGAAATATCTGTTGATCCCTTCTCTTGTATTAATTATCTGTTCTTTTTTAAGTTTTGCAACCATTATAAAATAAACTGCCACCCCTAAAATAAGGCCGAATATTGCAGCTACACCGAATGTTGGTTTTTTAGTATGAGGTAAAAAGCTTAAAACATCCGTAATATTTACCCAAACGTGTTTTAAACCTTTCATAGTCAGATACGTAACAAACGCCCATGTCATAATTGAAACGTAAATAGGAACCCATTTTCTTGCGGCTGCTGCCATATCTTCTTTAAATACGACCGTTTTTTTAATCGCATATAAAAATCCTGCTGCTATTATACCGCCAAGTACCGGTGAAATCACCCAAGAAGCGGCAATTTTACCCATTGTAGCCCAGTGCACTATACTAAAGCCGGCAGCGGCAATACCCGCACCCATTACACCACCTACGATTGAGTGTGTAGTAGAAACAGGAGCTTTGAAAGCAGTAGCAAGGTTCAGCCAAAGAGCTGCGGCAAGAAGCGCCGACATCATCGCCCAGATGAAAATATTAACATCACCGTTAAATGCTGCTATATCAATAATACCTTTCCTAATCGTATTGGTTACATCCGCACCGGCGATAAGAGCACCTGCCGCTTCAAACACAGCGGCGATTATAATAGCGCCCGTAAGGCTTAGTGCCCTACTTCCGACTGCGGGACCTACGTTATTCGCAACGTCGTTCGCACCGATATTCATCGCCATATAAGCACCGAAAACCGTAGCTATCACTAAAAAAAGACTGTTAGGTACGCTTCCCGTTTTTGCGTAAGTGTAAATTACAACAACCGCAATAAAGATTAAAGCGATACCTAAACGCATCAAATCAATACCTGCGGATTTTCTTGCTTTTTTTTCTATTTTAGAGACGGTTTGGAGTTCCATGTTAACCTCTTTTTTTTAAAGGAATTTTACAAAAAGAAAAGAGAGATGTAAATGAAGATTAATATTATCTTTATTTTTTTAGCCGAATTTTCCGGCAATATAATCAGCAGTGTGTTTTTCTTTTGGATTAAGGAAGATCTGAGTCGTTTCTCCGAATTCTATCAGCTCTCCTAAGTACATATAAGCGGTGTAATCACTTATACGGCTTGCCTGCTGCATGTTGTGGGTTACGATTGCTATTGTAACTTTATCTTTTAGCTGTGTAACAAGCTCTTCAATGGCAAGCGTTGAAATAGGATCAAGTGCACTTGTCGGCTCATCCATTAAAAGCACTTCAGGTTCAACCGCAATAGCCCTTGCAATGCAGAGTCTTTGCTGCTGCCCACCGCTAAGCCCCCTTGCGTCGTCGTTTAACCTGTCTTTTACTTCATTCCAAAGTGCCCCGCCTTTTAGGGCGTCTTCCACTCTTGCGTCAAGTTCGCTTTTGCTTTTAATGCCTTTGAGTCTGAGTCCGTAAGCTATGTTGTCGTATATACTCATCGGAAACGGTGTGGGTTTTTGGAAAATCATACCCACTCTTTGGCGAAGATTTATAAGCTCGTTTTCTTTTTTAAATTCAAGTATGTTTTCCATCTCTGACGTTTGGAAGTTTTTAAGAAGAATCTCGCCTTCGTATTTATTGCCCGGATACAGGTCGTGTATTCTGTTAAGGCTTCTAAGAAGTGTCGATTTACCGCATCCGCTGGGACCGATTAGCGCAGTAACCTTTCCTTCGTAAATAGGTAGATTAATGTTTTTAAGCGAAGGTTTAGACGCCCCGGCGTATGTAAAGCTGAAATTTTTTATATCCATTACTTTCATATTATTGAAATTCTCCATTCTTATTACTCCATTCTTAGTTATTTCTTGTCTTTTATAATATATCTTCCAAGCAGATTGATTATCAAAACAAAAAGCGTAAGTATAAACGCACCCGCCCATGCGATTCTTACAAGCTCGACATCTGGCATGGTTGCAAGGTTGTATATAGCAACCGTTAAACTCGGAAACGTATCATTTAGATTCAGCGTAAAATATTCGCTGTTTCCGCTTGTAAAAAGAAGTGGGGCGGTCTCACCCACTATTCTTGCAAAAGCCAGCAAAATTCCGGTCATTATACCCACTTTCGCCGCTTTTATAATAATATCGAAAATAACCTTATACTTAGGAGCGCCTATTGCGACTCCGGCTTCTCTTAATTCTTTTGGAACGAGTCCGAGCATATCGTCGGTTGTTCTTACCACAATCGGTATCATCATAATCGCAAGCGCAATAGCACCCGCCCAGCCGTTCTGGTGCCCTATAGGGTTTACCACGATCGCATATACAAACGTACCTATTACGATTGACGGCGCAGACATCATAACATCGCTCAGATTTCTGATAAACTCGGCATATTTGCTTCCGAATGAATACTCCTGAAGATAAATCCCGGCAATCATTCCAATAGGCACACCTATAATAACCGCAATAAGCGCCAGTATAAACTGCCCGACAAGCAGGTTTCTAAGTCCGTTGTTTACCAGGTCGTTTGTAAAAATATGTAAATCAATTGCACCTATGCCTTTGATCGTTAGGGTAATAAGGATCCAAAACAAAAACCCGAGACCCACAACCGCACTGAGTGTTGAAAGCAGTAAAACGATTTTATTAATAACCAGTCTCATTTTTTCTCCCTAAGAAAATAAAATTTAGCAAAACTTATAACGGCAAATGAAATTACAAATAAAATAAGCGCCAGGTAAAAGAGCGCATTCAGACTCATACCGCTGCTTTCTGCAAACGAGTTTGCAAGAACCACCGGAATGGAGACGGTCGGGTCTGTTAGTTTATGAGGAAAACTGAAAACCCCTCCGATCACAAACGCAACCGCCATTGTTTCACCGAGCGCTCTTCCGAGTGCGAGTATCATACTTCCGATAATCCCCTGCTTTGCATACGGGAAAATAACATCTTTAATCACTTCGAATTTCGTAGCGCCCATGGCGTAAGCCGATTCTTTCAAAACATTCGGAGTCGTATTCATACTGTCTCTTGTAAGACTTGCCATAAACGGAATAATCATCACGGCCAGCACCATTCCCGCCACAAGCAAAGAAACGCTGCTTCCGCCAAATACGTCCGCAACAAGAGGCCCGAAATAAAAAAGCCCCCACATTCCGTAAATAATACTCGGAATCGCCGCTAATAGTTCAATGGCTATTCCCACCGGTTTCGCTATAAAAGGAGGTGCGATTTCACTTAAAAATATGGCAATTCCCATGGCGATAGGCACCGCAAAAAGCATAGCAAGTATTGTAGAAAGCACCGTACCCACAATCGGAATAAGTCCTCCGTAAACGGTTTTTACGTTAGTTTCTGCTTGTACATCCCCGGCAGCGGCTATATCATCATTATCCTGAGGTACCGCAATGTCGTCGTCATCCTGAGGAATTGCTATATCTTCGTCATCCTGAGGTATCGCAATATCCTCACTGTCTGTCGGAACCGCAATATCTTCACTGTCTGTAGGTATCGTATCGTTTGAAGAGGCGGTAACGGATTTGTCTTTTTGGATTTTATCCGTATTTTTCGGTGTGTTTACCTCAACGGTAACATCCCATCTCGGATCGATTAAAAAATGAAGCCCGTACTCTTTAATAGCCGGTTTTGCGTATAAAAACAAAACGACGAATATTGCCGAGAGCAGTATTAAAATAAGTGTAGCGCTAAGTGAAGAAAGTTTCCTGAAAATCGATTCCATACACCGCCTTTATTTTTGTTATTGTATTAAAAATAAAAAAGGTTTTAAAGACCTTTTATTTTGGTGATATACCCTTATCAGCCCAGTATTTTCTAATCTGATCTTTTACACTCGCAGGAAGCGGGATATATCCGAGTTTGCTCGCCGCTTCGTCACCTTTGCCGTATGCATAATCAAAAAACGCGGTTACTTTTTTGTCCGTATCTATTTTTTCCTGCGGTACGAGAATGAATGTAGATGCGATAATAGGGTATCCTTTTTTCGGATAAGCGATTATTTTATAAAAGTCTTTTTTAGGATCAAACCCGGCATATTTCGCTCCTTCGGCGAAATTTTCAGGTGTAGGAGCTACAAACTTGCCGTCCGCAGCCTGAATTGTAGCCATTTTAAGTCCGTTTTTCTTGGCATCCGCGTAATCCACATATCCGATAGAGTAGTCGTTTGTTTTAATTGCGGCACTTACACCGAAGTTTCCTTTACCGGCAATCCCTCTTCCGTCTGCGTCAGTCGGCCAGTTGATCAGTTTTCTCGCACCGAATTTATGTCTCCATGTTTTGCTCATTTTACTTAAATAATAAGTAAAGTTAAAAGTTGTTCCCGATCTGTCGCTTCTGTGAACGAAAATAATTTTTTTGTGAGGAAGTTTTTCATTTGGATTGTATTTTACGATTAACGGGTTATCCCAGTATTTGATTGTACCGAGTACTATTCCCTTAATTGCCGCTTCGCTAAGTTTCAGATTCTCTACACCCGGAATATTGTATCCGAACACAATTCCGCCCACTACCGTCGGAAACTGATAAAGTTTCGCTTTTTTAAGCGTCGCAGGAGTTAACGGCTTGTCACTCCCCCCAAAAGCCACATGTCTGTATGCAACCTCTTTAATCCCGGTACCGCTTCCCGTTGCAGTATAGTTTACTTTGTTACCCGTAGCTTCATAGTAGCTTTTTATCCACTGTTTATATACAGGATACGGAAAACTTGCCCCCGTTCCGTTAATTGTATACGCAAATGAACTTACGGCAATCACCGCACCTAAAATTAACTTTTTCATTCATTCTCCTTAATTGGTTTTCGAAATTGTAAAACACAAAGATAACATTTCGGTAACATTAGATAACATTTAGATAACAAACCGCCATATTTATTAATGATATAATTTTGAAAAAAGGAATTGAAATGCTCAGCTCTTTTGAAAAGGCACTAAACAACATTAACGCCAAATTCGTAGGCTATATTGAAGCTATTGAAGAATCTCTTAAGAAAAAAGAACTAACAGAAGAGTTTTTCTTAATAGACCTCAAAGAATTCGATAACGAAGTTATTAAGTTTCTGGCTCTCTTTCATCCGCAGGGAGAGTTTTTGCGTGAAGTTGTGGCATATCTGAAAATAAGCTCATTCCTTGCAAAAATCAAAAAATCAACAAAGGCGTTTATCAAAAAATACGACTTTGAAGACGAAAAAATCGAAGCGCTTTACCAAAACGCCATTTCAACAATAGACGTACTAAAACTCGCCGTTAAAGGCGACACTATAGAAGATGCCTATTCTACTATCATAAGTTATGAAAAAATAGCCGATGAAATATATAAAGAGCTTGTACTTGAAGTAAAACAAAAAGACAATGTGGATGAAATCCTCAAAATTCTAAACATAGCAAAAAAACTTGAAAGAATCAGCGACAGCTCCAAAACGATTGCGTCATATCTTCTGTTTGCGAAAGAAGGACTCGAATTATAAATGTAAAATGTTACAATGGAAAATGGAAAATTAAAAACATCTAAAATTTTAAAAGGGTGATAATGATAACAATTGCGATTATTGAAGACGAAGAAGATCTTTTGGAACTTCTTGAATTTACCCTTCAGCAAAACGGCTACGACGCCGTAGGCTTTACGAATACAAAAAAGGTAAAAGACTTCATAATTGAAGAAAACCCAGATCTGCTTATAGTAGACAGGAATCTTCCGGGAGTTGAAGGCAGTGTGTTTGTAAAAGATCTAAAACAGGAAGGTTACGAAATACCCGTAATATTTTTAACCGCAAAAGCGGATGAAGACGACATAGTCGAAGGCTTCGAAAGAGGTGCGGACGATTATATAACCAAACCTTTTAAAATGAAAGAACTGCTCGCAAGAATAAAGGCGGTCTTGAAGCGCTACAACATATCAGCAAGTGTCGTTTCATATAAAGATTATCACCTTGACCTAAACGGCAGAACCCTTACACACGAAAACATCGACATTCCACTTACGCCTTCGGAATTCAGACTTTTGGAACTGTTTTTTAAAAACCAGAAAAGAACCCTAAGCCGCTCCGAAATCATGGATGAGCTCGGCAGCACAAACGAAAAAAGCGTAAACGTCGCCATCAACAGACTAAACCACAAAATCGGAAACATTATCGAAAGCGTAAGAGGCGTGGGATACAAACTTAAATAAATGGAAAATGAAAAGTTAAAATAGAAATGGAGAATTGAGAATTGAGAATTGAGAATTTTTTAAAAAAAATCTTTTTTTCGGAAGAATTAAAAGAGCTTGAAAAACTAAAAGAAGAAAACAGAAAACTTAAAAAAGAAAACAAAAAACTAAAAATCCTGAACTCTTCAAAAGACGAACTCATATCCGCCATTTCTCACGAATTTAAAAACCCGATATCAATCATAAACGGATACATAGAAACAATCCTCTCAAACGAACTCCCAAAAGATATGAACGATAAATTTTTACATAAAATCCAAAAAAACTCCCTAAGACTCAGTGAGCTTATAGACAGGCTCTATCTTATTACAAGGCTTGAAAACGAAAAAGTAAAGGTGAAATTTACTCAGTTCGATCTCTGCGAAACGGCAAAGAACATAATTGAAAGTTTCAACAGTGAAAGAATTAAATTAAACTGCCGAAAAACGACTGTTTTTGCCGACAAGACGTTAATAGAAGTGGTTATTTACAACCTCATCTCAAACGCACTGAAATATTCAAAAGATGAAATAACCGTAAATATAAACGAAAATTTCGAGGTAATAGACAAAGGAAAAGGCATTAATGAAAAAGAAATAGACCTTATCAAACAAAAATTCTACCGCATAGCAAAAAACGAATGGGACAACTCTTTGGGACTCGGTCTTGCAATTGTTGAAAAGATCTTAAAAATCCATAAAACACATCTTAAAATCGAAAGTGAAAAAGGAAAGGGAAGCAGGTTTTATTTTGATATTACTTCATTAAAAAGTAAGGAACCATAATAATAATTCCAGTCAGTATCAAAAGCCCAATAAATATTCCGAATATAAACTTACCGAAATTAAACGGTTTTTCTTCCTGAATGTTGTTTTCAGTATTTAATTCTTTGTTTTCCATGCCAAATTCTCCTAATTAATTTCTTTTACGTTTGCAAACGCGGCTTTTAGATACGTCGTATCTTCGGGTGTTAAGATATAAAACGTATCGCTTCCGTCACTTAAGTTAAAAAGATCCTGCAGGGCATCCACATTCATGGCTTTATAGCCGTTTTTTCTAACTTCCTCAATAGCTTCAAGATCGTTTACGCAAAACACCGGAGTTTCAGGAAGAGTATTTGCAACCTCAACGGCTTTTTTAATTCTTTCAAACTTATCTTTATCAGCAGTATATACATAAATATATGTCATTAAATTCCTTTTTTAGCAATTATATAAAAAAGATAAATTTTGTCAACTTTTCTTTTTTCTCATATTGATATACATATGAATAATATCGATCGCAGCAGGCGTTACACCGCTTATTTCACTGGCCGCAAAGAGTGTAGGAGGTCTGAACTTTTCAAGTTTTTCGACAATTTCTCGGCTGAGTCCCGGAATTCCTTTGTATTCGAAATCTTCAGGGATTTTTACACTTAGCATCTCTTTCATTTTGTCAATCTGTGCTTTTTGTCTTTCTATATAATGGTGATATCTTGCGTCAATCAGTATTTGCTCAAGCGCATCTTCGCTGAAATCTTTAAATTCGGGTGCGAGTTTTAAAAGTTTTTCCCTGTTGAACGTATGACGCCCGGCTATTTTTCTTATTTCCATTTTGCTTTGGATTTTCTCTTCACCCATTTCTTCAAGCATTGCATTTATCTGTTTGTTTGGCGTTACAAACGTTTCATTCAGGATTTTCATTCCCCTGTTTATTTCTTCCCTTAACTTCTGCACCCTCTCATACGTCTTATCATCCAAAATTCCAAGCTCATACCCGTAATCCGCAAGTCTTAAAATTGCGTTATCTTCTCTGAGCAATAGTCTGTATTCGCTTCTGCTCGTAAACATTCTGTAAGGTTCGTTCGTTCCTTTTGTAACCAGATCGTCAATAAGAACCCCGATATACGCTTCATCCCTTCTGAAAATAATTGGTTCTTTCCCGTCTATTTTAAGTGCGGCGTTGATTCCCGCCATTATACCCTGCGCCGCCGCTTCTTCATATCCTGTCGTTCCGTTTATCTGCCCGGCAAAGAAAAGTCCCTCGATTTCTTTGGTTTCAAGTGAATGTTTCAGATTCGTAGGCTGTATGAAATCATATTCAATCGCATATCCGAATCTGACTATTTTAGCATTTTCAAGCCCCGGGATTGAATGGATAAAGTCTTCCTGAACATCCATAGGAAGAGAAGTCGAAAGTCCGTTTAGATAATATTCCGTGGCTTCCAAAGTCTGAGGCTCCACAAATACGTGATGGCGCTCTTTATCAGGGAATTTATTCAGTTTATCTTCGATACTCGGGCAGTATCTCGGCCCCACACCTTCAATCTGACCCGTAAAAAGAGGGGCTCTGTGGAAGTTGCTTTTGATAATATCGTGGGTATTTTCGTTTGTATATGTTATGTAACACGGAAGCTGAGTAGGATTAAACGTTTTTTTATCCGTTCTGAAAGAAAAAGGTTTAGGGTTTTCATCACCCGGCTGAATTTCCATTTTTGAAAAATCAATAGTTCTTGCGTCAATTCTCGCAGTCGTTCCGGTTTTAAGTCTTTCAAGTTTAAATCCCAAATCTTCAAGCGATTTAGAGATTTTTTTAGCAGGAAGTTCGTGAAATCTTCCTCCTTCAAGTTTAACGGGACCAAAATGCATAATCCCTCTCATAAATGTTCCGGTTGTGAGAATAAGAGCTTTTGTTTTGTATTCGTTTAAAAGGTTTGTTTTAACTCCGACCACTTTGCCGTTTTTTACGAGTATTTCATCAACGATTTCCTGAGCCACTGTAAGATTTGGGGTATTAAGACAAACCGTTCTCATATATATTCTATATCTGTCCATGTCTATCTGTGCCCTGCTTCCTCTTACAGCCGGACCTCTGTTTTCGTTAAGGACCCTAAACTGAATACCCGCATGGTCTGTAGCAAGCGCCATTTCACCGCCGAGTGCGTCTATTTCTTTTACAAGATGTCCTTTTGCAAGACCTCCGATTGCGGGGTTACAGCTGGCTGCCCCTATCTGTTCTACAAGCATGGTAAGTAAAAGTACTTTTTTACCCATTCTGGCAGGTGCAAGCGCGGCTTCAATCCCCGCATGTCCTCCACCGACAACAATTACGTCAAATTCTTTCATCAAACTCCTTTAATTTTTCAGCGTTTTGTATATATTTTTCTATATTTCCGTATTTTTTACTCAGTTTCAGCATTTCGTCAAACTCAACTTCGTTTTTGGGTACTGCCACGTCTTCTACAAAAACGTCAAGCAAAACATTCGTATTTCCTATAAGCATCAGATATTTTCTTCCCTGATAATCAAAAAGCACAATTTTATTTTTTGCATCAACCGGTTTTTGCGCAAGCACTTTCATATCTTCTTTCAGTTTAGGAAGATGAACCGCTTTTCTTTTAATAAACCATAATACAAAAGCCAGAATTATAAGTATACTTATTCCGACAATATATGAAAGCATATCAAGTCCCTGAGTCTGAGCTGTCATGTTTTTAATATTTTCGGCTTTTGTCGTTTTTACCACCGGATTTGCATTTATTATTCTAAACCTAACCCCATATCCGTCAGGAGTAAGAGCTACCGATGTTTTTATTTTTTTATTGGAAGTTATATCGATTCTAACTCCGTTTTTTTCAGGCGAAATTATAATAGAATTTATAAAATTTTTCTTAAATTCTTTTTGAATGACCTTATCCGTATTTATACCTGTTAAAATATATGAATTCTTAGATATCTGTTTTACTTTACCTTTGAATGCGTCATCAAGTGAAAACAGTACATCGAGTTTATTTTTACCTTCAAAAAAATTCACATTAATTAAGTTAGCTCCAAATACTAATACCCCCAATAATAAAAAAATAATTTTTTTCACAAACGCTCCTTAGCTATTTTGCTTACTTTAAGCAATTTTATGTTTCTTTTGTCAAATAATATATAAGCTGATTTGCATCAAGTACTTCATTTAGCCTAATTGCCAGATTTTTTTCATAAACCATTACTTCGCCTTTTCCTATGATACGACCGTTTATATAAACTTCCGCACTCTCACCTTCGGGCTTTTGCAAATCAATTACGCTTCCTTTTTGAAGCGCAAGTATTTCTCTTAATGTTATATCTACCCTACCTAAATCGCTTTCAAAAAGCACCTCAGTATCTAAAAGATTCGAATAATCGGGAATAAATTCTTCAATATCTTCTTCTATTAATTTTTTTTCTTCCATTATTTCCCCTTAAACAGGATATAAAAACATTTATCTCCGTTAAATTTAAATGATAACATATCGTCATATTCGATATTTTTATCAAATTCTCCTAAAAATTCCGGAACCGATATATCAAAATTAATATTTTTTTCGGCAGCTATTATTTTTGCATTTCCGATAATCTGATTTGCTATCTCTTTTGTTAAATCTTCCGTATCATAGTCATCATCCCCGAAATAATAATTCGCTATATAAGAAAGCTTTTCATGAGGTACTATAATATATATATCATAATTTTCATCCCCTGTTATCGCAATCTTACTAACAAACCCATTACCAAGCTCTTCATTACATTCATCGGCTTTTGCTTCAATCGAATCCATAAAGTTTTTAACGGCTTCTTTAATAATATTAAACATCCTCTCCCTTTAGATTTACTAAATTTTACTATGATATAATTTTATCAAAAAAGGCTTGATTTGATAAGTGCCGTAATTATTGGAATTTTCGTAGGCTTCGCCTCAGGTTTTTTCGGAATTGGGGGTGGAACCGTACTTGTGCCTGTTTTACTGTTTTTGGGCTTCGGATTTAAAGAAGCCATAGGCATAAGCGTAACCCAGATGATGTTAAGCTCCGTATACGGTTCATACCTCAATTACAAAAAAGGTCTTTTAAAAATCAAAAACGGCTTATCATTAGCAATAGGAGGAGCACTCGGTGCGAGCCTCAGCGGATATATCGTAAAACACACTTCAAAAGAAATACTCGGGTTTATATTCCTCACACTTGTGTTTATCGCTATTGTCAGGTTTTTCATAACAGTCCCGGAACCGAAAGACGAACCTCCGATTGATAACAAAAAGCTCTTTTTTATTGGACTTTTTGTAGGAATGATAGCTATAAGCGTTGGAGTCGGGGGTGCAATATTAATCACACCTATACTTGTAGGGTTCTTGCATTACAGACTTAAAACGACGGTGAGTCTGAGCCTATTTTTTGTCGTGTTTTCATCTATTTCAGGGTTTATTTCTCAAAGTCTTGCCGGACATATCGATTATTCCAAAGGTTTTACAATCGGGCTCGCCTCACTTATAGGCACATATTTCGGTATCAGACTATACCACGCAATGAGCCCGAAACATCATAAAAAATTCCTGCTTGTATGGTATATATTCGTATTCTGTGCGACAACATACAAGCTATATTTTCAAGGACATTAATGGATATCAAACTTTTAACCGAACTGATCGTAGTACTTCTTATAGGTTTCAGGATCTATACGCTTGAGAAATTCGGTATTAAATCCGCTGCGGATAAACTCTTTGCGCTATATTACCTGAAAAACCACTACCCTCTTATAGGATACACGATAATTTTTTATATTTTCGAAATAATCATCATCGAAATGATTGCTCTTAAAATAGTCGATATTACGCTTATAATTATCGCAATGATTGAGCTTTTTATGATTTACAGGCATCTTTTTATCGCTCTAAGGACAGATGACAGGGACGATTATATCGATACGGTTATCAAAAGGATGTTCACCACCCTAACTTACAGCGAATACCAGCAGATAAAAGGGGAACTGTATAAAATCCAGCCCAAATGGAAACTCTATATAACCGAAATGCTTGTGTTTTTCTTCGCGATATGGGCTATTGAGTTTCAGTAAGATTCCCTACCCCCTTCCTTAAACTTTCCTTAAATTTATGGTATAATTCGCGATTAATTTCACGCAGGAGCATAAATAAATGGATAAAATCAAAATCATCGGAGCAAGGGAAAACAACCTTAAAAATATAAACCTTGAAATACCGAAAAACAAACTGATAGTGTTTACCGGACTTTCCGGAAGCGGTAAAAGTACGCTTGCATTCGATACGCTGTATGCTGAAGGACAGAGAAGATATATTGAAAGCCTTAGTTCATACGCCAGACAGTTTTTACAAAAGACAGGAAAACCTGAAGTGGATAAAATAGACGGGCTTACCCCGGCTATTGCGATTGATCAGAAAACCACCTCCAAAAACCCTCGCTCAACCGTGGGAACGGTTACCGAAATATACGATTATTTAAGACTCCTGTACGCAAGAATCGGTATCCAGCACTGCCACCTTTGCGGCAAACAGATTACCCAAATGACTCCTCAGGATATTATCAATGAGGTTCTTAAACTGCCTGAAGGCGCGAAGATTATCATTTATGCTCCGATTGTAAAAGAAAAAAAGGGTGAATTTCACGATTTAATCGAAAAACTAAGAAAAGAAGGAATCATAAGAGCCTACATCGACGGCGTAATAGTAAGGCTTGATGAGGAGATTGAACTTAAAAAAACCAAAAAACACACCATTAAAGCCGTAATCGACAGGGTTATCGTAAAAGAAGAAAACAAATCACGTATAGCAGAAGCCGTCGAAAAAGCTCTTAATAAAAGTTTCGGAGAGGTTGAAATAGAAATATTAAACGCAAAAGATTTGGGGCTTGAGAGAGATTTTATCCATTACAGCGAACATCTTGCGTGTTTTGACTGTAAGATAAGTTTTGAAGAGCTTGAACCTGTCAGTTTTTCGTTCAACTCACCAAAAGGTGCCTGTCCGAAATGTGACGGACTTGGAGTTACATACACACTTGATATCGAAAAGGTTATAAAAGACAAACCCCTAAATAAAGGCTCAATACCGCTTATATGGGGATTTAACAAAAAATATTACCAGGAGTTTTTCAAAGCACTCTGCCGCGAGCTTGATATAGATATGAACAAGAGCTTTTTCGAGCTTGACGACCTGCAAAAAAGAATCATCCTAAACGGTACGGCTTATGACATAGAATTCGAATACGCAAAACACAAAATTTCAAAAAGATGGCCGGGACTCAGACAAATCGCACTGGATCTTTACAAAGACGAAGATATGAGCGAAATTATGAGTGAGAGCGTATGTCCTTCGTGTAAAGGATTCAGACTCAAACCCGAAAGCCTTGCCGTAAAAGTGGCGGGTAAAACAATCAGCGAAATAATATCGATGCCTATAAGCGATGCGTATGAGTTTTTCAAAAACGAAGAAAACTTCTCACACCTAAATGAACAGGAAAAAAGAATAGCGGAGCCTATTTTGAAAGAGATACGCGAAAGACTATTTTTCCTTGTGGACGTGGGACTCGGATACCTCACCCTTCACAGGGACGCGAGAACTATAAGCGGTGGTGAGAGCCAGAGAATCAGAATCGCCTCTCAGATCGGAAGCGGGCTGACAGGAGTTATGTACGTGCTTGACGAGCCGAGTATAGGTCTGCATGAAAGGGATACGCTTAAACTTATCAACACACTTAAAAACCTGAGAGACAAAGGCAACACCGTAATAGTCGTAGAACACGACAGGGAAACGATCCTCAACGCAGATCATATCGTGGATATAGGTCCCGGTGCCGGGAAATTCGGAGGAGAGGTAATATTCAGCGGTAATACGCAAGAGCTTCTCAAAAGCGACACCGAAACCGCAAAATACATTAAACGTGAAAAAGACATAAACTATAGAAAAGACAGACCTCAAAACGAATGGATTGAAATCAAAAACGTAAATATTCACAACATAAAAGATCTAAACGTAAAAATCCCGCTAAGAAACCTCGTATGTGTAACGGGAGTCAGCGGTAGCGGTAAAAGCTCACTAATACTCCAAACCCTGCTTCCAACGGCAAGGGAGATACTAAACCACGCACACAAAATACAAAAAGTAAAAGGCGTGGAAATTACGGGACTAAAACAGCTCGATAAAGTAATTTATCTCGATCAGAGCCCTATCGGAAGAACACCACGCTCCAACCCGGCAACTTACACTGGAGTGTTTGACGATATAAGAAACCTATTCGCCCAGACTCCTGAAGCACAGCTTAGAGGCTATACGCCAGGGAGATTCAGCTTTAACGTAAAAGGCGGAAGATGTGAGGTGTGTAAAGGTGAAGGACAGATAAAAATCGAAATGCACTTCCTGCCGGATGTAATGGTTACATGCGAAGCGTGCGGAGGAAAAAGATACAATGAACAAACGCTTGAGATTAAATACAAAGGCAAATCAATTGCGGACGTGCTTGAAATGAGTGTGGATGAAGCGTATGAGTTTTTTGAAAAAATACCGAAAATAAAACAGAAACTAAAAACCCTAAAAGACGTGGGACTCGGATACATTACACTCGGACAAAACGCCACGACTCTCAGCGGAGGGGAAGCACAGAGAATCAAACTATCTAAAGAGCTTAGCCGCCGCGATACCGGAAATACGCTTTATATTCTCGATGAACCTACAACGGGGCTTCATTTTGCGGATATAGACAGGCTCGTTCAGGTGCTTCAGCACCTTGTGGATCTCGGAAACAGCGTAATAGTCATCGAGCACAATCTTGATTTTATTAAAAACGCGGATTACATAATCGATATGGGCCCTGAGGGCGGAAGCGGCGGTGGAAAGGTGATAGCTACGGGAAGTGTTGAAGAAGTTGCCGAAAAATACACCGATGTAAGCTACACCGCAAGATTTCTGGCACAGGAAATTAAAAGCGCCAAGTAAAACCTCCCAAAAAAGCCACAGGCTTTTTTGCCTTTTACAAAAGTCCGTATAATACTATAAAACTGATAATTACCTTAAACCAACCAATACATTCGCCCTACCGTCTCGCATGAAGTACTTAGTGCCAGACACTACACTATTGAAACAAATATATTAGATTATTATAAAAGCTACAAAGCAAATGATTTGGTTAGTAATGCAGTAAAAAACAACGAAAAAATTATTTTTCGTTAAAACTTCCGTAGTTTAGGTATTTTTCAAATCTTTTTTGAAGAAGTTCGTCTTTACTTAACTGTTTTAATTCTTTTACTTTTTCAATAAAATAATCTTTAATATTTTTAGCTGTAGTTTCATAGTCCCTGTGTGCACCTTCAAGCGGCTCGTCGATAATATCATCTATAAGACCAAGTTCTTTAAGCTCTTCAGCTGAAATTTTAAGCGCTTTTGTAGCTGTTTCGGCTTTTGAATTATCTCCCCATAAAATAGCTGCACACCCTTCAGGTGAAATAACGCTGAATACCGAATATTTAAGCATTGCGAATTTATCCGCAACACCTATAGCAAGAGCACCGCCGCTTCCACCTTCACCAATTACGATTGATACTGTCGGGGTTTTGATTCTTGAAAGTTCAAATAAGTTTCTCGCAATAGCTTCACTCTGCCCTCTCTCTTCCGCTCCGATACCAGGAAACGCACCCGGAGTATCAACTAAAAAGAGAATCGGCAGATCAAACTTTTCAGCCATTTTAGCCACACGCAGTGCTTTTCTGTATCCTTCAGGATGCGGCATACCGAAATTTCTCGCAAGTTTTTCTTTCGTGTTTCTACCCTTTTCCTCACCGATAACGACACATTTTGTATCGCCAATCATACCGATATAGCATACTATCGATGCATCGTCTCTAAACTCTCTGTCACCGTGAATTTCTATTTTTTCATCCATTATTGCATTAATAATATCAATAGCATGAGGTCTGTCAGGATGACGTGCAAGAAGAAGTTTTTGATAAGGGGTTAAGTTTTTAAATGTTTTTTCTATCTCTTTTTCAAGTTCTTTAGCCAAAGTTGAAGCAGCATGAGAGTCGCCTTTTATTTTAGCGACGTCAATCTGCTCTTTTAGCTCTTCAATTCTTTTTTCAAAATCAAGTACTGCCAAAGTATGCCTTTATTTTACTTTTTTAAAGATTACAACTCCGTTTGTTCCACCGAAACCGAACGAGTTAGACATTGCAACGTTAATTTCCGCTTCTCTTGGTTTGTTAGGAACATAATCAAGATCACAGTTTTCATCCGGTTCTTCATAGTTGATTGTAGGAGGGATAATTCCTCTTTCCATTGCCATTAGCGTAATTACCGCTTCAATACTTCCGGCAGCTCCT
>Ga0075472_10000406_pt1 | contig 17875 bp, 24 predicted proteins | sample DEB19_08_DNA_3_FD_77014 | JGI IMG/M metagenome (GOLD analysis project Ga0075472, IMG submission 77014) | Aqueous microbial communities from the Delaware River and Bay under freshwater to marine salinity gradient to study organic matter... | ecosystem: Environmental > Aquatic > Marine > Coastal ...
GACCAGATGTAGCACAGTTTGGTAGTGCACTCGCTTTGGGAGCGAGGGGTCGCAAGTTCGAATCTTGCCATCTGGACCATTATTCCCATTGTGATTGAGAAAAAATGTCTAGTCCAATATGCCCAAAAACAGGTTATCAAATGTTTCGAGACATTCGACCGATTACTATCGCCTACAAAGGGCAAGAAGCCACTTTTGATATGCCGGGCTGGTATTGTGATTTAAGCGACGAAAGTATTCATACAGGGGACGATATGAAGATTTCTGATCAAGTTTTGAGTCAACTTAAGGCACAAGTTGAAGCTTACTCTAACCTGACATAGCAATAAGTATTGCCCCTGTGGTGGAATAGGTAGACACAACAGACTTAAAATCTGTCGCTTTTTAGCGTGCCGGTTCGAGTCCGGCTCGGGGCACCAAACATCCGCGGCTTTTGCATAAAGGTAGTGCTCTAGCCTTCCAAGCTAGTAGTGAGAGTTCGATTCTCTCAAGCCGCACCAGTTAAGTCTGTGGGCCTATAGCATAACGGTTAATGCAGCAGACTCATAATCTGTTGACTCTAGGTTCAAATCCTAGTGGGCCCACCACTTATTTACTTCGGTAGCTCAGTGGTAAGAGCAGGCGTCTTATAAGCGCCAGGCCGATGGTTCAATTCCATCCCGAAGTACCAATTGGAGAAAACTATGGTAGATTTAGTACCTACTGATGCAATGGCCGCAGAAGCTAGACGCGGCCTAGATTGGAGAAAAGAGTACAATCGTGGTGGAACAATTGTTGGAGTTACACGCGCAAATCAACTCATACGCAAAGAAAATCTTTCGCCTAGTACTGTGCGAAGAATGCATTCATATTTTTCTAGGCATGAAGTAGATAAGCAAGGCCAAGGTTTTTCGCCCGGTGAGCAAGGTTATCCTAGCGCTGGGCGTATTGCTTGGGCATTATGGGGCGGAGACCCTGGGCAGTCCTGGGCACGTTCTAAAGTAAATCAGCTAAATAATGAAGACAAAAGTTTTTCAGAAGATGATACGCTTGTAGATGAAATCTATGAGCTTATCGATGAAGTCTACAACTATGTAGAACTTATACGAGACGAACATGCCAAAACCTCGAAAGAATGAAAATCAAGATGCATTTATTGCACGCTGCATACCTGAGCTAGTTCGAGAAGGACGAGAGCAAGGACAAGCAGTGGCCATTTGTTATTCAATGTGGAGAGAGCACGCGGGCAAGAAAGGAATGCACGGAGATGTCTTTCATGAGGAAGACGATGAAGATGATAACGATAAACCAAAGAAGTAAGTTATGATTAAGCCTGAGTACGAAGCAATAATACAACAGTTAATGAATCAAGAAGTGTCAGTATCAGAACTCTCTGATGAATACTGCCGCGTCGTACTCAGGTATTTAATTTTGAAATTAAGATTTAAATTTTGACATTTACTCCTCTCTGTGTTATACTGTACTTCATTTATTAATTCAGTAAATCATTGTGAATATTTTTATTCTAGATTACGACCTTAACAAAAGTCTCGAGTATCATGTAGATAAGCATGTAGTAAAAATGCCCCTAGAAGCTGCTCAAATGATGAGCACTGCTCTATGGGTTGACAATATTCTAGGCTACATACCTCGTGCTCTTACAAAAGAAGAGACAGCAGAGCTTAATAAAGCTAAAAAAAGTATTGTAGCTCTTCCTCAAGAGCAAAGACCTCTTTCCCCCTATCTACCTACTATGTACAATCATCCTTGTACTATATGGGTGCGTTCGTCTTATGAAAACTATGCGTATACGTTTAATTACGCCGCAGGTCTTTGCGACGAGTACACGTACCGCTATGGCAAAGTGAGAGATCTAGAGCGCATAGTTAAAAACTTTGAAGTTCCTAAAAAATTACCTAATAATGGGCTTACAAAGTTTGCACTAGCGCTTTCAGATAAGTTCCCACCAGAACTACGAGATGAAAATAACCCAGTGCAAACTTATCGTTATTTCTACATGCTAGATAAAGCGACATTTGCTACCTGGAAATTTAGATCTAAGCCAGAATGGTGGGATGAAAATATGGCAAGTTATGACAGGAGAATTTCAGGAAGATAATATGAAGTCAGCAATGAGAAGTGTTCCAGCCCCCAAAGCAGTTCAGTATAGTAATTTTATTAAGTATCATTGTCCTTTGTGTAGTGCAGAGCTTGAACTAATAGACGACAACTATAATGGCGACGATCACTATTCTTATGAATGTGACGATTGTGGTTATGAGTGGATTGAATCGTAATGAAAACAACTAAACAAGTAAAGAAAAAAGATACAGAAAAACTGACAGAGGCAAATATTGCACGAGTTGTTTCTTTGCTTGAGTCGGATAAAAATCCAATTTCTAAAAAAGAAGCCTGCGAAATTCTAAATATTTCGTATAATACTACTAGGCTCAACAATATTATAGAAAATTGGAAACGAGACAAAGAAACCACTTCACGTAAAAAACAGGAGCGCCGAGGCAAAGCGGCTCAACCAGAAGAAGTGCGCCTTATAGCGGAATCGCTTCTAAGCGGAGACACTATTGCCGAAATCTCCAGACGTATTTATCGTTCGCCAACATTTGTAAAAAATGTAGTTGCACGAATTGGTATTCCAGAAAAAGTAACTGGAGACGATAAATACAAGACAGCACTTCTGCCAGATGAATGTATCTCGGAAGAGTTTAGTGCAAATGAAATTGCGTGGTCTGCCAAGTATCATGCACCCTGCATTGTTGTAAAAGAATACAAAGATTCAAAATACCTAGAAAAGTATAACTCTAAGTGTTACCAAATTTACATCAATGAAAAAATGCAAGACTCGTCGAACTACTTTCCTTCTGTAGACTTTGGAGGATTTTATGCGGCAGCACCTGCATATGATCTAGGGAGACTAGAACATCTTCTTGAATATGGAGTTTCTTTTAAATCACTATGAAATATTTAATCATCTTTGTAGTTGCAACAAGTTTAATTGCCTGCAAAGAAATTTTCTACCCAATTCGTAAAAAATACTTAGAGATATACTCACATCGTAAAGGCTTTATATCTGCTTGTATCTATTATGGTACTACGCTAGGAATGAGTATGATATTTTCTCCAGTATTTTTTTATATCTGTGTATTCAATAAATCTCGCTGTGAGCGTATGCGCCAAGCAGTTATTGAAGATTTGATTAAATTTGAGGAACGATAGAAATTGATGTTGACTTTTCAACCTGCCAAGTCTATAATATATAGACAGTGGAGGAAGTGATGGGCGATCGATTTTACGAAGCTCAACTCAGGGCAACAGGCAATACGATTGGTTTTACAGGCAAAGCAAGGAGAAAAAAAGTGGCGTGGGATGATCAAAAACGAGCAGAAGCAATCAAAATGTATCAGGATGCAGATCCGACTCCGGAAAATTCTATGGAGATTGTAAAGGATATTGCAGACGAACTAGAAGAGTCGCCGAACGGTGTTCGTATGATTCTGACAAAAGCTGGCGTGTATGTCAAGAAGGAAGCAGCAGCGGGTGCTACTAGCCGCTCTTCTTCTAAGAGTGAAGGCAGTTCGCGTATTAGCAAAGCTGTTGCACTCGATCAATTGAATGCAGCAATTCGCGATCTCGGGCTGGAACCAGACGCAGAGATTATCGAAAAACTGACGGGCAAAGCAGCTCTTTACTTTGCGGAAGTACTTGGCAACGCAAAAGCAGCCTAGTCTTTCGAAATTACAAAGCCGGAAAGATTACGGTCTTTCCGGACTTTTTTTCGTCCGAAGAAACCAGCAAAGAAAGTCCCTGCTAAAAAAGTTTTGCAATACTTTCTAAGGATATCTCGGAATGAAAAAAGAAGAGTTTAAAAAATTACTACAAGAATATGGCGATGCTGTAATTACATATAGAAGTCCAAACTCAAATAAAGTAAAATATAACGTCTGCACTATTGACTTTAATAATGACTATATTAAGGGAAAAAATAATAGAGCCAAAGAAGGTGATAGTACAGTATTAATGTTTTGCTGGGACACAGACGCGTACCGACTAATGGACCCAGAAAATGTAACCAGTGTTGTGCCTTTGAGTTCAATACTAAAAAATGAGTGAAATTTATCATAGAATAATACAAGATGGAGAATATAATCAAGTAAGACTAGTAGTAAACGAATTTAGAGGTGTAGAGTATTTACATCTTAGAAAATATTATATGAACTTCGATGAAGAGTGGGCACCCTCTAGTGAAGGAATTTCTATTCCTCTCGATATTGAAAATAGCCGTGAGCTATTTATTGGTCTTACTGAGATTCTTTCGCTAGCGGAAAGCAAAGAGATTATAATTCAAAATTTTAAAGATTTACTTACAGAAATTTATGAAAAATAAATGTTGACTATTTTTTCCAAATTTTATATAATATATAAACTCTGGAGAAACTTTCATGTCAATCAAAACCTATCTTGATTATGTAGCAAAATGCTACTACGATGGCAACCCGATATTGTCTGATGAAGAGTTCGATTCACTAGTCGAACTTTATAATTACGAAAGTGTAGGCGCAAAGCACCCACAAGGTATCGGACATGCTTATCCGATGTACTCACTTAAAAAAGTATATCCAGAAGATACCTCTCCTTTCGAAGGTGGAGTAAAATCTGTAAAACTTGATGGCGCTGCAATTTCTATTTTATATGTAGCAGGAGAGTTTTGGCTTGCTCTTACACGAGGAGATGGTAAGAGAGGCCAAGACATTACTTCTCTTGTTAAAACAATGAATATTCCTAAAAATATTCCTACAAAAGGAATTGTTCAAATTACTGGAGAAATTGTAGCTCCAAGTTCAATTGAAAACGCACGGAACTATGCAGCGGGTGCGTTAAATCTAAAGTCAGCTGAAGAGTTTACAACTCGAGACTTACACTTTTTTGCCCATGGTTTATCGCCTGGGTTAAATATTTCTTATAGCCTAGATATGCAAAGTTTGCATGATTACGGATTTTTAACAGTATTACACAATGATTTGAGTAATTATCCAACAGATGGTTTTGTTATTCGAATCGATGATAATTCTCAGTTCGAAAAACTAGGATATACGGCACATCATCCTCGTGGCGCTTATGCGCTTAAAAAGCAAAAGGAAGGTGTAGTCACTACTCTTGAAAAAGTAATCTGGAATGTAGGTAGATCTGGCGTAGTATCGCCAGTGGCAATTCTTACTCCAGTAAACATTGACGGAGCAATTGTAAGTAGAGCAACCCTTCATAACATGAAGTACATTGAAGCTCTTCAGCTTGAAGAAGGTTGCAAGGTGCGAGTAATTCGTAGTGGAGATATTATACCTAGAGTAGTTCAAAGACTCAATTAAATGTGGGTTATAACAATTTTAGGGCTAAGTTTAGGATTAATTATATATCCAATATTAATACAAAATTTATTTGGCCCGTACTGGTTAACTATTTTTTTAGTTTCAATAAGTTATGGTATTATTTCATCGGTGGACCCATAAAAAAATAAATCTTGACTTTTTAGCCCAATCAGCCTATAATATTACTTCAAGATGAGAGAGCAACTTATGACCGCAAACACTTTTAGGACTATTCAAGCTCCTTCTAAGTGCCCAAGTTGTGGATTCGTCTTGGAATGGAAAAATGATCTTCTCTATTGCCTGAATGTGGATTGCTATGCTAAAAATTCAAAGCGTATCGAACATTGGGCAAAATCTCTAAAGATTAAGGGTCTCGGTCCCGCCACAATAGAAAACCTAAATTTGCAATCTATTGAACAAATTTATGAGCTTGATTTAGTAACTATGGTGGATGGCCTTGGCTCTGAGCTTATTGCTAAAAAGTTGTTTGAAGAAATTCAGGCTTCTATCTCAGCACCTCTGGAGAATGTTCTTCCCGCCTTTGGTATTCCGTTGATTGGAGAGACGGCTACAGCAAAGCTTTGCAAAGTAATAACTAGTATTCAGGAACTTAGTGAAAGTGTTTGCCAACAAGCCGGACTCGGGCCAGCAGCTACTAAAAATTTGATGCATTGGTGGAACGCGACAAAAGATAATCTGGATATCTATCCTTTTTCTTTTCAAGTATCTAAAAAACCTAAACTTGAAAGAATTATTGGAGTTGTGTGTATTTCAGGTAAACTTTCGTCGTTCAAAACTAAAGCTGAAGCCGCCAGTGCATTACAAGCTCTCGGGTATCAGGTAAAAGATAGTATGACAAAAGATGTCACTATCTTGGTTAACGAGAGTGGTATAGAGTCAGCAAAGACTAAAAAAGCGAAAGAATCAGGTATAACTGTAGTTACTAATTTGAAAGAATTTCTAGGAGATCGATAATGACTAAAGCACTTCCGAAGTGGACTGATGAACGTACCGCAGAACTGGAAAGTTTTGTGGGAGATGAAACCCCAGTATCGCAAAATACTGTAGCTGAAGCTGCCGAGCGTTTTGAAACCTCAGCACGCTCAGTTTCTAGTAAGCTGCGTAAGATGGGTATTGAAGTTGAGCTGGCTTCTGCCACTGCTCGCAAAGCTTTCACGGATGAGCAAGCTGATGACCTTGCAGACTTCGTAGAAGCAAACTCTGGCAAGTACACCTATGGTGAAATTGCAGAGCAATTTGGTGACGGCGAATTTACTGCTAAGCAAATTCAGGGAAAAATTCTTTCTCTGGAATTGACTGGTCATGTTCGTCCTACTCCGAAGCCGGAAACGGTTAAGACCTATACGGATGCAGAAGAGGCAACTTTTATTCGTATGGTTAACAAGGGCTCTTTTGTAGAAGAAATCGCAGATGCTCTGAATCGCACGATCAATAGTATTCGTGGAAAAGCTCTTTCGCTTCTCCGTGCTGGTACTATTACTCAGATCCCGCCTCAGCGCGAGCGAGCCGCAGAACAAGTAGATCCCCTTGAGGCTCTGGGTGACATTACTGACATGTCAGTGGAAGACATTGCAGAGCGTCTTGGCAAGACGGTTCGTGGTGTCAAGACGATGCTCACTCGTCGCGGCCTGGTAGCATCTAACTATGATGGAGCTGCTCGCAAAGAGAAAGCTACTGGCTAAGTTGGATTGACTCCCAATTCGAGGAAGCGAGTAGAGTAATCTTCTCGCTTCCTTTTTATCGCATATAAAAATGTAGGAGAGTTAATTGAACCTAGCTAGTGTTCTCATCAAAAAAATTATCATTGATAATGATGTGGACACTTGGGCCAGTCTACAGAAACACTATCTGCCTGAAGAATTTAGCAAAATACATTCAGTAATAGAAAACCATGTAGATCAGTTTTCTAGCCTTCCAAGTTTTGACGATCTTAAACTATCTGTTCGAGACCGTCGAACTCTTGAAAAAATCTATGTCGTAGAGAAAGCTCAAGACATGGATATTCCTTCCTCTCAACTTTTAGAGTATCTTAAAAACGAATACACTCAAGCAGAGATCATGACTCAGCTTGAAAAGTATTTGGAAACTTCGGTAGCAGTAGACAACGCAGAAGAAAGTCTATCAAACTTACAAGCAATTGTTCTAGACGTAGAATCTAAAGTAGATCTTCGCACGCCAGAAAATGATATGCGTCGAATTGATCTTTTCTACTCTGAAGAAGAACTTGCACGGAATGTTCCTCTTAGCTTGAACGCTGAATATGATGAAGTTATGCGATTCTCCCCAAGGGATCTTATTCTTATTGGAGGCCGGCGCGGGGCCGGTAAATCGCTTACTTGTGCTAATATTGCTGCTAATATTTATAATGAAAATGAGTCTGTTCTCTATTTTACTATTGAGATGGACTCTCGTTCTATTCTTCAACGAATTTGCGCTATCGCTACAAATGTAAATATGGCTGCAATAAGAAATAAGTCTCTTTCCATCCCAGAGTGGAGACGAGTAGCTCAGTGGTGGGCAAATCGTTTTGAAGAAGGAGAAACAGCATATAAAGACTATTTATCTCATAACTCATTTGATAAGTTTCATACGCAGTTAATTAAGAATCCTTTAAAACAAACACAATTAGATGTAATCTACGATCCAGAACTATCTGTTTCCAAAATTCGAAGTGAAATGGATAAAAAGATTGTTACTATTAATCCAAAAGCAATTATCGTAGACTACCTTAATCAAGTAAAGTATAGAACAGGAAATCAATACTCTAAATTTGGGCAGTATGACTGGACAGAACAAATTGAGATCAGTAAAGCACTAAAAAGTATGGCACAACAGTATGAAGTGCCTATCATTGCTCCGTATCAAATTGATGCAACTGGTGAAGCTCGATTTGCAAAAGGTATTCTAGATGCCGCAGACGCCGCATTTACTCTAGACACTCATAGCCCTGAAGACAACTGTATTTCGTTTAATTGTGTAAAGATGAGAAATGGAGAAGTAAAAGGGTTTACTTCAGCTATAGACTGGAAAACTCTAAAGATTGGCCCAGAGTCTGCAAAAAATCCTGCGGATAAAAAAGTATCGGAGAGTACAGGCGAAAGCGTGTATGATGACCAATGACCGTAGAAGAACTTTTAAATACAAAAAAGATTGCTTACAATATTAGTGGAAAAGATTTTTTAGTAAAATGCCTTAATCCTGAGCACGACGATTCCAACCCTAGTATGAGAATTGATAAAGTTCTTGGCATTTTTCAGTGTATGGCGTGTGGCTTCAAGGGAAATATTTTTTTTCTTTACAAACACGCCCCGAATAAGTTAGAATTAATGCGTGAAAAGGTAAAAAGAAAGATAGAAAAAATACGACAACAAAGTATTGGCTATTCCTTACCTATCGACGCAATCGAATATGAAAGTAACTGGAGAAATATCTCAGCAGAAACTTATAAAAAGTTTGGAGCTTTTAGAAGTGCGCAGAAAGAATTCATGAATCGAGTAGTATTTCCAATTACAGATATTACAGGTAGAGTAGTTGCTTTTATAGGAAGGGATGATACCGGCACGTTAAGTAAAAAATATTATATTCATCCAAGTGGTTCAGCTCTTCCTTTATTTCCTCAAGTAACACCTATTAATGGTAGAATAATTTTAGTAGAAGGCATCTTTGATATGTTAAATCTACACGACAAAGGCTTAACAAATGTTGTTACATCGTTCGGAGTAACTACAGTGCGAGATACTTCATTTGACTTGCTCAAGCTTCAAGGTGTAGAAGGCATCGACGTACTTTATGATAGTGATAAAGCGGGTATAGAGGGCGCTAAAAAAGTAAAAGATATTGCAGAAAAAATAGATTTAGACGCAAAAATTCATACTCTTAAAGATAACAAAGATCCAGGCGAACTGACTACTAATCAAGTTCAAAAATTAAAAGAGGTATTGTATGGCTAATGTAGCAATTGTTGAAGCAAAACCAAGTCGTAATAATTACGATAAACTTTTTAATGGATCATTTGAATTTGAACAATTTAGTCTTTGTTCAGACGCTACTGTAGCCAAAGTATTGAAGAAAAATGTTGATCTTCAATTGAATACAGATAACTATGATTGGATTATTCTTGTAGGCTCAGAAGCTTGCAAATATCTTGCTAATCTTAAATCTGTCACCGAGTACAGCGGACGAGTAGTGGACGATAAGTTTCTTCCTGTCATTAACCCAGCAATGCTTGCATTTAAGCCAGAAGTAGAAAAAACTTGGGTTGAATCTAGGGATAATATTATCAAGTACATTACTGGAGAAGTTACCGCCGTCAAAGTAGACGATAGCATTACTCGCGGAATTGAGACTAAAGAAGAAGCACTAGAGTATATTGAAGCTGCAATTGCTCATTCCTCCGCGTTCGTAGCCCTTGACTCCGAAGCGACCAGTCTTTATCATCGTAATGGTCATATGCTTGGCATTTCGATGTGCTATGATGGCATTAAGGGTGTGTATATTACGACAGATGTAATTGACGAAGAAGTAGAAGAGCGTCTTCAATATTTGTTTAATACTAAGACAGTAGTGTTTCACAACTCCAAGTTTGATATTGGATATTTCCAGTATCAGTTTGGCTTCAAATTTCCTAAATTTGAGGATACGATGCTGCAGCACTATGTGCTCGATGAAACTGTAGGTACACACGGTCTGAAAAGCCTAGCTCTTAAATATACGCCTTATGGCGACTACGAAAAGCCAATGTATGATTGGATTGAAGAGTACCGTAAAAAGACTGGTGTTCTCAAAGATAACTTCAACTTTGGAATGATTCCTTTTGATGTGATTAAAGTATACGCATCAATGGATGCTCTTGTTACTTATATTCTACATGCTAAATTTAATCCTTTGATTCAAAAAAATCAAAAGTTTAAAAATGTTTATTATAATATTCTTATTCCTGCAACTGCTTTTATCATTGAAATGCAAGATGCAGGCATTCCCTTTTCACGTCAAAGACTTCTTGTTGCACAAGAAACTTTGCAAACAGAGATTTATGAAGCAGTACAAAAACTGCAAGAATACCCACAAGTTCAAGCTTATACAGATGCAAATGGAGACTTCAACCCTAATAGCACTATGCAGCTCCGAGAACTTCTTTTTGACTTTGTAGGGCTTGCTCCTACAGGCAAAAAGACAGATAAAGGTGCAGACTCAACTGATTCTGAAGTATTAAAAGAACTTAGCCATCGACATGAAATTCCTGGCTTAATTCTTAATGTGCGTAAAATGGGTAAAATTAAAAATACTTATATCGATAAAATTTTGCCACAACTTGACAAAGACTCACGAATTCGTACCGGGTTTAACTTGCATGTAACTACTTCTGGACGGCTATCTTCTAGTGGCAAGCTTAATGCTCAACAGTTTCCACGAGATAACCCGCTCGTAAAAGGTTGTATTCTTGCCGCTCCCGGACATAAGATTGTTTCCGCAGACTTGGTTACCGCCGAAGTATATGTAGCTTCTGTATTGTCAAAAGATAAGGCTTTGCAAGAAGTATTTGTATCTGGAGGTAACTTTCACTCGTCTATTGCTAAGCGAGTATTTCGTCTGCCTTGCAGTGTCGAAGAAGTAGAAACTCTCTATAAGCAAGAACGTCAATACTCCAAGGCTATTACTTTCGGCATTATGTATGGAGCGGGGCCGCGCAAAATCTGGTCACAAGTGCAAAAAGATGGCGGAAATATTACGCTCAAAGAAGCTGTGCAAGTTATCGATGAATACTTTGGTACTTTTTATGGTCTAAAGAACTGGATTGATACAACGTGTGATTTTATTCGCGCCAACGCGTTTATTTACTCACACTTTGGGCGTAAGCGTCGATTGCCTAACGTAAAGTCTGACAATGTAGGTATCGTAGATCACGAAGTACGCTCAGGTCTTAACTTCATGGTGCAGTCTCCAGCATCTGACGTTAATTTGATTGGCGCATTCGAAGCGCATGAAGAACTGAAAGCTCGAAAAATGAAAAGCAAAATTTTTGCTCTTGTTCATGACTCGATTCTAGCAGAAGTACCAGACTCAGAAGTGGAAGAATACCAAAGTATTATTCAAACTTGTATTCAACGAGATCGTGGCATTTCTATTTCAGGTTGCCCTATTGGCATTTCTTTTGATATTGGGCAAGATTACTCATTTGGTAAGCTAGAAACACAATATCCACTTGTTCACAATGTTGCCTGAAATTACAAAAAAGACAATACATATAGTAACATTTCCAGTCTATAAGTTATTATCTGACGAGCTTACTTACTATGATAAAGTAACGTATTGCCATGATAAAATTGTGGACGATAGAAGACAGATAGGCGAAACTTTAGGGCAGAGAAGACTACATATACCAAAAGAAAAACTATACCCATTAAATTATACTGCAGTAGACTTTTTGTCGATGATAAAAGCAAATTACAGGCACTTTATAGATACAAAAGGCAGAACTTTTTCTTATAGAAAAACAAAAGCTAGTAAAATTCGATCTTTTAAGATCAAAGATATAAAGTATTATGATCATTTCACAAAAATGGAAGTTCGAGGTCTGTCAAAAGCATTTTATTTGCCGAGACCACCTCCAGCAGGGTATTCCTGGGCAAATATTATGTTTATAGATAATTTTCCTTGGGAAGTATTAAGTTTTTCAGAAGAAAAACAACCTGAAATTAGAAGGTTTATTTGAATGCCAAAGCCAAAGAGAAGATCGTTGATCGATAACAATTTACAACTTGAAGAAGTCGAACCATTAACACAAAGCCAGTGTCAAGCTTTTGACAGTGATAAAAATTTAGTGTTGTGCGGTTCAGCAGGTACTGGTAAAACTTTTATTTCTCTTTACCTAGCTTTCGACGATATACTAAAAGACTATTATAATGGTGTAACTCTTATAAGAAGTGCTGTTCCTACTCGTGATATTGGATTTCTACCAGGGTCAGAAAAAGAAAAGTCAAAAATTTATGAAGTTCCGTATTATAATATCTGCAATGAGCTGTTCGGTCGCGGAGATGCCTATGAAATTCTTAAAACAAAAGGAATTGTAGAATTTATGACAACTTCTTATCTTCGCGGTCTTACACTAAATGACTCAGTAATTATTGTAGACGAAACTCAAAATATGAGTTTTCACGAACTTGACTCAATTATTACTCGAGTTGGAAAAAATTGTAGAACTATATTTTGCGGAGACTTTTTCCAGTCAGATTTAAAACAAAATGGACTTACAGATTTTGTAGAAATTATAAAAGGAATGAATTGTTTCGATTTTATTGAATTTGGCGTTAAAGATATCGTAAGAAGCGATTTTGTAAAAGAATATTTGATTCAAAAACACCACTATATGAACTACAAGTGAAAGCAGTATTATCAAATCGAATTTATCTTCAAGTAACTTCAGAGCTTTTTGAAAAATTAGACTCTGATCTTACTTATGTAATTCCATCTTTCAACGATACTAGCAGTCCCATTGTAATTAAAAACTTAGGAAGAGTTAACCCTAGCTTAGTTACTTTGCCTTCAGGAAGAATGGATCTTATTCCTCCAGAATATGAAATTTCTGACAAAAGAGTATTAAATCCTGTAGAATTTCCTGCACGCAAATTTCAATTATATGCAAGTCAGCAAGAAGTATATGATCAAGTAGACGATAGTTGTATTATAAATGCTTCTGTTAGCTGGGGCAAGACATTCACTGCGCTAGCCATAGCGGGGAAACTTGGTCAGAAAACGCTAGTAGTAACTCATACAACCAATCTTCGTGATCAATGGGCTGAAGAAGTTGAAAAACTGTATGGATTTAAGCCTGGAATCATTGGTAGCGGAAAGTTTGATACCTCAAGTAATATTGTAATTGGAAACGTGCAGACTTTATACAAAAAAATCAATGAAATTTCACGAGAATTTGGAACTCTTATACTAGATGAAATGCATCATGTAAGTAGTCCCACTTTTTCACGAATTATTGATAAAAGTTTTGCGCGATATAAAATTGGATTGTCTGGAACAATTCAAAGAAAAGACGGAAAACACATTGTTTTCCAAGATTACTTTGGATCAAAAATCTTTCAGCCGCCAAAAGAAAACTACATGGTGCCAAAAGTAGATGTAATACAAAGCGAAATTCGATTTATGGATGGTATGAATATTCCTTGGGCAAATCGCGTTAATGATTTAGCATTTAATGAGCAATATCAGCATTCAGTAGCAATGATTGCAGCAGCTTATGCAATGAAAGGCCATAGAGTTTTGGTGCTTTCTGATCGTGTGCGATTTTTGAAGAGCTGCGCCGAACTGGTAGGCGAAATTGCTGTAAGTGTTACGGGCGACCAAACGCGTGAAGCTAGACTAAAAGCCGCTCAACAAATCGCATCTGGAGAGAAAAAAGTGTTGTTTGGCACACAATCTATCTTTTCTGAAGGTATCTCAATTAATGAGTTAAGCTGTCTAGTACTAGGAACACCAGTAAATAATACTCCTCTACTAACTCAGTTAATTGGTCGGGTAGTGCGGCTTTCTCCTGATAAACTACAGCCTACAATTGTAGATATTCATCTAAAAGGTAAAACTGCGGCTAGACAAGCTCAGGCTCGAATGGCGCATTATATGCATGAAGGTTATTCAATTAATATCCTGTAAAAAAATACTTCTTGACACCTTAGCACATTTTAGATATAATATATGATACTGTTTGACAAATCTAAATTATTGAAATTTAGTGGCGGATCTACTCAAGATATGATTGGTATACTATGGTATATCACATATCGACCTACCCCAAAATCTCGAAGACATGTCAAACAGCTAAAATATCAGTCTATTGATTGGTTCGGTTCTTCATACCTTTTAAACCCTGGAGAATTTTTGGACAAACATTGGCGATATTCAGAAAAAGAAATACTTCAGTACATACTGCTTGCTGCAAGGCGAGACTATACTGAGTATAAGCTTTTTCGTAAAAAGACTTTGCAAGCAGAGTACGTAAACGTAAAGGCAATAGAAAACAACAGATTAATCACAATCACAGGCAATAAAATTTATTTTAAGTTTGAGGAGACTAAAAATGGCAGTTAAATTTGGAAGCACTAAGGGCGGCGCAGTAAAAGAGAAAGTTGATCAGTACATCTATAAAAATGGTGACAATGTTGTTCGTTTTGTAGGTGATCTTCTTCCTCGCTATGTATACTGGATCAAAGGCGAAAATAACAAAGATATTCCTATGGAATGTCTATCCTTTGACCGTCAGCTTGAGAAGTTTAACAATCGTGAAAAAGATTGGGTGCGAGAGTACTACCCTGATCTTCGATGCGGCTGGGCATATGCTTGTCAAGTAATTGACCCGAGCGACAACAAAGTAAAAGTTATGAATCTGAAAAAGAAGCTTCTTGAGCAGATTCTTGTTGCAGCAGAAGATTTGGGAGATCCCACTGATGCGGACGAAGGATGGGATGTTTACTTTAAGCGAGTAAAAACTGGTCCTCAGACTTATAATGTAGAGTATCAGTTGCAAGCTCTCAAGTGCAAGAAGCGTTCTCTTACTGATGCAGAACGTAACCTAATTGCAAATCTCAAGTCAATGGATGATGTTCTTCCTCGTCCAACTGCGGATGCGCAAAAAGAGCTTCTTGAGCGAATCAGCCGCGGGGTTCCCGAAACTGACGCAAACGGCTCAGTGGAAGTGCCGGAAGAAGTGGAGAGTGAGCTTGATTTGTAATGAGAACAATTGTAGCAGGTTCGCGAACAATTGATCGATATTCCTATGTGGCTTCAGCGATTGCTGAAGCCCCATGGGCTGTTACGGAAATTCTTTCCGGAGGAGCCAAAGGAGTAGATGAGTTTGCAGTATCTTATGCAAACTTGAATAATATTCCCTATGATTTAGTTACTGCATTTTGGAATGAGGATTCAGATTACAATGCAGAAGTAGGAAAGCAACGATATTGTGAAATGCTTAAAAGAGCAGAAGGAATAATAGCAATTTGGGATGGAAAAAGTAGGGGAACAGCTCATCTTATTGAGCTTGCTAAACAAAGTAAATTAAAGTTATTTATTAAAAAAATATGAAATCTTACGTAATATTGCTTACTTCTGCCATACATACAAATTATGGTATATATTCTACGACAGATAGAGTTATACAAACTATACGTTCCGTATTAAGTATAAGAAAATTTATAAAAAATAGTACTATTATACTAATTGATAATAGTAAAATTGATATACATAATGATAGTAGTATATTGCTTCAAACTCTATTAGATTATGTGGACTTTTACATAGATAACAGTAAAGATCCTAATATAGAATATTTTCATAAAAATATCTCCAACTATGACATAGGAAAAAATATGATGGAAGCATTAGGAACACTTAATGCTTTACACACTATAGTAAATAATTCAAACTTATTTAATGTAGTTTCCAGCTCTTCTAGAGTATTTAAATTAAGTGGTAGATACGAAATTACAAATAATTTTAATATAAATAATTTTGATAATGAGGGTACAAAAGAGAAATATATTTTCAAAAAAAGAGATCCTAGTTGGATCCCTAGTAATATTACCGGAGTTACAACACAATTACAAACTAGACTATGGTGTTTTGACCCTATTTTACTCAAAGACACTTTAGAATTGTACAAAAATATTGTAGAAAATATGGCTAGAATAATAAATTTGGGCGGTTATATTGATAACGAGCATTCAATGAGTAAATTTATTTCCGAAGATAAATTAATAGAACTTTCCCATATTGGAGTAGTAGGAAATATAGCACCTAATGGAGCAAAGATTATTGAATAAAAAAATTTTAATTATAGGTAGTGCAGGATATATAGGATCTAGGCTTGCCGCATACTTACAAGATTATTATATAATTAAAAAAAGTGATATATGTTGGTTTAATATACCCGCAAATACCGATAAGATAGACTATTCTCTATATAGTAAAAATAATTTAAAAGAGTTTGACGTAATTGTATTATTAGCAGGACACTCTAGTGTAAAAAGTTGTGAGGGTTCGATACAAAGTCCTTGGAAAAATAATGTTACAAATTTTATTGATTTACTATCTAAAGTAGAAGATCAAGTAGTTATATATGCAAGTTCTGCTAGCGTTTATGGTAATAACAATAATTGTAAGCTTTATTCAGAACAAGAAGTAAATTTTATCCCGCTCAATAACTATGACATAACAAAATATGTTATAGATCAACACGCTCTATTAGAGATTCAAAAAGGTAAAAAAGTTATTGGACTACGCTTTGGCACTGTTAATGGTTGGTCCCCGCAATTACGTATTGATGTTATGATGAATAGTATGGTACACAATATTTTTACCGGAAAAAATCTAATAGTGATGAATAAGCATATTAATAGAGCGATACTAGGGATTGAAGATTTGTGTAAAGCAATTGATTCTTGTATAAAAACTCCTATATCTGGTATATATAATTTATCAAGTTTTAATACTACAGTGGAAGAAATTTCAACCATTATTAGTAATAAATTAAATGTAAATATTATGGATCAAGGAAATACTGGAGTACCATATAATTTTACTTTAGACACCTCTCTTTTTCAAAAAACATACAAGTTTGCGTTTAATGAAACTCCAGATACGATACTTAGTAGTTTATTAAATAACTATAAAAAAAGTATTCCTCAATCTAGAGATAAGTATATAATTTACGTGTAGAGATTATTTTATGCAAAATGTTAGTGAACTTACAAACTGTTTATGTTGTAATGGTTCAAGTTTAAAATTAATTCTAGATCTTAATGAGCAGCCGTTAGCTAATAGTTTTAGAAAATCTACGGAAGGAGAAGAATTAGTTTTTCCTTTAAAATTAAATTTTTGTAAAGATTGTAGTCACCTACAATTAAGTCATGCAGTTAATCCAGATTTATTATTTAAAAATTATTTATATGTAAGCGGGACTACTAAAACATTAAAAGAATATTTTGACTGGTTTGCTAAATACTCTTTAACTTTTTTTAAAAAGGCTCCCAATACCGTTTTAGATATAGCATGTAATGATGGAACTCAACTAGACAGTTGGAAATCCTTGGGATTGACAACATACGGTATAGATCCTGCTAAAAATTTGCATTCTATTAGTAGTAGTAATCACGAAGTAGTATGTGATTATTTTACTGAAAAATACATAGAGTATTATAAAAGTAAAAATTTAGATATTATTAATGCACAAAATGTTTTTGCTCATATAAAATATCCATTAAAATTTTTACAACAATGCAAAGCAATTATGAAAGATAATACTGTTTTATTTATTCAGACAAGTCAATCTGAAATGATAAAAAATAATGAGTTTGATACTATCTACCATGAACATTTAAGTTTTTTTAATACTAATAGTATGAATACTTTGGCTAAGCGAGCGGGTTTATACCTAACTGATGTAATAAAAACAGATATTCACGGTACTAGTTATGTATTCGTGTTTAAGTTAA
>Ga0075472_10000408_pt1 | contig 17844 bp, 13 predicted proteins | sample DEB19_08_DNA_3_FD_77014 | JGI IMG/M metagenome (GOLD analysis project Ga0075472, IMG submission 77014) | Aqueous microbial communities from the Delaware River and Bay under freshwater to marine salinity gradient to study organic matter... | ecosystem: Environmental > Aquatic > Marine > Coastal ...
ACGCCGAGGATCGAGCACATCATCCGGCCCACGGTCCCCGCAACCTGATAGCAGTAGCGATCAAGATCTGCGTCTGTTGCGAGGCGAACGACGCCAAGATCGCTCCGCATCCCTGCAAGAAAGTCTGCCACGGCATCGCGCGGGAATGTTGCGTAGCGCCGCGAAAGGTCGGCGAAGATCTGGAGCTCGCGGCCGCCGCTCGCAGCACCCTGCTCACTGCCAGCACACCACGACTCGATCGCGGCGATACGTGCCTCTGCGGCATCGGCAGAGAGCCCGCCAGCGCGCACCTCAACGTCGATCAGGTCGTCGAGCCCGCGGAGTGCGAGGTAGAGGAGATCGATATCGTCGCGCGTGCGCGGGGGCAAGAGGCGCGCGGCGAGCGAGAAGCTTCGTGCAACACGGTTGATGACCGCTCGTGCCTCGGGGAGGAGTGCATCAACAGCTGGGTCGCGACGTGGCGACGCGACGCCGTCACTGCTCATGGCTGCACGAGGTTCCCTGTTGGCCGAGAGGTGTGCGTTGCATGGGGTGAGCGATAGTCGCCACGGATCAAGTCTTGTGTCACCTGCGCGGTGAGGAGTGCGCCCGGCATGCCCGCGCCCGGGTGTGTGCCGCCACCAACGTAGTAGAGACCCGCGAGGGCACGGTCACGGTTTGGCTGGCGGAAGTAGGCCGACTGCTGCAGCGACGGTTCAACGGCGAAGGCGTTCCCATCGGGGGCGAGCAGCTCGTCCCGGAAGGTGAGCGGGGTCCAGGAGCGCTCGACGGCGATCGAGTCACGGAGGCCAGGGAGTCCCCACTCCTCGAGCCAGGCGAGCGTGCGGTCGCGCATCCGTGGCGCAGCCTCCGTCCAGTCGTCGCCCGAGGCGAGGTTCGGCACGGGGAGGAGGATGGCGATCGAGTCGCCGCCAGGGACCGCCATTGCCGGCTCGGTGCGGGAGGGGGCATGGATATAGACCGCGTTGCTGCGCGGCATGCGCCGATCACGCGTCACATCCTTGATGAAGCCGTGATAGTCGTCGCCCACGACGAGGGTGTGATGGAGCAGCTTCTCAAATCGGCGCGTCGTGCCGAGATAGAGCATGAGTGCCGACATCGTTGTTCGGAGTGGGCGCAGGCGCCAGGGGAGTCGGTCGGGCATGTCGGGGAGGAGCGCATCGCGCGCCGTCACGTCGCCGTTGTAGATCACGAGATCGGCGTCGTGGATCGTTCCATCTGCACTGCGCACGCCAACGGCACGCCCGTTGCGGTGGATGATCTGATCGACCTTGGTGTTGGTGAGGATCGAGCCGCCCATCTTGGTAATGATCTTGCCGAACGATTCAATCACGCTGTAGACGCCACCCTCGGCGTACCAGATCCCGTCGGAAACCTGCAGGTAGGCGAGTGCCGAATAGATTGCAGGGACGCGAGCAGGGTCACCGCCGATGAAGAGTGAGTGGAACCCGAATGCCTGCTGCACATGCGGCTCCTTGAAGAACTTCGCAACCCAACCCTCGAGGAAGCGGATCGCATCGAGGCGCGCCATCGTTGGCAGGAGTGCAACAAAGTCTTTGAGGCTGAGGAAGTTCTTTCGACCCGAGACGAGGATCCCTTCGCGGTGGATCGCGCCCGATGCTGCCAGGAATGCGTCGAGCTGTGCAGCGTCGGCACCCGAAAACTTGCGCATCTCGGCAAGGAGCTGCTCGCGGTCGCTCCCAAAGTCGAAGTGCCGATCCTCGCCGGTCCAGAAGATACGGTAGCCGGGGTTGAGTTGGCGAAGTGTCACGTGGTCGGCCATCGTCTCGCCGGCAGCCGCATAGACCTCTTCGAAGAGCCAGGGCATCGTGATGAGCGACGGGCCGGTGTCGAACGTGTAGCCACCCTCGCGGATGCGCGAGGCACGGCCACCAATCTCCGGGCGGGCCTCAAGGAGCGTCACGCGCCAGCCATCAGCGAGGAGGCGGATCGCCGTGGCGAGCCCGCCGAAGCCGCTCCCTACGATCAGTGCCTGTCGCTGCCGCTCGCCCGCCATGACCCCTCCTACATCGCGGATCTCCCACCCGCCTCTTGCTCCATCCTACGGGGGCGCGCCGTGCGGCGCATTGACGCGCAGGGCAGGGGGGGCGATCATCCACCCTTAGTAGAGGGAGGGTCAGTGAAGGCAGAGAAGCACGCCGCAGAAGGGCTAGATCCAGAGGTTGAGGGCGAGGGGTCGCTCGATCGTTCCGCTCGCCTTACCCCCAACTCGATCCCCGGTGGCGATGACGCAGCCGTTCGCTCAGTCGACCGCGCAGCCGCGCTCCTTGTCTGCCTCGGAGATGCCGATCAGTCGGTCTCGGTGACCGACCTCTCGCATGCCCTCGACCTACACAAGTCCACCGTCAGTCGTCTCCTCTCAACCCTTGAGCGACGCGGTCTCGTTGAACAGGACAAGGAGACGGGCTACTTCCGTCTCGGCGTCGGGATCATTCGTCTCGCGCAGTCGGCCGAGCGCACGCTTGATCTACGAACCATTGCGCAAGCCGAGCTCGAGGCACTCGCGCGCACGACGCATGAGACGGTGAGCCTCGAGGTGTACGACGGCCACGCCGCCGCTGTTGCGGTCTGCCAGATCGACGGACCGAACCTTACGCCGATGCCGGACATGACCGGTCGCCCCGTGGCGATGCACGCCATTGCTGCCGGCAAGGTGCTGCTCGCCTCACTGCCAGAGCGCACCGTGCTCTCCATTGCACGTCGCGGCCTCACCTCGTACACAAGTAGGACGATTACGGACCCGCGGGCGCTCCTTGAGGAGCTTGCAGCGGTGCGACGCCGCGGCTATGCCCTTGGCGTTGGCGAGTGGGACGAGCGGATCGCCGCCGCCGCCGTTCCCGTGTGTGACGCGCGTGGCACGGTGATCGCAACGGTTGTCGTCTGGGGGTCGTCGGCTCGCGTCAATCCGAGCACGCTCCAGAACCTCGTGAACGCGGCACGCGACACGGCGCGCCAGATCAGCGTGAAGCTCGGCTGGAGCGGCGAGGCGCAGCGCCGCACGGGGATCGTTCCGGCAATCAAAGAGGAGGACGAAGACGAGTTCTCCGTAGATGACGAGGCCGCCGTCTAATGTCTGACCGCGAGCAGGGGTCGGGGATCGAGACGTTCCAGGCCGAAGGCCTCTCCTTCCCGCCAGCCCCCGCCATGGCCGCCACGGCGAACGCCACCGCAGAGCTCTACGCTCAGGCAGCGGCAGATCCCCAGGCCTTCTGGGCCGACCAGGCGCGCGCCCTGCTCACCTGGCGAATCCCGTTCACCAAGACCCTCGAATGGGAGCTCCCATTTGCCACCTGGTTTGCCGACGGCACGCTGAACGTCGCCGAGAACTGCGTCGACCGCCACGTTGCCGCTGGCCGCGGCGAGCGCGTCGCGTTCCACTGGGTGGGCGAGCCAGGCGACCGCCGCACGGTCACCTACAACGATCTCTACCGCGAGGTGCAGAAGACGGCGAACGCCCTGAAGGCGCTCGGCGTACAGCAGGGCGATCGAGTGGCGATCTATATGCCGATGGTGCCCGAGGTTGCAGTCGCCATGCTCGCCTGCGCGCGCCTTGGTGCAGCGCATAGCGTGGTCTTTAGCGGCTTCCCTGCCAACGCACTCGCAGATCGCATCAACGATGCCGAGGCGAAGGTACTCATCACCGCCGACGGGGGATACCGGAAGGGGACATTCTTCGAACTGAAGCCCATTGCCGATGAGGCACTGCGCAGTACCCCATCGATCACCGGCGTTCTTGTCTATCGCCGCCGCCGCGCTGAGACGAGCGGCGAGACGGCAATGAACGCCGGCCGCGACCACTGGTGGAGCGACCTCGTTGATGCGCAGGTTGCAGCGTGCCCCGCCGATCCGATGCCGGCAGAGCAGCTCCTCTTCCTGCTCTACACGAGCGGCACGACGGCGAAGCCGAAAGGGATCATGCACACGAGTGCGGGCTACCTGCTCGGTGCCGCCCTCACCCACAAGAATGTGTTCGACATCAAGCCCGACGACACCTACTGGTGTGCCGCCGATGTCGGTTGGATCACCGGCCACACCTATATCGTTTACGGACCGCTCGCCAACGGCGCGACGCAGGTGATGTACGAGGGAACTCCCGACACGCCCGCATGGGATCGCTGGTGGTCGATCGTGGAAGAGTTACAGGTCTCGATTCTCTACTGCGCACCAACAGCGATTCGCGCATTCATGCGTCAGGGTGAAGAGCATCCACGCAAGCACAACCTGCAGTCGCTGCGCCTCCTCGGCTCCGTGGGTGAGCCGATCAATCCTGAGGCGTGGATCTGGTATCGCGATGTGATTGGCGGCGGCCGGACCCCCGTGGTGGATACCTGGTGGCAGACGGAGACCGGCTCGATCATGATCAGCCCCCTCCCTGGCGTGACCACGACGAAACCAGGCTCGGCAACCTTCCCGCTCCCGGGCGTGAGCGCCGACGTGGTCGACGATGCAGGGGAGCCTGTTGGCCTTGGAGCTGGCGGCTACCTCACACTCACCCAGCCCTGGCCATCAATGCTGCGCGGTATCTGGGGCGCACCAGAGCGCTACAAGGAGACCTACTGGAGCCGCTTCCCCGGCGCCTACTTTGCTGGCGACGGCGCACGACGCGACGACGAGGGGTACTACTGGCTCCTCGGTCGCGTCGACGACGTGATGAATGTCTCGGCGCACCGGATCAGCACGATTGAGGTGGAGTCGGCCCTTGTCGATCACCCAACCGTTGCCGAGGCTGCCGTCGTAGGGAAGAGTGATTCACTCACCGGGCAGGCGATCTTCGCCTTTGTGATCTTGAAGAAGGGGGTCGAGACATCGGAGTCCTCGGCAAAGGAGCTGCGCGATCATGTGGCGAAGCAGATCGGCGCGATTGCCCGTCCGCGCTACCTCCTCTTCGTGAGCGACCTCCCAAAGACTCGCTCGGGGAAGATCATGCGCCGACTCCTGCGCGACATTGCTGAAGGGCGTTCGCCCGGCGATGTGACAACCCTTGCCGACTCCAGCGTCTTGGAGACGATTCGCACGAGCAGCGGCGCCGCCGACGAGTAGGCGGGTCGCGCCCGCAACGGAGAACACCTCTATGCTTCCCCTCATGCTACGTGACGCACGCCTCCTCCCTGTTTTCGCTGGCACCCCCGTTGATCGGCGCGGGCGCGTCCTCCGCGATGTGCGCCTCTCTGTCACCGATCGCTGCAACTTTCGTTGCGGCTACTGCATGCCGGCAGAGCAGTTTGGGCAAGACTTCGCCTTCCTCCCTCGCGCAGAACTCCTCACCTTCGACGAGATTGCCCTGGTCGCTCATGCGCTCATCGGCCTCGGTGCGCGCACCCTTCGCATCACAGGGGGAGAGCCGCTCGTTCGCCGCGACGTAGATCAGCTCGTCAAACTCTTGCGCAATCTCGACGCACTCCCCGAGCTCCAGGGGGAGCCGCTCGACCTCGCCCTGACGACGAACGGTTCACTCCTTGAGTCCCTTGCCGCTCCACTGCACGCGGCTGGGCTCAACCGCCTGACGGTCTCACTCGATTCGCTCAACCCTGCAACCTTCGCGCAGATGTCGGGGAGCGCCCTCCCGCTCTCGGCGGTTCTTGCTGGGATCGCCGCTGCACGCACCGTAGGCTTCCACCACCTCAAGCTCAACTGCGTGGTCCGCCGCGGGGTCAACGATGCGGGGGTAGAGGCGCTGGTCGACTACGCCCGAGAGGGCGGGCACACGATTCGGTTTATCGAATATATGGACGTTGGTACGAGCAACGGGTGGCGTCTCGACGAGGTGGTTCCCGCCGCTGAGATCGTGGCCCGCATCAGTGCGCGCCACCCGATTGAGCCGATCGGCCCCTCTCGGCCGGGCGAGGTTGCTGCACGCTATCGCTTCCGCGACGGTGCCGGCGAGATCGGCATCATCGCCTCGGTCACCGCACCATTCTGCGGCGACTGCACACGTGCCCGCGTGAGCGCCGATGGCCATCTCTACACCTGTCTCTTCGCAACCGATGGGCTGGCGCTGAAGCCCCTCGTGCGCCCAGTACCAGATCTGGCGCGCCTCAGTCATGCGCTGCGCAGTCGCTGGGAGCAGCGCGACGATCGCTACTCGGAGCTGCGCGAAGCGATGGAGGAGCAGCACCTCGAGAAGGTCGAAATGTTCCGCGTCGGCGGGTAGTTTTCCACAATTCAGCCGCCTGCCACGCACTGCGTGGAGAAATCACCCGCAGAGCCCCCAAAGTTCGTGGATAAGTCCCTTCCGTTTGCATGCGCTGCGCAGGAAGATTGCAGCAGCCCGAAGGGGCCAGCGGTGACGCCGCCGACCGAGCAATCGGCCAGGCGGAACGTACTGCGGCGATGACGGGATCGAACCGACAGGCAACTGTCGGATCTGGTGAAGGACCACCGCCTACGAGGCAACTTGTAAGGTGGAACGGAGGGTCACCAGGAAGCTCGCCTTACGGTGAGTGACTCGATCCGATTCCGCAGCGGCGGGGATCCGGCGTGAAAGCGTCGCCCCCACCATCGGATGGCACTTCGGGCTTTTACTTGCCCTCAGGCCCCTACGGCATCAACTCCTTGATCCTGTCGCGGATCGCATTGATTGTTGCGCGACTGAGAGGCGATGTGTACCTCGGCGGCATGATGCGGAACTGCTTCGCCTGCCCGGTGAGCGCCGGGCCGAGCTGCTCGATGAGGGCAGGCAAGGCTGCCTGTGAGATATCGGTCCATGCGAAGCCCTTCGCGGCGCGAACCAGGTCAGCCGCATTGAGAATGGTGTCGACCGTAATCGTTTCGCGAACCGCAAGCAGCACGGCGAACTGGCGGCGCATGCGCCCGTAGTCAGAGTCGCTGTGGCGGGTGCGCGCATATGCAAGCGCCATATGTCCGTTGTAGTGATGGTCGCCCTTAGAAAACGTGACGCGAATATGGCCACCCTCTGGCGCTGGGTAGTGCTTATCGACGATCGTTTCCGGCACGTTGATGTCAATCCCACCAAGCGCATCGATCACCTTCACCACGCCGAAGAGATCGGCAACGAGCACGGCATCGATTGGTCGGTCTGTAAGCTCCTCAATCGCACCACGGACCGCGCCGATGCCACGAATGGGACCCTGCCCCGGCCACTTGTCAGGTGCGCTCATCGCAGTGGAGTAGAGGCCATTGAGCATGCCGCGCACGCACTTGCACGGCTTTGCATCCCGTGCGTCGCCAGGCGGGAGAGGAACATTCGTCAGATTGCGGGGGATGCTGACCATCAACACCTTGCCCGTCACAACATCCATCTCGACCAGCATCATGACGTCGGTGCGCCGCCCCGATCGCGTTGGGCTGCCGTCTGAACCGATGAGGAGGAGGTCAAACTTCGTTGGATCTTCGCTTGCGGTAGCTCCCCAAGGGGTTGTCGTGGAAGGCATGGTCCATGGTGTCGCTGCGCCGAGTTCTGGAAGTGTGCCCCTCCCAGCGCCGGTATTCCCGCCCGTTGGCGTGTCACTCGGATCACTGCTCGCAGATTCGCTTGGCTGGGCTGAGGTTCCCGGTGATGCCGTGCCGCCAGCGCTCTCGCTTGGGCTCGGTGTGGGAGAGCCAGCAAACGTTTGCTTGATCAGCTCATCGACAGTAGCAATCGTATTTCCGAGCACGATGTGTGGTGCACCGATCAGGAAGACCGCTGCGAGTGAGATCGCCGCAAGCGAGAGCGCCCCTGGCCGCTTGGCTCGAAGGAGTTCCACAAGGGCAACGAGGCGCCAGACGGCGAGCAACACATTGCTAATCGCAAGGGCGCCGAGTACCCCTGGCGTTACGGCAAAGGCGAGGAAGCGGAAGATCCCGCCCTGCGCGTAGTTCACTGCTGTGAGCCCGGCGATCGCGACGATTGGGCTCATAAAGAGGAGCCCTGCGCGCCAGCGGCGCATCCACAGGTGCCCGAGGCCAGGGATCAAGAGTCCAAGCGTGACTGCAACGAAGCTCGGAGCAGGTGCAGCGGCTGGTCGGCTCGGCATATTCCTCATTCCTTTCCCAGTTGGAAGTCCTACACGTCAGTTGGGTCAGTGTACCCTGCAGGGGGCGATTGGAGCAGGCGCCTCGATCGTTATTCGGCGATCGGCAGCGCGCGCCCGGCAGCCTTTGCCGCGGCGGCACGCTCAGCCCAGGCGCCGAGCACCTCATCCTTGTGTGGGCGAATTGGGCAGTGGCCGTCCTTATTCCCTGCCTCGTCGCAGTAGCCGAGCGGTACGCACTTTGGTGCGAGGAAGCTGCCCAAGAATGGGCTCACCGCGAACACCTCGTGACGGATGAGCTGGAAGAGGCGGCGGATCTCCCACTGCGCCATCGTGCAGAGGCGCAGCCCCGACATATGGATGAGCGCTCGGAGGTTCACCGTCATGATCAGGTTCGTGCGCGTTGCGTTCGGGAAGACAAACCGCGCATCTTCAGCGGGGATCCCCGCCTCGACGAGATCACCGTAGAGACCAAGGGCACCCTGCGTCGCCTCTTCGAAGCGTGCGCGCACGGTCTCATCGGCCTCGGCGACCGATCCCGGGAGCATGGTCGCCGCCTTCTTGAACGTGACATAGCGCTGCGACTGCTGGTCGAATGCAACGCCCGCGCGATGTCGCACCAGCTGGTGGCTCAGGGTGCGCGTCACCCCCGTGATCGCGAAGGTGAAGACGATGTGCTCGATGGTGCTGCCGTGCCCCGACTCGATCACGCGGTTAACAAGTTCGCGTTGCTTAGTTGGGTCGATCTCGCCAGCAACGGCGCGGCGGTAGATCTCTTCAGGCGGAAGCTCGGAGTAGCAGGTTCGGCACGCCGTATAGATGATCGGCACGTAGGAGCGCTCAACAATCTCGCGATCAGGGAAGAGGAGGGTGGCCTTCATCCCCAGGTCGTGCCGCCCTGGGTTTTTTGGAATGCCGCTCTTCTGCTTTTCGCTCATCACGCCTCCTAGTAGTAATCCGAACACGAGAGGAAGTAGCCACAGCTACAGATCAACTTGCACTTGCGCTCGAGCATCTGCGCACCGCAGTTCGCGCAACTTGTCATGACAAGACCCGGATCGATGTCCGTGATGACGGCGCTCTCGCTGCGTGCAGTTACGGGGGTGGTGAGATCGGTCGACACCTGCGCGTTGGTCACCTCGGAGAGCGTCTTCATCCGCCGATCCTAGCGCTCGTCGGGGCGGCGTTGAGGAGCGAGCGCACCGCGGCCACGATCTCTGCTGGGGCGGCCCCAGAGGGGAGGGTGCTGACGAGGCGGAGGTCGGCGGGGCCGACAACGAGATGCTCGCGGGCATAGGCGAGGAACGCGACCCAGGCGTCACCGACAAGGAGGAGTGGGCGTGCCGTCGTGGTGACCTGGAGGAGGTTCCACGCTGCGGCGACCTCGACGAGGGTGCCGATCCCACCATCGAGGGCGATGCCGAGGTCTACCTGTGAGAAGCGGCGCAGCCGGTCGAAGAGGTCGCTGTTGTCGATCGCCGTGGTGACCCAGCGGTTGGCGGGGAGGCCGTCCCATGCGGTGACGGTGTAGCCAAGTACCTCGCCGCCCGCCTCACGCGCACCGTGCGAGACCGCACTCATGAGCCCCTCGTAGCCACCTGTCACGACGCGAAACCCGGCGGTCGCCAGCGCTGCCCCAAGTGCAATGCCCGCCACGTAGCGCGGGTCGTCTGGCGTGATGCGTGCCGACCCGTAGACGGCAATCGTCGGTGTGCTCATTCGCAGCGTGTCCCATCTGGTGGGAGCGTCCCTGAAATAAGGAAGGCAATCGCCGCATCATCGATGCAGCTGCTCTTGCCACCAACACCCGTGTGCCCCTCGCCGACGAACGAGAGGAGGCGCCCCTGTTCAAGGCGTGCTGCGAGCCGCTCGCTCCAGGCATACGGGGTTGCAGGATCTCCCGTTGTGCCGACGACGAGGATCGGTGGTGCGCCGGCACCGTTAATAGATTCGGGCAGCGGATCGGCATTCCGCGCCGGCCAGACGCCACAGAGGAGGCCACTTGCCGCCTGCCCCGCGGCAAAATCTGGCGCGTCGTTCTTGAACTGCTCGTAGATTGCGCGGTACTTGTCGATCGATGCACTCGTGGGGTAGTCGATGCAATTAATCGCGAGGAATGCCTCCATGATGTTCGATGCGTAGCCGCCGCCCTGGTTGCGATCAACATACGCATCGGCCAGTGCTGCGAGGAGTTCACCATCGCGCTCCTTCGCAGCAGAGCCGAGGCCGGCAACCGCGTACTCCCAGTAGTCGCGGTTGTAGAGGGTCATGATGACCCCTGTCCAGATCATTCCCGCCGAGAGCGTGCGCCCGTCGTCAAGGGCGATCGGATTCTTTTCGGCCGCTGCCGTCAGGCGATCAAACGCTGCACGTGCTGCACCGTTGCCGAACGGGCACTGGGCGTCTGCATCGCACCAGGCGAAGAGTCGATCGAGTGCCCCTTGAATCGACACACCCTGCTCACCGTACTCTGACGCGTCAGTTGGAACGGGATCAACGGCGCCATCGAGGACGAGGTGTCCGACCGATGTGGGGTAGAGCGTTGCGTAGACGGCGCCAAGGAGCGTCCCGTAGCTGAACCCAAGGTAGTCGAGCTTCGTCAGGCCCATGGCGATACGCATCGACTCCATGTCGCGTGCCGACGCGCTTGTGCCGATGTACGGAAGAAGGTCGCCACTCCGCGCGGCACACTTGCGTGCGAACCAGATCGCGTCGTCCTTTGCCGCAACCCAGTCGGCCGCGCGCGGCACGTCGGGGATACGAGGCTCGTAGATCCAGTCATCGAGCTCGCGGTTCGTGAGGCAGTTCACCGGTGCGCTCCGCCCTGTACCACGTGGATCCCATGTCACGAGGTCGAAGCGGTTGCCGATCTCTGCGGGTACAAGCCCGCGACCGTTGCTCGCCAGCACATTGATCCCCGACGCACCTGGTCCGCCAAAGTTCAGGAAGAGCGATCCCACGCGCCCCTCTTGATCGGCGGCAGGAAGCATGGCAATGGCGATATCAATCGTCGGACCGTCTGGATTGGCGTAGTCGAGTGGAACGGGGAGGGTTGCGCAGACGAGCTCCGGACTACCGCCCGTGAAGGGGTCGCTCTCTGGGCAGGTCTGCCAGACGATGTCAGCGAGTGGCGATCGGCTTGCGATCGGGCTTGGCGAGGCAGAGCCAGTGCTGCAGCCTGCAGCGAGGAGCACCGTTGCGAGGAGTCCTGAGAAGCGCTGCAGCGGCGTCATTCGTTCATCCTCTCATGCTTGTGACCTGATAAAACCAACACGCCCCAGTGGTCGCATGACCACCGGGGCGCATCGGCACGTGTGCGCTATGCGTGGATCAGCTGCAACCGCTCGTCGTGCCGCAGGTGTTGCACTTGTAGCAGGCCGCGTTGCGCACCATGATCGACCCGCACTCGGGGCAGCTTGGTGCATCGGACTGATTCTGGAAGATCGTTCCCGCCGCCGAGCTCGATGCCTTCGCCGACGTCGCGACAGATGCTGCCGCAACAGGTGCCGGAGCCGCCGCCTTGGCCAGCGTGACTGGCGCCGAGGTGGTTGTGACTACGCCGTCACCCTTGCCGCAGGTGCAGTTTGGCCCGCACGCATCGGCCGCGTTGACGCGTACCGTCTCCGGCAGTGCGCCGAGTACCGGCCCACCATCGCCACGCTCCTGGAGTCCGAGCGCAGCGCGATCGGACTCAGGGAGGAAGCGGCTACCGAGGTAACGGAACACGTAGTCGACGATCGACTTTGCGATTGGAATCTCGGCATTGCCCGTGAAGCCACTCGGCTCGAAGCGGACATGCGCGAACTTGTTCACAAGGTCGCGCAGCGGTACGCCGTACTGCAGGGCGACGCTCACCGTCGTGGCGAAGGTGTCGACAAGACCGCTGACGGTCGAGCCCTCCTTCGCCATCTTCAGGAAGATCTCGCCCGGCTGGCCATCTTCGTAGAGGCCTACCGTGAGGTAGCCCTCCTGGCCACCAATGTCGAAGCGATGGGTGATTGCCGTTCGCTCCACTGGAAGGCGTCGGCGTGATACGCCCGTGCCTGCGAGTGGACCAGCAGCGGGTGCTGCAGCGGCCTCATCCTTCTTCTTGCTCGTGCTGAGCGGCTGGGAGCGCTTCGAGCCGTCGCGATAGATCGCAATGGCCTTCAGGCCCAGCTTCCACCCCTGGAGGTAGACGCTCTCAATCTCTTCTGCAGTTGCCGCCTCCGGCATGTTGACCGTCTTGGAGATCGCGCCCGAGAGGAAGGGTTGCGTCGCCGCCATCATGCGCACGTGGCCCATGTAATGGATGGAGCGCTGGCCATTCTTCGGCTTGAATGCGCAATCGAAGACCGCGAGGTGCTCATCCTTGAGCCCAGGCGCACCTTCGATCGTCTCCTGCTCGTCAACGTACTTGAGGATCGCAGTGACCTGCTCGGCGGTGTAGCCAAGCTTGGTGAGCGCCTCGGGGACCGTCTGATTGACGATCTTGAGGAACCCTTCACCAACGAGCTTCTTGTACTTGATGAGTGCGATATCCGGCTCGATGCCGGTCGTGTCGCAGTCCATCATGAATGCGATCGTGCCGGTAGGAGCGAGCACCGAGACCTGCGCATTGCGGTAGCCGTGCTGCTTGCCGAGCTCGAGCGCTCGGTCCCAGGCATCGGTCGCCGCCTTTGCGAGATCCTTTGGCAGACCTGCCGTTGGGATCGCATAGGCCGCATCGCGGTGCTTGCCAATGACGCGCAAGAATGGCTTCTCGTTCTTCTTGTACTCAAGGAACGGACCACCGTGCGCCGCGGCCGTCTCGGCCGACTGAACATAGGCCTCGCCGGTCATGATCGAGGTGATCGCGGCCGCGTAGGTGTGCCCCTCTGCCGAGTCATAGGCCAAACCGCGGCTCATCAAGAGCGCCCCGAGGTTTGCATAGCCGAGCCCGAGCGGTCGGAACAGATGGCTGTTCTCATCGATCTTTGGCGTCGGGTACGACGAGTTGTCGACGAGGATCTCCTGCGCGAGCAGGGTCAGCCGCGACGCGTACTTGAACGACTCAACGTCGAACTCGCCATCCTCGCGCACGAACTTCATGAGGTTCAGCGAGGCAAGGTTGCACGCGGTGTCGTTGAGGAACATGTACTCCGAGCACGGATTCGACGCATAGATGCGGTCCGTGTTCGACGACGTGTGCCAGTCGTTGATCGCCGTGTCGTACTGGATCCCCGGGTCGCCACAGACCCACGCCGCCTCCGCCATCTTGCGGAAGATGTCGCGCGCCTTGAGCGTTTCTACCGGTTCGCCTGAGACGACGGCGCGTGTCTGCCACGTGGAGTCGGACTCAACCGCCTTCATGAACTCATCGGTGACGCGCACCGAGTGGTTTGCGTTCTGGAAGAAGATCGATCCGTAGGCCTCACCGGTGAAGCTGGCGTCGTAGCCAGCTTCAATGAGTGCCCAGGCCTTCTTCTCTTCGCGCACCTTCGACTCGATGAAGTCGACGACGTCTGGATGCTGCACGTCGAGGATCACCATCTTCGCTGCACGGCGCGTCTTGCCGCCCGACTTCACAACGCCAGCGAAGGCGTCGAAGCCCTTCATGAACGAGACGGGGCCAGAGGCCGTGCCGCCGCCGCTCATCTTCTCTTTTGCGCTGCGGATTGGCGAGAGGTTTGAACCAGCGCCTGATCCGAACTTGAAGAGCATCGCCTCGGTCTTCGCAAGATCCATGATCGATGACATCGAGTCCTGCACGCCATTGATGAAGCAGGCCGAGCACTGCGGTCGTGTCTCAACACCAACGTTGAACCAGACGGGCGAGTTGAAGGCCATCTTCTGGTTGACGAGCAGGTGGGTGAGCTCTGCAATGAATGCTGCGCGATCCTCATCGCTCTTGAAGTAGTGCTGCTGCTCTGCCCACGCATCGATCTGATTCGCAACGCGACCAATCAACTGGCGGACGCTTGTCTCGCGCTCTGGTGTGCCGAGGTGGCCGCGGAAATACTTGGAGACAACAACGTTGGTGGCGAGCTGGGACCATGAGGCGGGCACCTCAACACCCTTTTGCTCGAAGACGCTCTTGCCGCTCTCGTTGCCGATTGATGCGGTGCGCGTCTCCCAGGCGATCTCATCGTATGGATGCACGCCGGCGGTGGTCCAGCGACGCGGCCATGCGAGCCCCTTGGCCCCCTTGCCGTCGAAGCTCAGCGCTGGGAGCGGCTGTGCCGTCGCCTTCGCTGCCGTTGCCTTTGTTGCGTCCACCAAGCCCGCCATGCTCTTCTCCACCTTCTGGTCCCGCAGGACCCCTCCCTCCTGTCCCAGCCGGCGGCTGGGCGTACAGGTCCCGCTCCGTGTGCAGCGGGATCGCGATCCTACGCCATGGGCGGGGGCGCGTCAATGCCCAAACCACAAGATATGGCGTGTTACAGCCGCGTGCCTACCCCATATGTTGTGTTACAGCCCAACGGGGGCAGAGGATTGTTACAAGCCTGAGTAGGTGTGGAGGCCGTTGAACCAGAGGTTCCCCGAATAGGTGAGCAGGACCGCGAGGAAGCCGATCACGAGGAGGAGGGCCGCCGGCCGCCCCTGCCACCCCCGCTGGCTGCGGGCATGGAGGTAGACGGCATAGATGAGCCAGGTGGCAAGCGCCGAGGTCTCCTTCGGATCCCACCCCCAGTAGCGGCTCCAGGCGATCGAGGCCCAGATTGACCCGAGGATCAGCATCCCGGCGAAGAGGGGGAAGCCGATGGTGACCGCGCGGAAGGCGATCTCGTCGAGCCGCTTCGCACTCGGCAGCCAGTCGTAGCGGTCGTCTGCGCCCTGAATCAGGTAGGCGCAGCCAGCGGCAAATGCGAAGGCGAAGATGCCGTAGCTCAACATCGCCAGGCCGACATGGATCGTGAGCAAGAGTGGATGCTGCAGCGCCGGCACCAGCGCAACGATCTCGTTCGGAAGCGTTGCGGCGTAGAGCAAGAGTCCCAGCGCGAGTGCATGCGCGATGCTCGCGAGTGGTCGATAGCGACCGCGACGATCGAGTGCAACACTCGCCGCAACAATGCTGAACGCAAACGCAACACTAAACTCATAGAGGTTCCCCCACGGCCCGCGGGCAACAAGGATTGCGCGCACGATGAGTGAGCTGCCGAGGAGTGCTGTTGCGAGGACTGCGAGAGCGCCGGCGCTGTCGCCAACGCTGGTGCGCGCAGCAGAGGTTGCATGGGCGTCTCCCACTACGAGATCGGTGAGTGAGCCGCGCCGCACGGCACGACGTGCGCCGGCAGCTGCTGGTTGCACGGCGCGATCACCAGCGGCGACAAGCACAAGATGCGCAATGCCGAGTGCAAGTGCGCCAACGAGCGCAAGCGTGCCGGCAACAACAAGGTAGAAGGTGAGTGTTGCCACCTACGCGTTGGCGGATCCGCCTGCGGGCGGTCCAGACGGTCGTTCAAGTTGCATGACGCTGTGCTGGCGAATCTCCATGCCGCATCCGGCGCACGTGCTGATTTCTGCGAGTCGCACCGCACCGCAGCCGGGGCAGGCGAGTGAGAGTGGCAGCCCCTGACGGTCGCGCACGCTCCCGGCGGGGTAGACCTCCGCCCGACGTGCGGAGTACGGACGTCCGGCCGGGTAGATCGGCGTCCCGTCTGTAGCACGCGCAGCAGGGACTGGCGCCTCGTCACGCGGGGCAAGGCGCGGGCCACGTTTCGTGATCGCGACGAGGGTCCAGGCCCCCGTCGTCGAGAGGAACCAGAGCACGACGAGGGGGGCGATAAAGAGAGGGAGGAGGCCGATGAGGGCCGCCCAGTTGGGGGTCACAACCGCCGTGATGACCGTCATGAGGGCGGTGAGGAGCTCTACGATCTTGGCGCCAATCTCACTCATATGGGCATCCTAGCGGGGTGGCCGACGGCGCGGCGGCTGGCCAAACCCAGGCGTTCGGGGACCCTGCGGGCGTGTGCCCCGCCCCTCGAGGATCTCCCGGATATAGCGCGCACCCACACTGCTCGCGCCCAGTGCACGAACGCGCGCTCGCAGCTCACGGTCGTCGCTGATGATGACGATCCGATCGGCAACTCCTGGGCTGGGGTTTCCCACCGCCGCCACAATCTGATCGTCGGCGCTCTCGCCACCCCCGTCATAGAAGTGGGTCACTCTGGCCCCTGCGGGCCAGATCGCATGGAGCGCCGTCACCATCGCCGCCATGCGGTCGGGGATGTTGCCACCCGCCAGGTTATTCATGTCAACGAGAATTCGCTGCGCCCGCTCAAGCGTTCGCGCCTCCTGGTCTACCATCCCCTCGTGCTCCTCCTTGTTGATCTTGATGGTGTGGTGTATCGCGGCGATACCCCTGTCCCTGGCGTCGGCCCGCTCTTGCGTGCGCGCGAGGCAGCAGGCGACACGATTGTTTACGTAACGAACAATAGTTTCTTGCGCCGCGTTGAGTATCGCGCACGGATTGAGTCGTGCGGCGCCCCATTTCATCCCGACCGGATCGTGACCGCCGCATCTGCGGTTGCGCAGCATCTTGTCGACGCTGGACTCGAGCACGTGCTGGTGTACGGTGCCGCAGGACTTGCGGCTGAGCTGCGCGATGCTGGACTTGATGCCTGCCGCACGGCCGAGTTCGATGGCCCTGAGTCGCTTCAGGCCTGGCGCGTCGACGCCGTCACGGTTGGCCTCGACCGTGAGAGCGACTGGCACGACCTCGCGATTGCAGCCGATGCGGTACGCGCCGGCGCGCCACTGATCGTGCCCAACCGCGATGCGAACTACCCAGATCCGCACCGACTTGTGCCCGGAACCGGGGCCGCGGTTGCCGCCCTTGAAGCGGCAACGGGCATTCGAGCGATCGCACTCGGGAAGCCCGCACCAGATCTCCTGATTCAAGCAGCAGCGCGCGTCGGACTCCCGCTGGCTACAGCGGTGATGATCGGCGACACGCCAGCGACAGATATTGCGGCGGCACATGCGGCAGGCTGCCGCTCCATCCTGCTCCTTACAGGTGTTGAAGGAGGGATCGGCGCAGCACAGGTCGAAGCGCTACCGTCACATGAGCGCCCCACACTGGTGGCGCGCGACGCGCGCGAGTTGGCGGCGGCACTCACGACCTTGAGCGAGGAGCACACGGGATGAGCGGCACCTACCTTGATCTCTGGCGCGCAGCGGGCCGGGAGCGTCATGCTGGGAAGACGGGCTCGCTCCCGGCACCACTCGACCGTCTGAACGGCGAGACGCTGGCGGCACGCGACGGCGCACACCCACTGGCATTCCTGACCGGGGCTGAGCTCCTGACGCCGTGTACCGACGCGCTCTCAGGTTCTCTTGAGGTGACACCTGGCAGCCTGGTCGGCGGTGAGATTCATGCCCGTCTTCGTGTTCGCGCGACCAAAGAGATCAAGGCGCGAGGGACGCGCGTCTCTGTCAAGGGCTATCTAGTGCGCGAGGTCACGCAATCCCTGACACAGAAGAACGGCGATCAGGAAATCACCACAACCTGGGTCGAAGTGCTTGCCAGCGAGATCGTCAACGTGCCGCTGATGGAGATCGCCGTGCCAGCAACGCTAGCCATGGGCGACGAGATCGACCTCAAGATCCTTGCACCCGCTCCAAAGCTTGGGCCACCCTCCGTGCATCTCGGTGCCTACATGGTGGTGTGGACGCTCCAAGTGGAGTGGGATATCGCTGCAGGCGGTGACGAGCGCGTGGCCGCCGTGGTCAACGTTGCGCAGAACCCAGACCTGCTGCGCTCCGGGGTGCTTTCGCTTGGACCGTCGGCAATGATGGCCGCCTGGTCCGAGGGCGAGGTCTCCATGGATGTTGAACCGGCACCACCGATCGCACCAGGCAGTGCCTTGCAGGTCAACGTTCGTTGGCC
>Ga0075472_10000410_pt1 | contig 17810 bp, 15 predicted proteins | sample DEB19_08_DNA_3_FD_77014 | JGI IMG/M metagenome (GOLD analysis project Ga0075472, IMG submission 77014) | Aqueous microbial communities from the Delaware River and Bay under freshwater to marine salinity gradient to study organic matter... | ecosystem: Environmental > Aquatic > Marine > Coastal ...
AGTGCTATTAAGCAGTTACTTTGGTCAATTAATTGGCTCGGTAATTTTACTTTCAAGTTTGATGCCCTTGATTAGTAAAGGTTTGAATTCAATTAAATCACTAGGTGCTGTCTTGGAATCTCCAGATATTGAGGATAATCAAGGCAAACAAGAGCTAACAACAGTAAATGGTGTCATTACCTTTAATAACGTCAGTTTCAGATACTCAGAATCAGGCGCTCTTGCCCTTGATTCAATTAGCGTATCTGCGAAACCTGGAGAATTAATAGCACTTGTTGGAAGTTCTGGATCAGGAAAATCAACCTTTATAAACTTAGTCATCGGTTTTCTTAAACCGACTAAGGGGTCTATTCATTTGGATGGCTTCGACTTGCAAGATCTTGATTTGCGTACCGTTCGCAAGCATATTTCGGTGGTGCCCCAAGAATCAATACTTTTTGATGGAACCATAAAAGAAAATATTGCATATGGAATTTCAGATGTAAGTGACCAGGAACTAAATCGTGCGCTATCTGATGCCAACGCACTAGGTTTTGTAACTCAATTACCAGATGGAATTAATACCTTAGTCGGAGATAGAGGAGCTAAGTTATCGGGTGGACAAAAGCAGAGACTTGCTATTGCCCGCGCCTTGATTCGAAATCCAAAAATCTTAATTCTTGATGAGGCGACCTCTGCCTTGGATTCAGAATCTGAACATTTAATTCAGCAAGCCATCTCAGAAATTTTAAAAAATAAAACTACTTTCGTTGTAGCCCATAGATTATCTACGGTCAAGAATGCTTCAAAGATATTAGTTCTAGATCATGGAAAAGTAGTTGAATCAGGAAGCCATTCGGAACTACTAAAACTCAATGGCCAATATGCCAATTTATATAGCCACCAATTGATAGCAGAGAGTTAGAGAGGTCAACATGATTATAGGTAAGTCATTAACTGAACTAGAAACATATAAGCCAACCCTTACAAAAGCACCAGATTTCGAGGAATTCTGGAGTAGTTCTTTAAAGCTCTACCCTCAATCAGACGCGGTCCTAGTTCAAATTTCATCACCAATAAAAACTGTTGATATTTTTGATGTAACTATTGCGGGCTTTAATGGTGACCCGATTAAAGGTTGGTACCTGCTGCCAAAAAATCTCTCAGGTAAAAACCCATTAATCACTATTTTTGAAGGTTATGGCGGAGGCCGTGGTGAAGCAATCGAATGGCTCTTCTGGCCGAGCGCTGAATATCCAACTTTAGTTATGGATACTCGAGGGCAAGGTGGTGGACATCGACGCGGAGAGACTCCAGATGGGAATTATCCAAGACCGAGCCAATCATCAGGATTCATGACTGCTGGAATTAATAATCCTCAAGATTATTACTACCGAAGGGTTTTTGTGGATGCAGTTGCCTTTACGGTTGCGGGAAGCAAATTGCCAAATGTTGATCCTAATAAAATCATTACGACTGGGGCCAGCCAAGGTGGCGGAATTTCATTGGCGGCGGCATCGTTAAATCCAAAAGTTTATGCCGTAATGGCAGATGTCCCATTTCTTTGTCACTTTGAAAGGGCCATTGAAATGACGGATGATTACCCTTATCAAGAGATCGCAAATTACTTCAGAATTCATCGCAGTGAGATTAAAAATTCACTTAAAACTCTCTCATATTTTGATTGCATGAATTTAGTTACTAAAGCAAAAGCAAAGGCATTGGTAAGCGCGGGGCTACATGATCCAATTTGTCCTGCCGATACCATCTTTGCAATGCGAAATCATTATTCAGGAAAAATTGATACCACTGTCTGGCAATTTAATCGCCATGAAGGTGGCGGAGCTGAAAATCTAATGACTCAAGCAAAGTGGTTGGAAGGAAAGTTGTAATGGCGCTTCATGGAATTTCGCAATTAGGTTATGGATTCAATGTCCAATGGGCATATTCCACGGATTCAATGGAAAAACCGCTTCCGGCAGATAAAAGAATGCTGGAATTTATGGCTAAATATCAATTCAATTTCCTTCGAATTCCAATTGATTATCGATTCTGGCTAAAAGATATCAATGGTGAACCATCAGAAGATTTTTTAAATATTTTGGATTCATATGTGGAAGCTGCGCTTTCACACGGCATACATGCAAGTATCAATTTGCATAGAGCGCCGGGTTATTGCATCAATGGTTGGGAGAAAGAGCGATACAACCTCTGGGCAGATGAGATTGCTCAAGTTGCATTTGAGCGAATTTGGGTGAATTTAGCTAAAAAATATAAGGGCAAATACAAAACGGAAGTTAGTTTTGATTTAGTTAATGAACCACCTGAGATTGGCCAACGAGGATTCACTAGAGAGATTCACGAAAAAGTTATTCGCCGAACCACGGGTTCCATAAGAGCTGTTGATCCCGAAAGATTAGTGGTTATTAATGGTTTGGCCGGAGGCCATTTGGCAATGCCTGAATTAACTGATTTGGAAGTAATTCATAGTGGCCGTGGTTATCAGCCAATGCTTGTATCTCATTACAAAGCAGAATGGTGGGCCGGAAGCGTGGGATTGCCGGTGCCAACTTACCCGTGTGAATACAACGGCACTTTTTGGAACAAAGAATCATTGCGTGAGTTTTATCAGCCGTGGGTAGATGTTTCGAATTCAGGTAGACCGGTACATATTGGTGAATTTGGCTGCTATCGATACACCGATAACGAAGTGGCGCTGGCTTGGTTTAAAGATATTTTTGAAATTTACAAGGAGTTGGGTTGGGGGTATTCGCTTTGGGAGTTCGATGGGAATTTTGGCATCGCAAACCATGGAAGGCCCAACACAAAATATGAAAATTTTGAAGGATTACAAATAGACCGTCAATTACTTGATTTGATGTTAAATAGTCGTAATATTTCCTAAATGACAACGATGGAACTAATCTAAGCCACCTACTAGTTTGAATGGAGTTGAGATGGAACGTTGGAAACTAATAGCTGCCGCCGGAATCGTTACGGTGGTTTTAGGCGCATATTTTTCAGGTGGCCCTAGAGTTCCAATGGATAATGACACCACCTCGTCTTTAGCTCAAAGCCAAGCATCAAAAAGCCCAAAACCAGAAGAGTTAGTTGGCAAATGGAATGAAGCTAATGAATTATCGGATGGCATATTTCTAACAGTTACCGAACCGGTTGAATTTAAAGCTAAAGATCCAGCAAGTTTGGGAGTCGAAGGACGTCCGCAATTATTTGATGTAACAGTGGCAAATAAAGGCCAAAAACCCTTTGATTTAAGCTCTTTTGTGGTCCTTGAAACAACTTTAAAGAGTGACCCCGCAACGTCTTGTTCCGATGTATTTGAGATGGATTCTGGAGTAAGCGGCATTCCGCTAGATCCAGTAGTCAAACCAAATGGAAGTACTTCTTTTAAATGGGCAATCTCCTGCCCTGGCCCACTCGGCGATTCTCTAGCAATCACCTTTGGGCTAAGCGATACTCAACATTTGAAATTTGAAAGCACGCTTAAGTAATTTAAATAGCTAAATTCACCCCAGCTTCGGGGGAGCTTCGCGCGCACAAAATGTCCCAGAAGTCATTTGATGCGGAAAATGTCCTTTCTTGTCTTATTGACCTTCCTCAATCGTTATATTAAATTGCCATGACATCGTTGACATTAGGCTGCCCTCGATGGAAATCTTCCGACACTGACATTGGCGATTCGCGCAAGTGTCTTTTTTAAAGGAGTGAAATTAGTGAAGCGTTTTGGTGCGATAGCAACAGCTATCTCATTGACTGCGGGATTATTGCTAAATGTCCCAGCAACCGCAGCTACAACACAAACACTTACTATTTGGTCCACTGGTGGCGATTCAGATGCCGCGGTTATGGCTGAAGCAGGCAAGTTGTTTGAAAAGGCAAACCCGGGCGTCAAAGTCAAGGTTGAAGCAATCTCATGGGGCGATGGTTATGCAAAGGTACTTGCAGCTGCAGCTGCTAAGAGTGGCCCAGATATTTTCACTGGTGGTCTCTCTTGGGGTATCAGTGCGGGAGACAAGGGTGCGCTAGCGGATCTTCGCGCACTTAACGTTGTCAATACAGTGCAACCACGCGTTCCTGCTCAGATTTACAAGGCACTTGTTGGTTACAAGAGCACAAAGGTTTACGCAGTTCCTTACGACTTAACTTTGATGATGATGTTCTACGACAAGGGAACTCTTTCAAAGGCAGGTATTACAGCTGCTCCTAAGACCATCGACGAATTCAATTCAGCTGCTGCGAAACTAAAGGCTGCTGGAATTAAGACACCTGTTTACAACGAATGGGGTAACGGTGACTGGCTCGGATTCTTCTCATGGTTGTACTCATCAGGTGGAGCTCTTTACGATGCTAAGTGCAACGTAACCATCAACAATGCAAAGGGTGTCGCAGCTCTAACCCAATACAAGAAGCTTTACAGCGATTACGGCGCACCAAAGCCAGGCGTTGCTGATTGGTCTATGAATGACAACATCCAAAAGGGTAATTACGGTATCGGCTTCTCTGGAAACTTCCAGGCAAGCAGCTACTACACCTATTACAAGGATTACAAGACTTGGACCGCTGCTCCAGTTCCTGCAGCTCCAGGTTCAAAGTCTGTTGCATTTATCGGTGGCCGCGGAATCTCAATCATGGGTTACGTGCCAGCACCTAAGCAGCGTCTAGCAGCTAAGTTCATCACATCTCTTTACAACAAGAACGTTGTTCAAGCGATGAACGTTGTTGGCGCAGCTCAGAATGCGATCTTCCTATCTCCTGTTGTTGACTTTGCAGACACCATCAACTCATATCCAGCTGATGTGCTAGCAACAATCAAGAGCCAGCTACGTGATGCTCAAGGTCCTCCAAACTGCAAAGGTTGGGAAGATTCACAGGCAGATGTAACTAAGGCACTACAGGATTACCTATTCGGCGCAAAGACAGCTTCAGCAGCCTTGAATGATGCGGCTGCAGCAATGAAGTCTCGTCAATAGTAATTAATCCTCGCCAGTAAATTCGAGGGCGATTGCGGGATGAGAATTCTTAAGAATTCTCATCCCGCAACTTAAATAAAGTAAAAATAAATTTAAAAAAATATCTAATTTCTATTTGTATATAAAACGGAGGCGCGAGTAATGGAGAAGCCAGTTACTAAAAAAACTGGATTCCGTAGGTGGAGCGACGGAGGCATTTCTTCATATTTAATGCTTGCCCCCTTTTTGCTGCTCTTCTTAATGTGGTCTGTTTATCCCGTTATTGCGAGTTTGCGCCTTTCTTTTATGCGGTACAACGCAATTTGCGATCCTCAGCAAGCTCCATGTGGATCTGTTGGGCTCGGAAACTACACCACACTTTTGTTTCATGATCCACGCTTCATAAAAGCATTAACCAATACCAGCCTTTATGTGGTTGGAGCTGTAATTCTTGGCATGTTGGCCTCGCTTTCACTTGCGCTTGCATTGCAGGAAGATACAAAATCAAATCGAATTCTCCGTGTTATCTTCTTCTTGCCAACAGTTACTTCAGGAATCGCGATTGTTATGGTGTGGGGCTGGGTATTTCGTGGCGATGGTGTCGGACTTTTAAATGCGATTGTTGCAAAATTTGGAGTTAATCCAATTGAATGGTTGGCAACGCCATCATTCGCAATTCCAATTCTGATTTTCATGTCTATTTGGGGAGGCGCCGGATTTGGCATGATCCTTTTCCTTGCCGGTTTAAATTCAATCCCCGCCATGTATTACGAAGCTGCGGTTATTGACGGTGCTGGACCACGTGAAAGATTTAGATATATAACTTTGCCATTACTTCGACCAGTGATGGTTTATGTATTAATTACGGGAATTATCGGAGCTTTCCAAATCTTCGAAGGTGTCTACCTGCTATTCCCTACAAGTGTGGGTTCAATCGGTGGCCTAAAAGATATGGCATTAATGCTTGTTCCATATCTATATGACATGGGCTTTAACCGATTCAGAATGGGATACGCATCGGCAATTGCATGGATTCTGTTCTTTATTATTTTCGTAATTAGCTATATCAATATAAAGGCAACTAAGTCACTAGAGGATCTTCGATGAGCACTACTAATCCAGATATCGAACACGTTGCCAAATCCGAATCTTTTGGTGGTTTTACAAATCCGTTTGAGAAAAAAGGTAAGTACTACAAGCTTCGTCGCTTACCAATATACCTACTCACAGTGGTGATGCTCGCTCCTTACTATTGGATGGTTACCTCATCCTTTAAGGGAGTTAAAGAGTTACAGGAAGTACCGCCTACAATCTTTCCTAAGAAGCCAATCTTAGGTAATTATTACGATTCTAAATTTGATCCAACTACATATCAACAAGATGTAGTTCAAGGTCTTTTCCAGCGTTTCCCTAAAGTTCAGTTTGGTCTATGGAGATTCTTTTTCAATAGCGTTTTTGTTGATGTAGCAATTACATCACTCACTTTATTCATCGGTTCAATGGCTGCGTTTGTCGTGGCAAAACATAAATTGAAGGGCAAGAGGGGTATCTACTTAGTAATCATCGGATCCATGATGATTCCATGGCAGGTAGGTCTAATACCAAATTTCTTATTGGTACATAATTTAGGTTGGTTAAATACCTACTGGGCTTACATAATCCCTGCTTTACCTAAAGCTTTTATAGTCTTTTTCTTTGTGCAGTACTTATCAAGTATTCCAGATGAATTAATTGAAGCGGCTCGAATAGATGGTGCTAAAGAATTTGTAATCTACTTCCGGATTGTTCTCCCACTGATGAAACCTGCAATGATTGCAATGATGATTCTCACCGCAATCGGAGAATGGAACAATTTCCTCTGGCCATTAATTATTACAAATAGTGAATCAATGGCGAATCTTCCCGTTGCAATCGCATTGCTTAAGAATTCTGGCGCCGGGAATATCGGCACTCAAGGTCCTTTGATGGCAATTGCTCTATTGGTCTCATTGCCAACAATCATTCTATATTTCCTAACCCAGAAACATTTCGTACGCGGAATTGCATTATCTGGATTGAAGTGATTTCAGGTGAAACGGGCTCTTATATTGGCTACATTATTTCTAGTAAGCAACACTCCTGTGGTGCATGCTGCTTCCATAGGAAATGTAAAAGTCATTTCATTAGGATCTTCCAATACGCCAGTAGAAATTGCGGTAGATAATTTACCTGTATCGGTGAATAACTTTGATCCGAACAATGCCAACTTAAATGCAGAAATAACTTTTTCCTCTGGGAAAACAATTTCGGTTCCACTCTTCTGGTATCAGGAATATCAAAATTTCCAGAATTTCAATACTTACAATAGTCGCAAAGTTGGTGAACCTGAATGGCGATTGAGATTTAGAGCTCTTGAAGCCGGGCAGACTAAAGTGAAGATAAGTGGCAAGATTGCTAATGATGCTATTGAGCCTTTGTACCAAAATCTCGATCTTAATTATCGCGTAAAAGAACCTATACGAACTGAAGGATTTGGATTCTATGAAGGTGCTCGTCCATTTATTCCTATTGCCTACAACATGGCATGGGCAGATAGATATCAAGAGCTAAACCGTTATGAAAAATGGTTTAAATCTGCCTCGGCAAGTGGTGTGAATGTCGCACGTGTTTGGATGGCGGCTTGGTCTCTCGGAATTGAATGGATCAACACCGGTCTTGGTGATTACACCGAGCGCATGCAAAATGCTTGGACTTTAGACCAAGTTTTCAAATTAGGTGCCAAATATGGAATTAATATCCAGCTAGTACTTTTAAATCATGGTGCGTTTAGCGAATCTACAAACCCTGAATGGTTTGGCAATCCATACAACAAGCTAAATGGTGGTCCATTAGATTCTCCAAGCGAATTTGCAACAAATCCCATTGCAATTAAATATTGGCAGCAACGTCTACGTTATATCGCAGCGCGATATGCGGCATATCCAAATTTATTTGCTTGGGAATGGTGGAATGAAGTTAACTTTACTCCTATTTCACAAGACGATTTATCTAAATGGATGATTACTTCGAGAGCATATCTAGAGAAATTTGATCCGTATAAGAATTTAATTACGACATCCTGGTCAACTGCTGGGAATGTACGTGATTGGAGTTCTGTAGATTTCGCTTCAGTTCATGTTTATGATGCAAATGACCCTATCAAAGTTTTAGCGAACGTTGCAGAATCAATGCATACCTATTTACCAAATAAGCCGACGGTACTTGGCGAAATGGGATCTGGCACTTTGCGCGAAGATCCTTTTGATGACCCATTTGGTTTACACCTTCATAATGCACAGTGGGCTGCAACTTTCAGAGGATTTAACTCTCCTGCTTCATACTGGTGGTGGGATACATATATTGAGCCACTTAATTTGTGGGGACACACTAAAGGTTTGAGTAAGTTAATTGCTGGTCTTGATTTAGTAAAAATGAATCAGCTAGAAATTCCTAGTATCAAGAGTTCCCGAACCTTTTTACTCCAAAACGATAAGACTGTAATCGGATGGACTCGCTTGGATAATTACACCTTGTCTGCGAAAAATGATTACATACTAAAAGCTACTATTGAGGCGCTACGCACTAAAAAGCCCGTGAACAAGGAGTTTCCAACCCCGGTTTCAAAAGGTGGTTCGATCTCAATTCCAGTAATTACCGATGGTAAATATAAGGTTTCGGTCATGAAGACTCTTAGCGGCCAAGTGCTTTCTTCCTCTGAAATTAACTCTGCAAAGCAGAAAATTTCTATAAAAGTTCCGGCGTTTACTGGAGATATCTCCTTCAAAGTAGAGAAAGTGGGTGCGTAATGAAAAATATCGCGCCGATTTCGCATCCAACTTTAAGCGACGTGGCTGCAATTGCAGGAGTGAGCATCAAAACTGCCTCAAGAGTTTTAAATGAATCAACAAACGTAGCGCCTGACACTGCAGAGAAAGTAAAAAAGGCCGCTTCGCTTGTTGGATATCGTTCAAATCGTATTGCTCGCGAACTTCGAGGTGGGTCACTATCCAATTTAATCGGTCTGGTTATTTCAGATTTAGCTAACCCATTTTATGCTGGACTAGCTTCTGGAGCTGAAGAAATTCTTGCCAAATCTGGTTTGGATTTAATTATCGCTACCGCACGCGATGATGGAGAACGTGAACGTACTTTGATTGAGTCACTACTTGAACGAAGAGTCCGCGGTTTGATAATTGTTCCTTCAGGTGAAGATTATTCCTACTTGCACGTTGAACGTAAACGTGGTTTTGCTTTTACTTTCGTTGATCGACCTGCACCATATTTAGATGCTGATTCGGTACTTGTAGACAATCAAGGCGGAGTAGCAATTTGTATAGACGAGCTCCTCTCTCAGGGATGTTCTCGCATCGCACTCATTGCGGATACGCCATCTATTTGGACCGCTGCAGAGCGCATTACTGGCTTTAAGAAGGCAGCTCTATCCCGAAAATTACAAAATGCAAATGCGCTGGTAGTTACTGGAATTCACAATGCCCAAGAGGCCGAAGAAGCTACTTTTAAACTTCTAAAGGAAGAAAATGTAGATGGAATTATCGCCACCAACGATTTGATTGCGATCGGAGTTGGCCAAGTTATTATGGGGCAAAATTCAAGGTGTCGAGTGGTCAGTTTTGATGATTTCCCTTCAGCAAAATTGATGGGGATTAAAACCTTAGACCACGATCCGGTGAAGCTTGGACAAGTTGCTGCGGAAACTTTGCTTAAGAGAATTAAGAACCCATCACAAAATAACTTCATTACTGAGAATTTGAAGCTCACCTTAAAGAATCCGACACTGAAGAATGTGGTAAATCATGTCTAGATACGCGCTAGCCGTAGATATTGGTGCTACTAAAGCAGCACTTGGAATCGTAACGGATGAATTTAAGATTCTTGACAAAATAGAAGTACCGACTGGAGCAGGTACAGCGATTTGGCAAGATATCGAAGGTGCAAGCCGAAAACTGCTTTCAAATGCTGAAGGTAAGTGCCTTGGAGTTGGTATTGGCTCTGCCGGCCCACTACATCTTGATGCAGGTGAAATTAGTCCAGTTAATATTCCTAACTGGAGAAAGTTCCCAATCGTAAAAAATTTTTCAAACTTAGTTGGAACTGAAAATGTAGTTCTTCATGGCGATGCTATGGCGCTTGCGCATGCCGAATATCGTCTTGGTGCAGGTCAAGACTCTCAGAATATGTTTGGCATGGTTGTTTCAACTGGCATTGGTGGGGGTTTGGTTCTTGATGGAAAACTCTTCACAGGAGTTACCGGAAATGCCAGTTATTTTGGACATCACTCGATCTCTTTCGAAGGTAAGAAATGTGTTTGCGGTCGCATCGGATGCGTTGAAACCTATGCCAGTGGACCAAAGATGGTCGAATACGCTTTGGAAATCGGATGGCAACATCAGCACCCAGATTTCAAGAATTTAGCTGAAGATGCACGTAATGGAAATAAGCACGCGCTTGAAAGTATTAACCGTGGTTCTCGTGCTCTTGCAAATGCGATTGTTAACGTTTTAGATATTCTAGATATCAACACGGTCGTAATTGGTGGCGGAGTTTCTGAATCAGGAGAAATTTATTGGAAACCACTACGAGAACATGTGCTAAATGAAGCGAAATTCGCAGGTTTCTTATCAAAAATAGATTTAAGGCCGGCCAAATTAGATCGGGATGCCGGTTTATTGGGTGCAGCTTTAGGTGTCCTAGACAACGAGAGGGAATAATGTTGGAAAAATCTGAACGACCTTGGGGTCGTTATGAAGTGCTGCAAGAAGCTCCAAACCATAAAGTGAAGTGCATCTGGGTAACACCAGGTAAGCGACTCTCTTATCAAAAACACCAGAAGCGCGCAGAACATTGGTTTATCGTTTCAGGTCACGGCGAAGTCACTATTGACGGTGTGACAAAACCAATCAAAGCTGGCGACACAGTTGAATTTGGAATCGGAGTCCTTCATCGAATTAGCAATACCGGAAATGACGAAATTGTTTTTGTTGAAGTGCAGACAGGTACATATTTCGGCGAAGACGATATCGAACGTGTAGAAGATGATTTTGGTCGATGAATCAAACCACTCAAATCAATAAAGATTGGAAAGTAAAGCTAACCCCCCGTTCAGATGCATTTTCAAGTTCTGGAGAGAGCGATGGTCATAATCAATGGCGCAATCAAGATAGCCAAAGTGAAAAACCACAAATTCCTTCTGAGCTAGATGCGACAGTACCTGGATGTATTCATTTAGATCTTATTAATGCCAAACTCATTGATGATATTTCAGTTAATGGACGCGAACAAGATCAAATGTGGATTTGGCGAACTGACAGCACCTATTTCACTAAGATTCCTAAACAAAGTGGTAGCCAACAGCATTTCCTTAAATTTCATGGCTTAGATACTTTGGCCACAATCCGAATTAATGGCCAAGTTAAATTAACTACTAAGAATATGCATCGTTCATATCTTCTAGATATCACCAAAGAAGCCATCTCGGGAGACGTAACGCTAGAGATTGATTTTGAAGCCCCGCTATCAAATGCTGAGGTTCAAGTAAGTGAGCTAGGACTTTATCCTCGCCCGTACAACATGCCATATAACTATCAACGAAAAATGGCTTGTAGCTATGGCTGGGATTGGGGTCCGATCACCATCTCATCCGGCATTTGGAAGCCAGTTGAATTAATTTCATTCGAGAATTGTGCTTTGGATAAATTTTCTGCAATTTCAGATGTTGAAAAAGGAAAAGGAATTCTCAAGGTCAAAGCGGAATTGATTGGAAATTCAGCTGAAACGGAAATTAAAGTAATTATTAAAGATGGCTCAAAAATTATTGCTGAGAAATCAGATAAGGCTGCAAATATCGACTTCAACAATTTAGATATTGAATTATGGCAACCACGAGGACGCGGAAATCAAAAACTGTATCAGGTTGAGATACAACTAATTGAAAATGGAAACGTAGTCCAAAGCAGTAACAAATCAGTAGGTTTCCGAAAAGTTGAACTGGATACCAGCGCTATCGGAAATAACAAACACATGTTTGCGATAAAAGTTAATGGGTTAAGGCTTTGGATCCGCGGTGCCAATTGGATTCCAGATGACCCATTCCCTACTCGCGTTACCCGTGCTCGCTACGAAAAACGTATCTCAGATATGTTGGAAGTAAACATCAATGGAATTCGTGTTTGGGGTGGCGGCATATATGAGAGCGAAGATTTCTATGAACTATGTGATCGCGAAGGCATTGTAGTTTGGCAAGATTTCCTCTTCGCTTGTGCAGCTTATCCAGAAACAGAAGCGATGTTCCAAGAGGTCGATGCGGAAGTTAAAGAAGCAGTCGGCAGACTTGGCAGCCATCCTTCTTTAGTTATTTGGTGTGGTGGAAATGAATGTATTGAAGGTTATCAATATTGGGGTTGGAAGCCAGATTTGGCAGATAAACCTTGGGGCGAAACTTTCTACTTACAAACGATCCCTAATCAATTAAGACAATGGGATACCTCTCGCCCATATATTCCAGGTAGCCCGTTCTCAACTCATAGCGATGATGTTCGTTCATTTGATTCTGGAACTAACCACATTTGGGATGTTTGGAATGAGCTTGGATATGAACGTTATGAGCAATATCAGCCAGCTTTTGCAGCAGAATTTGGATTCAATGGCCCTGGTTCTTGGACCATGTTGGCAAATGCAATCGGAGAAAAGAATCTAGATTCACGTGATCCAAAGCTATGTGATCATCAAAAAGCATTTGATGGCATGGACAAAATTGCAGCCGGATTAAAGCGAGAATTCGCGAAGCCTCCTGTAGAGGGTCATGCATGGTATTTCGCAGCTGCGCTAGATCAAGCACGTGCTGTTGAAGTTGGTCTAAAGCATTTCAGATCACTTTACGAAACTTGTTCAGGTTCTATCCTCTGGCAATTCAACGATATGTGGCCAGCAATTAGCTGGGCAGTCACTGATTACACTGGGTTTAGAAAATTAGCTTGGCACGCCATGAAAGCTGCCTATCAACCACGTACCTTCACAATTGGTCGAGTAGATCAAGGTGCGGAGTTAACTATCATCAATGACACTCAAGAGAACTGGGAATCGGAAATCAAAGTTACTTTGATTGATGCAGCAGGAAATCTCGTAGGAGATCAGTTGATAGTTATCGCTTTAAAGCCATTTGAAGTTCACCGCAAGAAATTAACTGAAGTTTTCCCAGTAATCGCTGATGGTAACTATGAAGGTTTCATGCATGCTGAAGGCTCTGGAATTACCGCTGCGCGCAGAAGTACTTTGAATCCAGCTGCCTCAGCTCCAAAGCAAGATCTAGAGGTCGAAATTCTGGAGAAATCTAACAATTTGAAGGTGAAAGTAACTGCCAAATCGTATCTACATGAGCTTTGCGTTTTGCCTGAACTATTCGGGCTAAATGTAAATTCAGATCGACAGCTGACAAGTCTTTTACCTGGCCAAAGTGCAGAGTTTGAAATAAGTGGAGATGTCTCAACTTTGGACACAATATCGAATTCACTAAATGAACTCTTCTGGTCGCATAACAAGTTGGTAAACCCGTGATCAAATCCATTCTTGATTTTGGTGCCAAAAGCGATGGAAGTAATTCAGCCTCATCAATCCAAGCTTGTATTGATGAAGTATCGGCAGCGGGCGGCGGAACGGTAGTTATTCCGGCTGGAGAATTTATCGCTGGGCCATTTCTGATAAAAAATAAAGTCAATCTTTATTTGGAGGAAGGCTCAACCCTAAAAGCTGCCGGAAATTATGAAGATTATCCAGAAGAGTTGATGATCGACAAAATTACAAATGGCGAAGTAAATGAATTTGTACTTCCAAGACGAGCTTGGATTATGGCCTATCAAGCAAAGTCAATAAAGATCACTGGACCTGGAACACTTGATGGAAATGCTGAATCTTTTATTGATAAGCATGGTGACGTTATTCATTCAATGAAAGCACCCGTGGGTGGTCGTTCTCAATACTTAGAGCGTCCATTTACCATTTTTTTAATTGATTGCCCATCCGTAGTGCTGCGCGATTTCACAATCTCAAATCCAGCATTTTGGGCGCTACGACTAAGTGGTTGCGATAACTTGAATATTTTTGGCATAAAAATTATGACTGATATGAAAGTTCCAAATGCTGATGGCATCGATATCGACCGCTGCGAAAATGTAGTAATTTCAAATTGCCACTTCGAAACTGCAGATGATTGCATCTCAATCAAGTCCTGCAGTGGTACCGAAATCTACGGAGATACTAAAAATATCAAAGTGGAAAAATGCTTCTTCAGAACGGCATCTGGCGCCATAACTTTAGGAACCGAGTCAGCCGGTGATATTGAAGACTTCTACCTCAGCGATTGCGTCGTTAAAGATAGCCATCGCGGATTCGCAGTTAGAGCGCGCGAAGGCGGCGTTATCAAGAATGTAATCTTCAAAGATTCCACTTTAGAAACGCATGCGTACAGTCCAGATTGGTGGGGTCATGGCGAAGCGCTGCACGTTACGGCAGCTTCTTGGGATCATCCGGAAGGTACTACAGACGGTAATCCTGAACGGTTATTAGAAGGAACGGTTGAGAATATAACCTTCGAAAATCTCAAGGTCACCACTGAAGGTGCAATTCTGGTTTGGTCACCTCGTAAAGGGCTAATTAAAGATGTGGAATTCAAGAATTTAGAAGTGATTATGGCTTCTGATGAAAAATGGGATCCACGCATTGATCTTCGCCCTAACGGATATCAAGATTTCATCAAAGAGCCACATCAACCTCTGACTTTTATCAACGCAACTGATATTCGAGTTAATAACGTACAAATTGGCTTTAATTCAAATAATCCGAAGATTTTCAATCGCAATTCAAGAATTGAGAATATTGAAGATTATCAAGAATCGAATTTGAAAATTAATTAGATGAATGCTCTTCGAAATGAAATTCAGCACCTGCGCGGAATTTCCATTTTGGCAGTATTGAGTTTTCACCTATTCCCCAATTTTTTCAAAAACGGTTATCTTGGTGTAGATATCTTCTTTGTAATTTCAGGATATTTGATCACCAACCAATTGCTAGCGATGGATTCTGTAAGTTTAGGTGAATACCTTAAAACTTTCTATTTCCGCAGAATGAAGCGAATTATTCCTAGTGCAATCTCTGTTCTAATTGTGACTTTGGGGGCTGCATACTTCATATTAGGGATAGTAACGTTCGTGCAAAATTTAGATGGCGCAAAGTGGGCAAATACTTTCGGCGCTAACTGGTATTTCTTAAAAGAAAATCTAGATTATTTTGCGACCGGCAACTTGCAACTATTCCAGCACTACTGGTCATTAGCAATCGAAGAACAGTTCTACTTACTTTGGCCGTTAATTCTCTTTAAAAGCGGTAGGAATCGGCTAATTCCAAGCGCGCTATTTCTTACTTCGCTCGCACTTTTCTCTATCTCTGGCTATCCTGCTAATTTCTACAATAGTTTCAACCGTATCTGGGAATTATTGGCTGGTGCATTGCTGGCTATTTGGCGGCCAGCAATAGAGAAAAAGGTAACTCCTTGGGTTTCTATCTTGCTCTTGGCCCTCGTGCTTCTTCCAATTAGCTCTCCACAAAGAGCATCTACATTCATTGTGGTGATTGCTACTGCCCTATTAATCGCTGCAGCAAGACCTACAACAATCAAAGGCCCACTCTTTTATCTAGGACAAATCTCTTTTACGCTCTACCTAGTTCATTACCCAGTTATAAGAATTTACGATGAATTAAATCCGTCTGCAGCAGGCATTTCTCGTTTGTTTACTTCAATTTTAATTATTGCTACGGTCTCGTTGGCCATTTATATCTTTATAGAAAGACCCATTAGGTACCGCTCATACAAGAACCCAGTAGCGTTAATAGCGCTTCTGGGGGCATTATTGTTGATCATTCAAGGTATCTTCTTTGCACTGAAAGGTTACTATGTCTAAAAAAGTAATAGCGTTCGTCCTAGCAATTCTATTCTTACCTAGTTTCAAAGCCGCGGCGGCTAACCCAGTTCCTAACTTTAAGGTGCTAGTTGAATCAGCAGCAAAAATTACTACTTTACCAAAGAAGATCACTCCGCCACTTCTTCAAGTGCCAACTAGTCGTAAAGCATGGTTTAACAATAATTGCACTACAGATTTTAATTCGGCTGATCTTTTTCAATGCTTGGGTGGAAATCAAAATTCCAAGAAGCTAATCGTGCTTTACGGTGATTCTCATGCCAGCATGTGGATGACTGCAGTGGATGCCATCGCAAAAAATCAGAACTACAAAGTGCTTCTTTTAGCCAAACTTGCTTGTCCAATTCTTCAAAAAACTATCTGGTCTTATCAGCTAGATCGTCCATTTACTGAGTGCGATGAGTGGAACACAAAAGCAATTGAACTTATTAAATCGCTAACTCCAGATTATTTGCTTGTCACAAATCAATGGAAACCTGCAGTTCAAGACGGGAAAAAAGATGATTTCGGAACCAATACACTATGGGGTGAAGAGTTCCCTAAAGCATTAGCAAATTTGAAAACTATTGCCAAAAAGGTTGTTGTGATTGGTAATAATCCAAGTATGGCAACAGATCCGCTTAGATGCGCTTCTAAACCAAAACAGAATCTCCTTCTTTGTGCCTCTTTCACCCCAAATGCAGATAACCACATGATAAATAAAATCGAATCTGATGCCGCTAAATCTCTTGGTATTCCATATGTAGATACAGTTAGCATTGCCTGCTCAAAGACTCTTTGCCCTGTTGTCATAAATGGCTACTTTGTCTATTTTGATCAATGGCATTTCACCGATCAGTATGTTCAATTTGCTACTCCATGGCTAGCTCAAAAATTAAAGCTGCAGTAATCAGCATCCTGAGCCGGTAATACAGACTCACGGGATACGCTTTACCCGTGAATTACCTTTACTTAGCATTGATTTCAATTGCAATTCTTGGACTGGTTTATTTAATTCGTTCAATGCGAGCATTGCATACAAAGGTGGGCAGGCAAACTGACCGAATTGCAGTCGCTGTTCAAAAGGTAACCGAACAAACCAGAAACAGTTCGATTAATGACTATCGCCAACTTGAAGCATATGTACAGCTTCATTCGCTAATTAAATTCTCAGCACCACTTCCGGCAACACGTGGTTGGGCAGGTTCGCCGGATTTATTACTTACTTTGGCCCATGTAGTTAAGACTTTCAAACCAAAATTAGTAGTCGAACTTGGTTCAGGAGTTTCTACCGTGGTGATGGCAAAGGCAGGGGCAAGAAAAATTATTAGCTTTGACGGTTCATCAGAATTCGCTGAAATCACTCGAAATTTATTAAAGGATCATGGTGCAAGAGGTGTGGAAGTTCGCTTCTCTAAATTATCACCATACAAGAAGAGTTCTGGTTGGTACGACCCAAATTCTTTTAAAGATATTAAAGGTATCGATCTGTTAGTAATCGACGGGCCGCAAGGCGGCGATGACCCAGAAGCTCGTTATCCTGCCCTCGAAGTATTAGTTGGCAAACTAAGTTCTAAATCAATTATCGTGCTTGATGATGTTAAACGTGCCGGTGAAAGAAAATTAGCCGAAGATTTTCTAAAGGCTTTGCCGAAGCATCGTCTTGAAATCCTTGATCATGAGAAAGGAACAGCGGTAATTCGCCCTAAATAAATGTTGAAAATCCAATGTTTGACTATTGATTGTCATGACCCGGCTATACCTGCAAAGTTCTGGAGTGAAGCACTCGGCTGGCCAATTACTATCGCCAATTCTGAGGAAGTTGTGGTGGAAAATCCTTCTGGTGAGGCGGATTTATTGTTTCTAAGAAATCCAG
>Ga0075472_10000412_pt1 | contig 17708 bp, 12 predicted proteins | sample DEB19_08_DNA_3_FD_77014 | JGI IMG/M metagenome (GOLD analysis project Ga0075472, IMG submission 77014) | Aqueous microbial communities from the Delaware River and Bay under freshwater to marine salinity gradient to study organic matter... | ecosystem: Environmental > Aquatic > Marine > Coastal ...
AACGCGTGGAGTCATTTGCGAACCTCCTGCTTACCGGCCAGCGCTTCCGCAGACGCTACGGAGATCACGAGGGCGGGATTTGCGTAATCTTCAAGGATGAGCCGTGCCGCTGCTTGATCAAGCGCGGCACGATGTGCCTCGCGTCGCACGGGACCTGGTGGCCCGCCACCGCTGCCGCGGGAGGCTCGCCCAACGAGCTGCGCGGCGCGCTCAGATGAGTAGCGTTCATCAACAAAGCACACCGGCAGGCTGACAGCATGCGCAACGGCAACCGCCCACGCGTGTGTCGCTTCCGCCTGTTCACTCCATCTGCCATCACTATGGAGCGGCAGCCCAACAGCGAGCTGCTCGACGCGTGACTCTGCGCAAATCACCTTCAGGCGCTCAGCATCACCAGCGATCGACGCCGACCGACCCAGGGTTGAAAGGCCGCGGACGCTCCCTCGATCGTCGCTCACTGCGAGGCCGATTCGGCGGTCGCCGAGATCAATCGCGAGCACGCGCGTAGCACCGCTCACGTGACACTGACCGGCGTGACACCGAGTGCTTGAGCAAGGGCTGCTACTGCCGCGTGTGGATCGCCCCCTTCTGCACCTCTCCCCTGGCCCATTGCGGGTCGCCCGCCGCCGCGCCCGCCAACTGCTGCAGCAGCGCTCGTTGCGAGTGCACCGGCGTCGGCCTGCGAAGCATCGACCCCCTCAGCAGTGACGAAAATCTCGGCCACATCACCTGCGTTGACGAGTGCGATCACCCCTGCGCCGAGCTTCTCTCGCAGGCGCTTTGCAGCATCTTTTACCGCTTCTAGATCGCCCAGAGCAACGAGGGCGACGAGGGCGCGCGTGCCTGCGGCGTTCTCTGGCGTGGCCGCGGCGATCTTGGCAATGTCGAGTGATCCGCCCGTGCTGGAGCGCGCCCGACGCCGTGCCTCTTTGAGCTCCTTCTGAAGTGCCGAGATCCGCTCTGACACAAGCGCCACCTCTTGGACGCCAAGCAGCGTGGCTGCCTCGGCGATCACGCGGCTGCGCGCACGCAGATACTGGTCGGCTGCATCGCCGGTAAGTGCCTCGACACGGCGAAGTCCTGAGCCGATGCTCCGCTCAGACGTAATCACAAAGTTTCCAACCTGCCCCGTTGCCGTGCAATGTGTTCCTCCGCAAAGTTCATGCGAGTAGGACTCCATCTGAACCGTGCGTACTCGCTCGCCGTATTTTTCGTCGAAGAAGGCATCAGCGCCTGCATCGACCGCCTCCTTCATGGTCATTTCGGCCACCGTAACTTTGAGATCCTCGCGAATCGCGCGCTGCACCTCATTTTCCGTTGCGTCGAGTTCAGCATCGGTGAGCGCTCGGTCGAGCGGGTAGTCGAAGCGCAGGTAGTCAGGGTGCACGAGTGACCCGCGCTGTTTTGCCTCAGGACCAGTGATAACGCGGATCGCTCGGTGTAAGAGATGCGTTGCAGTGTGGTTCCGCATCGTCTTCTCACGGCGCGCAGCGTCAACAGTGATCTCCACCGTGTCGCCTACCTTCATCGTGAGCTCCGCCTCTACCTCGTGGAGGGCAAGCGCACTGAGAGGTCGCTGCGTATCGGTGATGCGGGCGAGTCGCTTACCCTTGGAGTCGCTAACGGCTCCCTGGTCACCCACCTGCCCGCCCCGCTCTGCATAGAACGGTGTCTCGGCAACGACCATCTGGCCAGATGCGCCCCCTTTGATCTCGTCAACGGGCAACCCGTCAACGAGGAGCGCAAGCACCCTCACGTTCGCGGAGAGATGCTCATAGCCAATAAACCGTGTCTCACCATGGACGCGCAAGAGATCTTCAAGTCGCGCCGTGGTTGCTGCGTGCTCCGCAAGTGCAGCCTTCTTGCCGCCGCGGCTTCGCTCACGCTGCTCGAGCAGCGCAGCGTCAAATCCAGCGCGGTCCACTGCGACGCCACTCTCTGCAGCAAGTTCGATCGTCAGGTCGATTGGGAAGCCATAGGTGTCGTGCAGCTTGAACGCGGTCTCTCCGTCAAGCTGCGGCGCGTTTACCGGGAGGTCGTCGGCGCGCTGCCCAACGGTTCGTGTTCCTGTCGTAACGAGAGGTGCGATTGCCGCTGCGAGGAGCTCAGACCCTCCATCAAGCGTGCGTGCAAACTGCGCCTCTTCGCGCTCTAATGCTTCGATGATCCCGGATTTTGCTTCATGCAAGTACGGATATGCATCGCTCATCGTGGCGATCACCGACGAAACAATCTTCGAAAGGAAGGCCTCTCGCAAGCCGAGGATGCGGCCGTGGCGAACGGCACGACGCACAATCCGACGCGCAACGTAGCCTCGTCCCTCGTTGCTTGGGCGCACGCCATCAGCCAGAAGGAAGGTGACCGCGCGGGCGTGATCGGCGATGACCTGGTAGCTGAACCGGTGGGCTTCAAACTCACTCTTCTTGTCTCCTGTGAGCGAGCGGAGCGCCTCATGGAGCGGAAGGAAAAGATCGGTGTCGTAGTTTGAAAGCACCTGTTGACTGACACTGGCGAGGCGCTCGAGCCCCATGCCCGTGTCGACGCTCTTGAACGGAAGTTCAGTGCGCCGTCCATCTGGATGCTGCTCGTACTGCATGAAGACGAGGTTCCAGATCTCGAGCCAGCGTGGGCAGTGTTCGGAATGGTCCGGCAAGCAGTCGGGACCGCACGAAAGATCGGCACCGCGGTCAAAGTGAATTTCCGAACACGGACCGCACGGCCCCGTCTCCGCCATCCGCCAGAAGTTCGCATCGTTCCCTGCATCGACGTTGCCCCAGCGCGCTAGACGTTCGCGCGGCAGCTTCACCTCGTTGAGCCAGATCTGAGCCGCCTCCTCATCATCGGTGTATACCGTCGCTGCAAGGCGGTCGGCGGGGATGCCAACCTCCACAGTGAGAAACTCCCAGGCCCACATGATTGCCTCGCGCTTGAAGTAGTCGCCAAACGACCAGGAGCCAAGCATCTCAAAGAGGGTGTGGTGGCGCGGAGTTCGGCCAACCTCCTCAAAGTCATTGTGCTTCCCTGCTACGCGCAGGCAACGCTGGTAGTCGACCGCACGTGCATACGAGCGGGTCTCTGCTCCGCTGAAGATGCCCTTGAACTGCACCATGCCTGAGTTGGTGAAGAGGAGCGTCGCATCGCCGGCCGGGACGAGTGAGGCGCTGGGGACAGGCGTGTGGTCGCGCTTCTCAAAGAAGGCGACAAAGCTCGCCCGCAACGCTGCGGCGCTCTGCGACTGGATACGAGGATCACGCTCCACGGAGTGAGCGTAGCAGAGGCGTTTGGCGGCCTAGGACTCTTGCCCGCGACGCCAATCGGTCGCAACGCGAGCGGCGAATCGCTCGAAGAGGAGCGCCCCAAGCACCGGCGCAGGCCACGCAACACCGCCGACGGAAAGGAGCCCGCCGAAGAGTCCGCTTCCGATCCCCTGCCCGAGCAGCGCACCCACGGCAGCCGCGGCAAGAGCGATGGGAAATGAGGCGCGGCTTCCGAGGAGGCGCCCGACCATCAGGGCGGCAAGCGCCGCCAACGCGAGCAGGAGGGGGGCCGGCTCAATCATTGGGAGGCACCTCGGGCAACGCGACCGCCAGCAACGAGCGTCTCTGCGTCGTAGAGGACGACGGTCTGTCCCGGCGAGGCGGCCCAGAGTGGGGTGTCGAGTTGCAACCGGGCGCGCCCCTCCCCCTCTCCATGCAGGGTGCCGCTCGCGAGACTGCCGCGATGCCGAATGCGCACTTGGCCACGCAGGGTCGCGCCACGCACAAGTTCTCCTTCTGGTGTCCGTACGCCTTCGAGAAGTATCTCGCGACGCTCCAAGTCTTCACGACGCCCAATCGTGATGCGATTCGTTCGTGGATCAATCGCGCTCACATAGCGCGGACTTTCAAGTGCGACCCCGATTCCGCGGCGCTGGCCGACCGTGTACGCGGCGCTCCCCTCGTGCTGGCCGAGCACCTCGCCGTGCACATCGACAACCTCTCCGGGAACCTGCGACCAGCCGCGCTCACGCAAGAGTGCGCGATAGTCGCCTGTAGGCACAAAACAAATCTCTTGGCTCTCTGGCTTCTCTGCCGTCGGAAGATTGCGCGCGCGCGCAGCGGCGCGAACCTCTGGCTTCGTCATCTCGCCAAGGGGGAATCGAGCTCGTGCCAGTGCCTCGCCATCGAGGCCATGCAAGAAATACGTCTGGTCCTTCTCCTTGTCGACTGCTGCGCGGAGGCGCCAGGCGGTGCCATCTTCACGCATGGCACGCCGTGCGTAGTGTCCAGTAGCGACAGCATCACAGGTGAAGATCGCTGCGGCCTTGCCAACCAGCGCACCAAACTTCACTGCGGTATTACACCCAACGCAGGGGCTCGGTGTCTCACCGTCGAGGTATGAGGCAACAAATGGCTCCAGGACCGCATCCGCGAACTCTTGCTCTAGGTTCTGAATATGGAATGGGATCCCGAGCTGATCGGCAACACGTCGTGCATCGTCTGCTGCGTCCAGTGTGCAACAACTCTTCCTGCCTGCATCAACGCTATCAGCAGCAGAGTGGAGGCGCATCCAGACACCAACAACATCATGACCCTGCTCAACAAGCAGGGCGGCGGCAAGTGACGAGTCGACGCCACCCGAAAGCGCAACAAGGACACGCTCCTGTGCGCTCGGCTCAGGAGCGGCAATCCAGCCCTGCGGGAGCACTGAGGGGGCGCCCATGCGTGTCATTGCGCAACTCCGACGGCCCGGATCCGCTGGGAGACCCTTGCGAGTGCAGCCGCAGCGACTACGGGCTCACGCGATGTATTCGTGCGGCTGAAGATCAAGCGTAGGCCACCCTGTGCTGCTGACGTTGAGAGCCCACATGCCTGCAGCGCTTCTGATGGCTCTCGTGAACCACTGAGGCAGGCGGAGCCAGTTGATACGGCAATCCCCTCGTGATCAAGTGCTGCGACCAGATCGTCTCCGAGCACCCAATCGGCAGCGTACGAGCGGTGCCCAGGAAGGCGCGCTGTGGAATCACGTGGGCCAGTGGTGCGGAGGCCATGCTGCTCTGGCGCACCGAGCACATGGTCGAACGCGCCCCCAAGATTCGCAGCATGTGCTGCCGTCTCTGCCTCCTCAGTTTGGGAGAGGCGCAGTGCCAACGCAAATGCGTCGGCCAACACTACCGCCTCGGTCCCGCCTCGCCGGCCGCGCTCTTGTCCGCCGCCAGGAACGAGGGGCACTAATTTTCGATCGGTGGCGCTGACGAGCGCGGCGACGCCCACTGGTCCTTCGAGCTTTGCCGAGCCAATCACAAGGTGATCGATACCGATGTTCATCCTGATCGAGCCTGATGATGCACGTTGCACGCCGTCGAGAATAATCGCGCCGCCACCAGCTGCACGCCAGGAAGAGATAAACGGTGCGAGTGACTGGATCGCTCCCAGCTCGCCTGAGGCGGCGGAAAGAAGCGCGGTCGCACCGTCAATGTCGTGGAACAGCTCGTGGCTGAGCGCCCAGTACCCCTCGTCGGTAAGTGGGATCAGGCGCACGGCGCCACCCGCTGCCGCGTGTCGCGCAGCAAGCGTGCGCGCCCCCCGATGTTCACCTGCACTCGTTACAAGGAGTGATCCTGGTCGCACTTCGCTATGGAAGGCCAGGGCGAGTGCCTCTGAGGCGGTGCCGGTGAAGACGAGCTGTGCAGCATCGGCACCGAATGACCCCGCAACTGCGTGGCGTGCCGCATCGAGCAGTGCGCGCGCGCGACGTGCCTCTACGTGGCCACCATTTGGATTGGCAATTCCTTCTGCGTAGAGTTCAGCCATCCGCTGAGCTACCTCTACACGTACCGGGAGACCAGCCGCACCGTCGAGAAAGACTCGCTCTGCCAAGCCACTCCCCCTCTATGACTCCCGCATCTCTGCACGGCGACCTGCATCACGACGTCGATCATTCTCGTTGAGCAGTCGCTTGCGAAGTCGCAACGAGGTAGGGGTCACCTCAATGAGCTCGTCTGGGCCGATGAATTCGAGTGCGTTCTCCAGCGCCATCCGGCGCGGCGGTGTCAGGCGGATCGCCTCGTCGTGTGAATGCGTGCGCATGTTTGTCAACTTCTTCTCGCGAACTGCGTTGACATCCATGTCTCCTGGCTTTGCACTCTCGCCGATAATCTGCCCCTCGTAGGTCTGCTCCCCTTCATTCACAAAGAGCTCACCGCGCTCCTGGAGGCCATAGAGGCCGAATCCAGTGGTGACGCCAGTGCGGTCAGAGATCAGACAGCCGTTCGTTCGATGCGGGATCTCGCCAACCCATGCATGGTAGCCAGCACTCAACTGGTGAATGAGGGCCGTGCCGCGTGTCTCGGTGAGGATGCGGCCGCGCACACCGATCAGGCCACGCGTGGGGATCAAGAAGTCAACGCGCGCGCGATTATCGGCACCGTGCGAAATGTTCTCCATCTTCGCTCGGCGCTCGGCAAGAATTCCAGTGATCGTCCCAACGAAATCGACGGGGACGTCAATCGTGAGACGTTCAAACGGCTCCTCAATGCCGTTATCGGTACGGTGCAGGAGAACCTCTGGTCGCGAGACCTCAAGCTCGAACCCTTCGCGACGCATCTGCTCGACGAGGATCGCGAGCTGCAACTCGCCGCGCCCGCGCACCTGGAATGCTTCGCCTGTATCTGTTGGGCTCACCTCAATCGCCGGGTTGCCGAGTACCTCTTTCTCGAGGCGTGCCTTCAGCTGGCGTGAGGTGAGGAACTTCCCCTCCTTGCCGCCAATCGGGCTGGTGTTGACGCCGAAGGTCATCTGGAGCGTTGGCGGGTCGACACGCAAGCGCTCCAGCGGGCGTGGGTCTGCCGGGTCGGTAATCGTTTCACCAATCTCTGCGTCGGCGATCCCGGCGATGCCGACGATCTCGCCTGGCCCAGCCTCTGGTACTTCGGTTCGCTCAATCCCGACCGGGAGCGTCAGGCTTGTCACCGTTCCAGAGATGTTTCCCGTATCTCGAACAATCGTGATCTTCGCGCCCTTGCGCGCTACCCCGTTGCGGATACGACCAATTGCGATACGTCCAACAAAATCATTCGCTGCAAGGTTGGTGATCAGCACCTGCAGCGGGTGGCCAGGCTCATGCATCGGAGCGGGCGTGGTCTCGAGAACACAGTCGAGGAGCGGGATGAGGTCAACACCCGGTACGGCGAGGTCACGCGTCGCCGTTCCTGCGCGCGCGTTGGTGTAGATGATGGGGAAATCAATCTGCTTTTCATCTGCGCCGAGATCAAGGAAGAGCTCGTACACTTCATCGATCACTTCGCTGATGCGCGCATCTGAGCGATCGATCTTGTTGATCACGAGGATGACAGGAAGCGATCGTGCAAGTGCCTTCGAAAGCACGTAGCGGGTTTGTGGCAGTGGTCCTTCTGATGCATCGACAAGGAGGAGCACCGCATCAACCGCGAGGAGGCTGCGCTCGACCTCACCACCGAAGTCTGCGTGTCCCGGCGTGTCGACAATGACGACCCCGACACCCTTAAACTGAATCGCAGTCTCCTTCGCGAGGATCGTGATCCCCTTCTCGCGCTCGAGGTCGCCACTATCCATCACGCGCTCGATGAGCTCCTCATTGGCTCGGAAGGCGCCATTCTGGCGAAGCAGGCTATCCACGAGCGTTGTCTTGCCGTGGTCAACGTGCGCGACGATGCCGACGGTGCGAATTCCCGTCTGCGCGACAAGGCCTGCTGGAGCGTTCACAGTGGTCATCTGGGAGATTCTCGCACGCTTCGGCGCTGCGTATACTGAGGGCATGACCGTCGCTGCGCTGATCGTTGCCGAACAGGAGCCTCTGAGCCGTGTCGCGCTGGATCGCCTGGTCGAAGCCGCCTGGTCTGGGGGCGCCAATCCGGTGCTCGTTTCGGGCCTGCCAGATGGCGCAAAACTGCCGGAACTTGCTCAGGCGGTAGGCACAAGTGACCTCGATGCAGCCGGCAATGAGGCCCAACGCACCGTGGCTGCCACGAGCGCCATCATTCGCCTCCCGTTAAGCCACGCGGGCATCGATCCCGAGACGATTACCGCTCTGATCACTGCCCACGGGCGCATGCCGCAGGCAACGCTTGCAGCAACGTACAACACGGTTCGCGGTCCGGTTCGACTGACTCCGCTCAGTGGACCTGCGGCGAGTGAGCGGCCAGATGAGCCCGTTGACGTTGACTGCGGTGATGAGGCTGCTGTCGTCGCTTCAGACGGGCGGGCGTCATTAAGTTATGACGCACCACCGGCTAACCACGGCACGGTTGACCCCTGGGAGCAGCGCGGCGACGCGGCGAGCGAGCGCGACTAAGCGTCTTTCTTTGCGCCGGTTACCCCACCTGTGGGGCGACGCACCGAGAGGCCAAGATCACTCCACTGTGAAGGGTCTGGCTCCGAAGGCGCCTCGAGCATCAGGTCGCTCCCCGACTGTGTTTTTGGGAAGGCCATCACTTCACGAATGTTCGTCTGGCCTGCGAGGAGTGCGGCCCAGCGCTCAACACCAATCGCAATGCCACCATGCGGCGGTGCGCCATATTCAAAGGCGTCAAGGAGTGCACCAAACTTCGCGCGTGCATCGTCAAGTGAGTGACCCATCAACGCAAAGGAGCGCTCGAGAAGTTCGCGATCGTGGATCCGAATCGAACCGCCGCCAAGCTCCCATCCATTCAGCACGACATCGTACTGTTGCGCAAGTGCTCCACCCGCCGGGTCGCCTGCACTACGACGTGCGAGGTCTCCCGAGCTCGTCGTGAGGAGATCGCGGTGCTCTGGCACTGGTGCACTAAATGGATTATGCGTCGCATCCCAACGACCAGATTCACTCTCCCACTGATACATGGGGAAGCGATGCACCCAGCAGAACGCGAGGATATCGGGGTCGGCAAGACCGATCTCACCTGCAACCTCAACGCGCAGGCGGCCGAGTACCTCCGCAGAACGCACGCGCTCGCCAGCGACAATCAGCAGCAGGTCGCCACCAGCTGCGACGGTTGTGCCGCCAGTGGCCGACCAGAGTGCGGTCGTTGCCTCAGCACTAAGGAATTTCGCGATGGGTGATCGCACCTCACCGTCCTCTTGCAGGCTGATCCAGACGAGCCCGTCGGCACCATATCGCTTCGCACGCTCAGTAAGATCGTTTATCTGAGAACGAGGGAGACCACCGAGACCAGGAACACGAATTGTGCGCACCCTGCCGCCAGAGGCGCGGGGCGCATCAAACACCTTGAACCCTGTTGTAGCGGGGAGTGCAGCACCAAGGTCGATCAGCTCAAGACCGTATCGCAGGTCGGGCTTATCTGAACCATATCGCTCGAGTGCCTCGTCGTAGGTGAAGACAGGGAACGGGAGCTGCTGAATCGGTCGATCTGGCCGAGTGCGCTTCGTGACGTCAATCACCATCTGCTCAACAAAGCTGCGAACGCCACCCTCATCGACAAAGCTCATCTCGAGGTCGAGCTGCGTGAATTCAGGCTGGCGGTCACCTCGCAGGTCTTCGTCGCGGAAACAGCGTGCGATCTGGAAGTAGCGATCGAAGCCGGCGACCATGAGTAGCTGTTTCATCTGCTGCGGCGACTGCGGCAAGGCGTAGACGCTGCCGGGCTGCAAGCGTGAAGGGACGATAAAGTCTCGTGCCCCTTCTGGCGTGGACTTAATCAATATTGGCGTCTCAACCTCAACAAAGCCGTGGGCGTGGTGCACCTCACGGATCGCTTGAACCATCTGGCTGCGCAACAAGAGCCGGTCCCGCAGCGGCTCGCGACGCAGGTCGAGATAGCGATGCTTCAGGCGAACGCTCTCATCAATTGGTGCATCGGGCTCATTGATATAGAACGGCGGGGTCTTCGCGCGCGAGAGGACCTCTACCTTCGTGCCAGCTACCTCGACCGCCCCTGTTGGGAGCTTCTCGTTCTCCGTACCTGCGCGGCGAAGGGCAACGCCTCCCTCGACGGAAATTACCCACTCGATTCGCGCATCGGTCAGCGCTGCGTGTGCCTCTGGCGCGACAGCAGCATCAACCACAACTTGGACGATCCCGTAACGGTCTCGAAGATCGATAAAGACGAGGCTCCCATGATCGCGTCGGCGGTGGATCCAGCCGGCCAGGCGCACGACACGGCCAGCATCGCTCGCACGCAGGGAGCCGCACACGTCGCTTCGATAGCGTGTCTGGAGTGCGTTCGACAGTTCGCTCATTGACCCCCCTGTGTGCGTGCAAGCTGCGCTGCTGCAGATACAACCATGGCGCGTGCGCCCGGTTCTGCCTGGCTGCCAGCTGCGAGGTCCCTCAACGAGAGGGAGCCGTCTGGTTCAACAATGATGACGGCGATCGCGGTGTCGCGCACAGCAGACTCCAGCTGCTTGCCAATCTTCCGCGTGCTCACATCGGCGCGCGCCGAAACGCCTGCAGCCCGTAGCTCTGAGGCTATCGCGATGCGCATGCCGACCGACCCTGGCTCGATACCGCAAACCACCACTGCAGGGGGTCGCTGCGGCGCAGGGGCAAGGCCACGTTCTTGAAGCGCAAGGACCACACGGTCGATACCGATCGCAAACCCGACCCCTGGCGTCGCGGGGCCACCGAGTAGTTCGACGAGCCCGTCGTATCGTCCACCACCGCCGAGCGCGCCCTGCTGTCCCTGTTCGCCCGGCAAGAGGAACTCCCAGGCGGTCTTCGTGTAATAGTCGAGCCCGCGCACAAGATGGGGCGCATCAACAACCGTAACGCCGGTGATGCTGAGCCCCTCCCGAACGGCACGATCGTGTTCGGCGCAGTCAGCGCAGAGATGCTCAACGAATCGCGGGGCCCCCTTTGCATGGGCAACCGCAACCTCGTCTTTCGAATCGAGGAGGCGCAGCGGATTCTCCTCCAGCCGAGCCTGATCGACGGGAGAGAGACGATCTGCCACCGCGGCAAAATGTTTTGCGAGAACGACGAGGTAGCCGGGGCGGCAGGTTGGGCACCCGACAGAATTGAGATGCACCTCAATGTCGCGGAGGCCAACAGACCGAAGGTACGCAGTACCGAGCTCGATCACTTCAATATCGATCCCTGATCCTGCGTCACCGATCGCCTCAATGTCGAACTGCGTGAACTGACGATATCGACCCTTCTGCGGTCGATCGTGGCGGAAGAGTTCGGCTACCGTCACGAGCCGAACCGGTTGCGGTTCAGAGCGCATGCCGTGCTGGAGGTAGGCACGCACAACGCCAGCGGTAACCTCTGGGCGGAGTGCAAGCGGCGTTGACTCCTCGCTACGAACCGCCAGCCGATAGAGCTCCTTTGTCACCACATCACTCGTACCACCGATCGCCCGCTCAAAGAGGGCTGAATCTTCTGCGACTGGCAGCTGAATGCGCGCATAACCAGCGGCGAGTGCGGCTGACCAGGCGTGCTCTTCTGCCCATGCGAATGCCGATGCGTCCGGCTCGCGGATGTCGCGGAGCCCGCGTGGCGACTGGAAGCCGCTCACTGCCGCTGCTCCCGCGAAACGCTCCGTACGCCACGAATGCGCTCGATTCGCGCCATCAGTCTGGCCAACTCGCTAATGGAGCTGACCGCGAGTGTTGTGAGCACTTCGGCGCTCGAGCCACTCGTCGTCTGGACGCTCGCAGAGAGGATGTTGACCCGCTGGTCTGCAACAACCTGCGTGATATCGGAGAGGAGGCCAGTGCGGTCACCCGCCTCAATCCGAATCGTCACCGGATAACTCTCAGATGGGGCAATTGCCATCTCCCACTCCACATCGATCATTCGCGAGGCCTCACGAGCAGACAAGGCGGCATCGCAACTCGCTAGATGCACGGTAACCCCTTTTCCGCGAGTAATGAAGCCCACGATCGGGTCGCCAGGGACGGGGCGACAGCAACGGCCGAAGCGTGTCAGCAGGTCGGGAACCCCCTTCACGCGAATCGCGCCAGTGCGCTCGATCCCCACCGCAACTGTCGATGCTTCCGCAAAGGGAAGGATCGCCTTTGCATCGTCTGCTGCAACACCGAGGCGTGAAACAACCTGCTGTGCACCAACAGCGCCGTGGCCAATGGCAGCGTACAGATCGTCGGCCGTGCCCTGGTTCAGTTGTCGTGCCACCTCATCGATACGTTCACGTCCGATGACATCAATCGACGTGCGGGCAAGTCGGCGAAGTTCGCGCTCAAGCGACTCTCGACCGTGCACGATATTTTCGCTCCGCTCCTGCTGCTTGAACCACTGGCGAATCTTGTCGCGGGCCTGGCGTGTCCCAACGATGCTGAGCCAGTCACGACTCGGGCCATGCTTTCCGCGCGAGGTGACAATCTCGACGATATCGCCCGACTTCAACCGATACTCCAGTGGCACAAGCCGATTGTTCACTTTTGCGCCAATACAGCGGTGCCCAATGTCGGTGTGGACGAGATAGGCGAAATCAAGCGGGGTTGCGCCACCGGCAAGTTCCTTGACATCGCCTTTCGGCGTAAAGACGTACACCTGATCTTGGAAGATATCAACGCGAACGCCTTCAAGGAACTCGGTAGCATCGGTGACATCGCGCTGCCATTCGAGTAGTTGGCGCAGCCAGGCGAGCTTTGCGTCGTATGCCGCGTCGGGGCGAACGCCGTCCTTGTAGCGCCAGTGTGCTGCAATGCCGACCTCTGCAACCTGGTGCATCGAGCGCGTACGGATCTGAACCTCGAGCGGCCGGCCGTCCAAGGCGACTACCGCTGTATGCAGGCTCTGGTAAAGATTGTTCTTTGGTATCGCAATGTAGTCATCAAACTGGTTATGGATCGGCCGCCACACGGAGTGCACGGTGCCAAGCGCTGCGTAGCAGTCGCGAAGATCGTCCACGATGACTCGTATCGCATAGACGTCGTAAATCTCCGAAAAGTCGGTCCCCTTGCGCGACATCTTCTTGTGAATGGAGTAGAGATGCTTCGCACGACCAGAGAATTCTGCATGAATCCCTGCTCGCTCAAGCTCGGGACGCAAGACGGCGATGGCACGCTCAATGTAGTTGGAACGGGCGTCACGCCGAAGGTCGACGAGCGCCGCGAGCTCGTGATATCGCTCTGGCTCGAGCGTCTTAAAGGAGAGATCCTCAAGCTCCCACTTGATCTGCCAGATTCCAAGGCGTTCGGCGAGTGGGGCGTAGATCTCAAGGGTTTGGCGTGCAATCCGGGTCTGCTTCTCCGATGGCAGCGCGGCGATCGTGCGCATGTTGTGGAGGCGGTCGCCGAGCTTAATGAGCACGACGCGGATATCCTGTGCCATCGCCAAGAACATCTTGCGCATGCTCTCGGCATGCTGCTCCTCGGCTGAGAGGGAGGAGAACTTGCTGAGTTTCGTTACGCCGTCAACAAGATTGGCGACCTCATCACCAAATCGCGCTGCAATCTCGCCCGTGGTGATACTCGTATCCTCTGGTACGTCGTGGAGCAGTGCTGCGGCAAGCGTCGATGCATCGAGTCCAAGATCGGCAAGGATCAACGCTGCTTCTGCTGGATGCGTGACATAGGGCTCACCAGAGGCTCGGAGCTGTCCTTCATGCGCGGCAACGGCAAAGTCAAACGCATCCTCGACAAGGCGGAGCTGATCCCCTGCCAACTGATGTTCGGTGGTCTTCGCAATGAGTAGCTCGCGCAGCTGTGCAATCGGGCGCGCGAGGGCACGAACCTTCGCGGTCGGGCTGACAGCAGCACGCTCCGACCGACCGACCGCGGGGACTGGCTGTGGATCAACGCTCATGCTCATCGAGGATACCCGAGTGCAGCCAGTGCCTCGCGCGCAACGCCGACCTCATCCCATGCCTCGACCTGCCCGTTGCGCTCAATGGTCTGCTCATGCCCCTTCCCTGCAAGAAGCACGACGTCACCAGGGCGGGCTTCGTGCAGTGCTGAGTGAATCGCGGCACGGCGCTCGTGGATGATCTGGGTTCGGCCGGCGGCGTTCGCCACGCCAAGCACGGCGCTGATCCCTGCGTGGATCGCTGCGGCAATCGCGTCTGAGCTCTCCGAGCGGGGGTGATCTTCCGTAATCCAGATTCGGTCGGCGGCTGCGAGTGCGGCACCGATCTCTGGCCGGCGACGCGGGTCTCGCTCCCCTGCTGCGCCTGCAACAACGAGGAGTCGCCCACCTGGCGCACAGAGGCTACGGGCCATCTCGACCGCATTGCGCATGGCATGACCGTTGTGCGCAAAGTCAACGATGATGGAGAACGGCTGGCCATCAACGATCCGCTGGCTGCGTCCAGGCGGACCAGGCTCTGCCTCGACCGCTGCGCGTGCGACCTCAAGCGGGAGCCCCCAGGCGGCAACGAGTGTCAGCGCCGCTGCGGCATTTATTAGGTTGTAGCGTCCCGGTAACTGCAATTCAAGCGCATACGGTTCCCCGTTGATCACTGCGCGCCCATCCGGAAGAAGTCCGAAATGTGCAACACGCACACCCGCTGCGGCCGCAGCGGCGGCGAAGAGCGGCTCGGTTGCGTCCCCTGTCGGCAGGACGAGGAGCGGCTCAAGTCCAGCGGCGCGACTCGCAGCGCTCCAGCGAATCTGGTCGACGAGGCGCAACTTTGCCGCTCGATATGCCTCAACCGTTCCGTGTAAATCCAGATGGTCAACGGTGACATTGGTCACGAGCCCTGCAGCAAACGACATCCCGCCGACGCGCGCAAGCTCTAGCCCGTGGCTCGTTGCCTCAATCACTGCGGCCTGGTCGCCTGACGACGCAATCCGTCGAAGGAGGTGCTGCAACTCGGGCGCCTCCGGTGTCGTGTGGCTCCCGTCAACGACTGCCTGTACCCCGCCGACGCGCGTGATCGCAGTGGTCAAAAGTCCAGAGGGGAGGCCAACGGATGTGAGTGCGGTTGCCAGCAGGGTGGAGGTGGTGGTCTTTCCATCCGTCCCAGTTACACCAATGGTGAGCAGCTCCTCTGCGGGATCCCCCTCCCACCAGGCGGCAATCTCTGCGAGCGCGCGGCGCGTGTCGCTGACGACAATCGTTGGAACAACTGCGTGGAGGTCGCGTTCTGCCACAAGGAGCGCGGCGCCGCGCTCAACCGCCTCCGCTGCATACGCCGCCCCGTCGGTGCGGAATCCACGAATCGCGACGAAGATCCCACCTGGCGCAACGTGGCGCGAGTCATGCGTCGGCGCGCTTGTAAGCGCGATGCTGCGCGAGCCGGTAAACCCGGCGCTGCCAATGCGGCCGAGTCGCTCAAGAAGCGCTGTGATAGATCGATCAGGCATCGGCACTCCAGCGCGAACGCGCGCCGCCGAGGCGTACCAGTCGTCGCATTACTGGCACTGCCTTGAAGAGCGCTACCGCGAGTGGGGTCGAGGCAGGCGGCTGGATCGCAAAGAGAGCAACGAGGTAGACAGCGACTGCCGCCGACCCGCCTGCAACGAGGCGAACAAGATCTGTGACGGGGCTCGCACCAAGGTTGTCGAGTTGGGCAATGAGGAGGTACGCAGCGCTGGCGGCCGGGAGCGCCAAGAGCAACGGGGCGAGTTGCTGACCGAAGAGATCCCACCAACGGAGTTGCGGCACACGTCGCCGGATCTGCCACGAGAGGAGCGCGGCCTGCGCCCAAGCGCTTGCACTGAGCGCGACTGCAAGCGCTGCAAGTCCGTACGTCGGTAGGAGCAGTGCTGCAATCGCCACGCCCATCACGTCGTAGGCGAAATCGGAAAGCGTGGGGCGCACCGTGTCACCAAGGCTATAGAAGACGCGCATCAAGAGTGCCGTCACGCCGTGGCCGCAAAGGCCGAGGAGCAAGATTGAGAGAAGAGCCGCCATCTGGCCCACTGCCTCGGCACTTGACCCAATTCCCGTTGCAAGACCGACAAGATGCGGCGCGAGCACAATGCCGACCCAGATCATCGGTGCATAGAGTGTTGCGACCACACCGATCGATTCGCGCGTGATTCCAGCGAGTGCGGAAAGATTCGCCTGGGCGGCCATGCGACTTGCGCGCGGCAAGATTGCAGTTGCCATCGCGCTCGACACCAGCGCGAGCGGAACCTGCAGGAGGGTGAACGCGTACGACCAGACGGTGATGCTCCCTGGGCCAAGTCCAGCGGCGATGCCAATGAAGTAGGCAAAGAGCACCTGCACAGAGAGTGCCGACGCGATGCGCGGGGCGAGTGAACGGAAAAGCTGCGGGATCATTGGATCTCGCAGGTCTGGCGCAGATGGCCGAAACGGGCTGTTCGCTAGGGCACGGAGTGAGAGAGCGAAGACGAGAAGTGCGCCAGTCGCTGTGCCGATCGCAGCGCCAAAGCCGCCGGCGGCAGCGCCACCGATGAGTGCGCCAGCAATCGTGCCCAGGTTATAGATGATCCCATTCGCTGCGGTCGCGATGAACCGATCGGCCGCTGCTGCGGCGGCTGCGCCAATCGATGAGAGCGCGAGCAGTGATGTTGAGAAGAGGAGGATCCGGCTCAGATCGCGCGCCTCTGCCCTCGAGGCGATGCTCATGCCAGCAAACACCACCTCACTGAACAGATCGGAAGCGGCAAACGCGAGGAGAAAGAGGAGAAGCAGCACGCTGCCAATAAGGAGAAAGAACGACGCAAGGAGTGCGCGGGCACGCTGCACCTCCCCGCGCGCGTGGAGGCCAGCGAGTGCCGGGACGAGCACGGTACTGAAGGAGCCGGCCGCAACGAGGCCGAAGACAATGTCAGGGAGACGGAATGCAGCGAGCAGCGGGTCGAGCTGGCCGGTTGCGCCGAAGATCGCGATGAGGACGGTGATGCGCACCCAGCCAAGCAGCCGCGACGCAAGCGCTGCCGACGAGAGCAGCACGCCGTTGCGACCAAGGCTTTTCACTGCTGGCTTCTTCATCGTGACCCCGTGGCGCGTCGCGCCCGCGGATGGGCGGCTGAGTAGAGTCCGCGCAGTCGGGTCGTTGAGACGTGGGTGTACACCTGTGTTGTTCCGAGGCTCTCGTGGCCGAGAAGTTCTTGCACAACACGAAGGTCTGCTCCACCGTCCAGCAGGTGCGTCGCGAAAGAGTGCCGCAGGGTGTGTGGGTGGAATGCCGCTGGAAGCCCTGCTGCGCTAGCGATTGCATCAAGTCGAGCGCGTGCACCGCGCTCGCCGAGCGCGCCGCCATTGCGGTTCAAGAAGAGCGCTCGGGTCGCTTCGCCCTTTTGCAGGCGTACCAGCTCGGGACGCGCATCGTTGATATAGCGCTCTAATGCCGCCTTGCAGGGTGTGCCGTACAGCACGACACGCTCTTTATCGCCCTTCCCCGTCACCTTCACCTCGCAGCGCGCGAGGTCAAGGTCCGCAGTCTCGATGGCGACCAGCTCGGCAATGCGCAATCCGGCCCCGTACAACAGCTCAATGAGTGCCGTGTCGCGCAACGCAAATACGCTTGACGAGCCAGCTGCTGCCGTGGCGATGAGGCGCTCGACTTGTACCGTCGTGAGGACATCAGGGAGGCGGCGCTCTCGCTGCGGCCGTGCCAGTGCGCGGAGAGGATCACGCTCGATGCTCCCCTCTCGAATCCAGAAGCGATAAAACGTGCCAAGGGCTGCGAGGCGCTGTTGAACAGTCGAGCGCTCTGTATCGGCGCCGATCGTAGTGATGTAGCTGCGGAGTTCGCTGCGTGCTGGGGCCTGCCAATCAACGCTCGACTCATCACACCAGTTGAGGAATCGGCGAACCACCGTCTCATACGAGCGCAGCGTCGCTGGTGAGAGCGACCGTGCGCGGAGTGAATCAAGGAA
>Ga0075472_10000413_pt1 | contig 17699 bp, 20 predicted proteins | sample DEB19_08_DNA_3_FD_77014 | JGI IMG/M metagenome (GOLD analysis project Ga0075472, IMG submission 77014) | Aqueous microbial communities from the Delaware River and Bay under freshwater to marine salinity gradient to study organic matter... | ecosystem: Environmental > Aquatic > Marine > Coastal ...
AGGTTTGAAAAATAGGAGGAACGAACCATGGCAAACGAAGTAGCGGGCATTGACGTTTTGATCTACATCGACATGCACGACAACCCGGAGGGCACGGTGACCCCGGATTATGATTTTCAACTACTTGGCGGTCAACGCGGCATGACTATTCGCAAAGTCACTGAGGTCGCCGACGCCCGCCACAAATCGTCTGGCGCCTGGCCGAACCGTGTCCAGACTTTTCTCGACTGGTCGCTATCGGGCGACATGATCAAGATCAGCGGCGACGGCACCCAGGCAAGGCTTGAATCGCTGTGGCGCGCCCGCAGCGATGCATTGATGCAGGTCATCTACGAAGATGGCTCAATGGAGCGCGGTTATGTCGTCATCGCCGACATTTCGGAGGCCGCGCCGCACGACAACGTCGACATCCGCACGCTAGATCTTCAAGGCAACAGTGCTCTTACCAAGATTGGCGCCGGCAGCTAATTAATTACGGCGGTTATTTGACCGCTCATCAACCCACGCGGCGCCGGACTAGCCGCCGGCGCCGCCGATCCCAAAGAGGACGGACATGGCAGAGATTATTACCATCAAACTCGACCGCGAGCGCTCGCTGCGGTTGGACTTCAACGCGCTTAGCGACGCCGATCAGGTCGCCGGCGCAAGGATCAACGAACTACTAACCGGCGAGCACGTCAGCATCGCGGCAATGCGCGCGCTCCTATGGGCTGGCCTTAAACACGACGACCCGCGGTTGACCGTAGAGCGCACCGGTGAACTCGTCCAGCAATATCTCGCCAGCGGCAACACGCTCGTCGACTTACGTCTTATCATCAATCGCGCGTTCGAGGCTTGCGGCTTATTTAGCGCCGGGAGTGCCGCCCCAAACGGGACAGCGGAGACGCAGGGCAGCTGAGTCTCCGACAATGGCTCGACGAAACCCGCAAGGCCGCTTTTGGGCCGCTCAATCTCAAACCAGCCGAGCTGGGCGTTTTGACGCCCGCCGAAATCGGCCAGCTATACGAAGGTTATTTATGGCGTCGGCGCCAGGAAATGCTCGATATGGCAGCCGGTTACGCGGTGACGATCAATGCCAGCCTGACAATAGTCGGCGCATTGACTGGCAAGCGGCAACGCACCGTCAAGGCCGCCGATTTTTTGCCAAAGGATTTTCAGACCGGCTCCGAGCGGGAACCTTTGACGGTCGAGAGCGTGCAGCGCGAACTTGCCGCCAAGGTCGCCCGCTTCGCCGCCAACGCGCGCAAAAAGCAGGGTGAGGGCTAATGGCAACCGATGTTATTTCGCAAGTCGTCTCAATTCGCGCCGATTTAACGGCGCTACATGCCGACCTTAAAAACACCGAAAACGAATTCAAATCGACTTTTGCAAGGATTCAAGGTGTCGGCAGTAGCGCGTTGGCCGGCCTGGGTATTGGTCTTAGTATCGGCGGATTGGCCGCCGCCGCGACACAATTTATTGGTCTAGCCAAACACGCCGCGGAATATGCCGACGCGATAGGGAAAGCGGCACAGATCACCGGCACCTCGACCGAAACCTTAAGCGCATGGCGCCACGGCGCCGAACTCGCCGACGTGTCTGCCGAAGAACTTGACACCGGCATTACCCGGCTTTCGCGTTCGATCACCGCCGCCGCCCAAGGTAGCGCCGAATCTCAAGCGGCGTTCAAATCTATTGGCGTTTCGATTAAAGACGCTTCTGGAAATCTGAAATCCACCGACGTGATTTTGGGCGATCTCGCCGGGGCGTTCGAGCGCATGCCGGACGGCGCGCTCAAAACCGACGCCGCTATGGCTCTGCTCGGCAGGAGCGGCGCCAAGCTGATCCCGCTGTTAAACGGCGGGCGCCAGGCTGTCGCCGATTTCACGGAAGAGGCGCGGCGGATGGGGCTGATCGTTTCGTCCGAAACCGCCAAGAGCGCCGAACAATTCAACGACAATATGACCCGGATGTCGAAGTCGATTGAGGGTTTGAAAATAGCAATCGGCAACAGTCTAATCCCGGTACTCGTTGAAGCTCTTGATCTCTTTGCCAAGCTCGGCGGCATAAAACTCGAAGGCGCTGAGCAGCGCGGGCTCGAACGGCAAATCAAGACGCTGAAAGAAATTCGGGATATGTCGAGCAAGCCCGGCAGCGATGCGTTCAATTTTTACACTGACAAAATTGCCGAAGCGGAAGCGAAGCTAAAGGAATTTCAGAAAGAAACCGCCAAGCCGGTGACCAAAACCGCGCGGGTAATCGTCGACACCAAATCGGTCGACAAAGCTAAAAATGACGTCGCCAATTTACTCCAAGGACTACAAAAACAGCTCGACAGCTTAGCGTTCAAAAAAGACGAAAGCCTTTTCGGCCCCGATGTCGCGTTACTTAATCAGCTCAACACACAGCTCGCCGAGTTCAAGGACAAATTACGCTCGGAAGGATTAAAGCCGCCGAAGGGTCTCGACGAATTTTTCGGCAATTTGCGTGACAAAATCGTCGCCAACACTAAAGCGAACCGCGAACTCAACGCTTCGATCGAGGAAGGTCTTAAGCTCCGCCAGGCGCTCGCCGACGAAGCCAACGAGGGTGTTGGCGTTACGACCATCAACCGCGATCAAGTTGCGCGCCAATTCGAGGCGCAAAAACAGCTCGAAGAAATGCGCCGCCAGTTACAGATCGGCGCCATCGACACGTCGACGCCGGCCGGCAAAGAGCAGGCGCGCATCGCCGGCATCGTCAAAGACTACGAGGACACCAAGCGCAGGATCGAAGAGCTGGGTTTGCAGATGGGCGCAACCCAGGAGCAGACCGCCGCCGACGTCGCGCTGGCGTGGAAAAAGGCGCTTAATGAGATCAATACCGAGACCGACGAGCTGACCAAGTTTCAGGAGCGCGCCTTTGAGCGGTTGCAGGATACTTTTTCCGATCTGTTTCGGGATTTATTAGGCGGGCAAATCAAAAGCATTGACGATGCAAGTAAGCGGTTGCAGAAGGTTTTTACCGACTTTGTTAGCGAATGGGCGGCGCTGCAACTTAAAACCGCCATTTTCGGCCCGCAGTACGGCAAGACTGGCGGCCAGATGGGCGGGCTGTTCGGCCAGATCTTCGGCGGCGGCGCTGCAAAACTACCGCAGGTCGGCTATGGCCCGCGCCCAGCTGGCGTCGAGGGGCCGACGCTGCCCAATGGCGGCTTTTACAGCACGCCCGCCGGCATCGCCCCGCCAGGCGCCGAGGCCATGGACAAAGCGTTGACCGATGTCTCGCAATCCTTCGGCAACGATCTCAAGGACATTTTCGGCCAATTCTCGCGCGGCACCGGCAATCTGCTCGAAGATATCACCCGCGCGCTGACTCAGTTTTTTTCTGGCGGTGTTCCGACCATGACCCCGCCATTCAACCCCGACGTTAGTGGTGGCGCGAGCGGTTTCGGCGGTTTGATCGGCGGTTTATTCGGCGGGGGCGGCAGCAGTTTTGGTTTTGGCAGTGCGCCGGCGGGCGTCGAGGGTCCGTTGATGGCGAACGGCGGCTTTTTCAGCAACCCTTTTGGCTGGCTGGGCTCATGGTTCCACGACGGCGGCCCGGTTGGCGCCGATACGCCGGAAATGGCAAAGCGGCTGATGGGCGGTCTTAAAAGCGACGAGCGTCTCATAGTCGCGCAAGATGGCGAATTTATGATGTCACGCCCCGCCGTGCGCGCGATCGGCATGGACCGGCTGCAATACGCCAATAAACATCTCAACCTGCCGCGTTACCACGACGGAGGGCCGATCGGCATGCCGGACATGCCCGCGGCGGCAATGGCGGCGCCGGAGGACGCCAGGACGGGCGACGCCGCCGGTTCACATTATCATCTACACGTCCACGGCGCTCGCAATCCCGACGAGTTTCGCCGCAGCCAAGCTCAATGGGAAGCAGGCATGGCGCGCGCGGTGCGCAGCGGCCAGCGGAGATTGTAAATGGCGTTTACCATCGTTGACAGCACGCTGCCGATTTTGCCGGAAGAGATCGGTTACGGTTTCCCCGGCGGCCCGGAATATATCAATGACGTCGTCGTATTAGAGAACCGCCAAGAGCAGCGCAACAACTATAGCCAAGAGGCATTTTTCAGCTGGGACGTTGGTTACCCGATCAAAACCGAGGCGCAGGCATACGCGCTGCGCAATTTTTTTCATGCGTGCCGCGGCCGCTGGCGACCATTTCGCATGAAGGACTGGGAGGATTACAAAAGCTGCTCGGTGGAGCTAACGCCAGATTTCGACGATCAAAGTCTCGGCACCGCCACGGCGGGCCAGAGCGCGTTTCAGCTGATTAAAACTTACGTCGTTGATGACTACACGACCACATTGACCATTTATCGCCCGCACGGCGCGACGATTCGCATCGGAGTCGCCGGCGTTGAGGAAACCTCGGGCTGGACGATCGACGAGGACACCGGCATTGCCACGCGCTCCGTCGCGTTGTCAGGCGGTGAGGCGGTGACATGGGGTGGCGAGTGGTATCATAAGGCGCGCTTTGATTTAGACAAATTCCCGATCACGCCAGAGGCTTATGGCGTTGGCAGCATGCAGGTGCCAGTGGTAGCGATCCCATGAAAACCACGACAGCCGCTTTCAATACGCATTTAAACGGTGAACAAACCACGCTGTCGACGTGCGTTAAAATTATCCAAAAGAAATATCAACCGCGCATCATCGCCATTAGTCAGACAAACCCGATCGTCGTTCAAACCCGTTGGGCGCACGGCCTGACGACCGGTGATGCTGTCAAATTTTCGTTAATCCGCGGCATGACATCATTGAACCGAAACGAATATACGATCACCCGGCTGACCGAAACGACTTTTTCGATCGATGTCGACGGCACGGTTCTCGCCGCATATACTCATAAAGGCATTGCCCACAAAGTCAGCGGTTACACCGATCACCGCAGCGATCTAGTGTTTGACGGTCTGACATATCAATCGGCGCTCGCTTACATGCCCAATGCGACCAAGCTCGGCGCCGATCTGTCGGTCGATAGCGTCGAGCTGCGCGGTATCTTGCAAAACGCCGCCAAGGTCGAGCTCAACGGCGGGGTGATTTCGGCAATCAACGACGAAGATCTCGCCGCCGGCCGCTATGACGACGCCGCGGTTGAAATCTTTATGGTCAATCACGCCGATCTGACGATGGGCCGGATGGCGTTACTCGCCGGGCGCTTCGGCAAAATCAGTTTACAGCGCGGTACTTACACGACTGAGCTCGAAACTAAAACCGCCTTTTTACAGGAAACGCTACAGGAGGTTTATTCCAACGTCTGCCGCGCCGATTTGGGCGACGACCTGGACGGCAGCGAACCGGAGCACGACCGCCAACAGGGGTTTGGCTGCAAGGTCCGGCTCGATCCGCCTTACTGGCAGCCGTCGACGGCCTATACCGCGCGGCCGGCGCAGGACGCCGGGCTCGGCTCCGTGATCAAGCCGACGACCTACAACGGCCGCCAGTTCAAATGCAGCACCGCCGGCACCAGCGGACTTAGCGAGCCGTCGTGGAATACAACCATCGGCGCCACGACCGTCGACGGCACAGCGGTGTGGACGACCATCGAGGCGCTGACCAAAAACGGCATAGTTTATCAGGTCATCGACCGCCGCCGCTTTATCGACAACGACCGCGACGAGGCGCCGATCGCCGGCATCGGCGGTGCTTCGACGCTTTTCCCGATCATCGCCGTCAGCACCGGCGCCCAGCGCTTCACCATCGCTGGCGATTTCGTCGATGAGTTTCCCGCCGGCTCGCGATTCACCGTGGTCAATTCGACGCTTAATGACGGGACATATACCATCGCCTCGGCTGATCTTAACGCGGGAAATACCCGCATCGTCGTCACCGAGACCGTGCCAAGCGGCACCGCCGACGGAGCGATCGTCGGCCGGCTGGGTAGCATGGTTGGATTTTTCACCTATGGATTGATCACATTCACCCGCGGCCGAAACATCGGCATCTCGCGTGAAATCAAATCATTTTCAACGACGACGATAGACGGTGAGACCTTCACCGGGCCGGGTGCCTTCGAGGTTTTCGAGGCGTTCCCGTTCGACATCAACGAGGGCGACACATACGAGGTGCGGGCGGGCTGCGACAAGTCGTTGGTCATGTGCAGCACCAAATTTGAGAACGTCAACAACCGTCGCGCCGAGGACAATATCCCCGGCAATGATAATATGATGCTTTACCCGGACTCACACTAATGCACGAACGTCGCCATCAATTGATCACCGAAGCTCGCACCTGGATCGGTACGCCATGGCGGCACCAAGGCCGTCTCAAGGGCGTTGCCTGCGACTGTGTGGGTGTGATCATCTGCGTGCCGCGTGCGCTCGGCATCGTCGCCGCCGATTTCGATATCAACGGTTATAGTCGATTCCCCGATCCGCAAGTCATGGCGCGCGCGCTCGATCAGCACCTTGACCGCATTGCCGTCGGTGACGCCATCGGCGGCGATATCTTGTGGGTATCGCCGCGGCGCATCGCGCACCATTTACAGCTGTTGACCTTCGACAATACCGTCATTCACGCCATGGACGCCGAGCGCGGCGTGCGCGAGCATCGTTTTGACCGCCAGCGCTATCCCGTCGCGGCGGCGTTTCGCTACCGGGGGATCGATGGCTAATCGTCGCCGCTGGATATTTGCCGGGGCGTTAGCCGGCGCCACGGTCGGCGGCATGATCGGCACCGGCGCCGCCGAGGCAACGCTGCTGTTTCAATTCGCCGGCATGGCGCTCGGCGCTGCCTTTGGCGGGCCAGTGGGCGCGATGATCGGCGGCATGATCGGCGGGCTGATCGGCGGGCTGATTTTCGGCTCCGACGCGCCGACCACGCGCGGCCCGCGGCTGACCGACAAAACCGTGCAGTCTGGCGCTTTTGGCGCGCACATCAACAAGACCTGGGGCACCGACCGGGTGCCCGCGCAGCTCATTTTCTCGTCTGGTCTCAAAGAGAAAAAGCACAAGATCGATATCGGCAAAGGGTTTCCAAGCGGTCAAAGCGCCGTTTATTACACCTACTCCGTTGATCTGATGCTGTCGTTCGGCCACCGCGCCAAGGGCGTGAAACGGCTGTGGGCCGATACCAAGCTGATTTTCGACGCCACCGGCGAGGCGGACATCAAGAAAAAATGGCTCAAAGAGGGCCGCAAGTTCGTCGTCCGCGACGGCAACGAGGATCAGCTGCCATCCGCGCTCGAAGAGAGTTACCATGGCGCCGGCCAATGCAGCGCCCATAGAGGATTGTTTTGCTTAGAGGCTGAAAATTTCCAGCTCGCTGACTTTGTCAATCGGGTCCCAAATTTCACGGCCGAAATCTACACCGAGGGCGACGACACATTTCAAAAGATCGCCAGCTATACCCCACCCGATCCGCCAGGGTCGTATTGGACCGGCAGTTGGGGTTACATCGACCCGAATGGCGAACTATGGGCGATGTATTATCCGTCGGCGACGCCCTATCCATATCCAGGCTACGCGACAACATTCCATTGGACGTTAGCTAATCCTGACGACCCGATCGAGGAATTTCATCCATATTGGTCCGACCCGACGCCGAATAATGTCATTCAATCGGCGAGCGTCGCCAACTACATCCGCGTTCGCAGCGACGAGCCGAGCGCCGCCGCCTTCGGCACCAACAGCCCCGGCGTGGCGCTGTCATATTTCCAGCTCGAGGCGGGCAGCCGCATCGACATCATGGACGACGAGGTCAACGGGCCGTCCATTCCTGAGATCTTGGTCAAATCGGGCCAGGATATGTTCGTGTGGTTTTCGAGCGGTTCGTTTGTCACCACGCCGATGCTGATTAAGTTCGACATCGACGACGACACCCAACTGGGCAGCCGCCTTGATGACGACGCCGGCGCGATTTATGCCGCGACCACCAGCGGATCGCTAACAGATCTCGGCGCCTCTGAGACCTATATCTGGGCGCTCGTCGGCGCGACGCTTTTTAAACTCGACCGCGACGATCTGACTATTTTGGCGACTCTCACCATTACGGGACACACGGGCATTATCCTAGCCATGGCGGTTATATCCGATGCCGAGATCCGCGTCGTCACCGCCGATAGCGGCGGCGTTCGGTTCTATACCATCGACGTTGACACCGGCGCGGCGACTCTCGATCGCTACGCCGAAAATGACGGCTATCCGGCTTGGCGCGCGTTCGGCCGCTGGGGGCTGCGCTATCAAAATGGCATGTATATCGTCGACTTTGGCGGCTATGTCGGCGGTTTCGACGCACTGATCGATTTTTACGCCGACCATCCGCCGACCGAAGATATCCCACTCTGGAAGATCGTCCGCGACATCAATTTGATGAGCGGTCTTGATTCGGTCGTCGATACCGTGCCGCCGACGGTCGGCGACATCGAAGTTTCAGAGCTTACCGATCTGGTGCATGGTTACACAATCACCCGACCGATGACCGCCCGGGATGCGCTCGTCCAATTGCAACAGTGCTACTTTTTTGACGGCCGTGAGACCGATTTCAAACTCGACTATCCGAAACGCGGTCATACCGCTGTGCGCGAAATACCGGGTGACGATCTAGCGGCCCGTTCCTCTCTTACCGAAAATCTGCCCGACCGGCTGACGTTGCAGCGTTCACGCGAGACCGAGCTGCCGCTGCGGGTGCATGTTATCTACAATAACTTTGAATTTGCTTATCAGTCGGGGCATGAGTATGCGCCGCGATTGATCACCGATGCGCGCGCGACGATGACGGTTGAAATCGCGGTGGCGATCGATTCGACCTACGCGCGCAAAATTGCTCAGACTCTACTCGCCTTGGCATGGCTTGAGCGTGAAAGTTTCTCGATGAAATCGAGCCGAAAGAATTTCCGCATCGATGCCGCCGACAATCTGTCGGTGACCATCACCGAGGTGGCCTGATGCCGACGGTCGATGGAGCGGGCAGCGCCGCCGGTTTATCCGACGTCCAGGGCCGATCCGATTTCAGCTCGGCACCGTCACCATACGCCGGCGCCGGTGCGGCTGCCGGCACGTCGACGGCCACCGCCGCCAGCACATCGCAGGGAGTCGGTGCCGCATCGGGCGCGGCCGCTGCGACGGGGGGTGGCGCATCGACCTCGATCGTGGGCGCCGGCAGCGCCGCGGGGGCCGCTACCGCGAGCGGCGTGCTCAGCGCGGCGATCACCCAGACGTCGGTCAATCCCAAAAACTATCTGCTGCGCGTTCGCGAGACGCGCCTCGGCGCCAATGGCATCGTCGAGTTTGATTTGGTCCGCGAGGATCTCAGTATCTATGACGGCCTCGGCGAGAGCCCGCTGCTCGGCGCCGATCTAAGCGGCGGGGCCGAAGCGCCGCCCGAAGATGACGGCAACAGCTCGGACAATAGCCGGCCAGGATCGACCCGGCTGATGCTGCTCGATATCCCGCAGCTGATGGCCGAACATTCCACGCCCGGCTTTTACGCCGCGGCCTCGGGCGCCAGCGACGGTTGGGCGGGCGCGGTTCTTTATCGCAAGGATGGCGACGAGTATATTCAGATCGCCCAGCTCGCCGAGCGCGCGATTATCGGCCGGGCCGATACTAAGTTGCAGAGCGGCGACGTGACATTATTCGACGACGCCGGTCGAACGTACCAATACGACGACGCCAACACCGTCACGGTCACGCTGATCGACTCGATTTCGGAGCTGGCCTCAGTCAGTGACGCCAACGTCGAGGCGGGCATCAATATCGCCGCCATCGGCCAGCACGGCCGCTGGGAAATCATCGGTTTCGGCACCGTGGAACAGCTGAGCGAGCGTAAATTTCGACTGTCGCACCTGCTGCGCGGCTTAAAGGGCACGGAATGGGCCGTTGATCAGCATCAAAGCGGCGATCAGTTCGTCGTGCTCAATGTGGCGCTGCGCCGCATTACCGACGAGTTCGCCGACATTGGCGTCAAACGGCGATTCCGCGCGGTGTCAGTTGGCGGGGTGTTCGAGTCGGCATCGGATCGGTCGTTCACCGAAAGCGGGGTGTCGCTCAAGCCGTTGGCGCCGGTCTACATCCGCGGCGAAGAGGACGCGGATAATAACCGGGTGATCCGCTTCTGGGACCGTTCACGATACGACGGCATGGCCGGCCGCGACGGCACCGACAGCCCGCCGCCCGATGAAACGTTGATCCGCTACGAGGTCGATATTTACAACTCGGCGGGCACCGCCGTGGTGCGGACGATCACCGCGCTTGGCGAGGCGACCGGTTACAGCGCGGCGCAACAAGCCGCCGACTTCGGCGCGGTGCCATCGTCGCTAATCGTTAAAATTTACAAGATCAGCGGCAACGACGCCATCGGCCGCGGCTATGCCGGCGAGGCGACGCTGAGCAGTTTCGGCGCCATCGTCGACGGCAGCGCCGGCACCGGCCGGGGCATTTATGACGTCCATGTTTCGATTCCCGGCCCGCAGCGCCACCGCCGGATCACCATCACGTTAGTGCGAACGGTCATGTTTCGCGCCGGCCTCGATGGCAGCTGGGCGCGTACCAGCGCGCCGAGCCCGGACGCTCGACCGGTGGCGGCTGCGACCAGCGAATATAGCTTGCAAAAAAACGGCGTGGAGATCGGCACGGCGACGTTTGCCGCTGGGGCAAATTCGGCGTCGATTGACTTTGCCGATGATGTGTTTTTCATTCCGGGGGTCGATACGTTTGAATTGGTCGAGCCCGCTGTGGTCGACACGACGCTGCGCGATGTCGGTTTCGGCTTCGCCGGGGAAAGGGTCTGATTTATGTCAGGGATTGTTTTTGCTACCAGTTTCGATCACTACACGGCACCGACCGCGCGCTTCAACGCGGTGTTTACGTCAAACACCGCCGGCGGATCATGGGCTATTTCAGGCGTCGGCCGCAACGGCACCAACGGCGCGACCATTACCATCGGCGGCAATACCAACAATTTAGCTTATTTATCGAAAACGCTGCCTAGTACTCTAGCGACGTTCTATCATGCTTTCGCGTTCAAGATTTCAGCGCCACCGTTCACTACCTCTGGATTTGGTGGCCGAATAGAGATCGCGTCCGGGCGTGACAATGGCGCGACGCAGCTCGCCCTTTATTTGCATGAAAACATGCTGCTTGGCGTTTACAATTCGGCCGGCACTTTACTTGGCAGCACATCGTCGATCGCGCTATTGACCGGCGTTTGGTATCACGTCGAATGGAAGGGCACCATTAACAACTCGACAGGTGTGATCGAGGTGCGCGTCAATAATGTCGCGGTGATCGGCCCGACCAGCTCGCTCGACACTCAAAACACCGCTAACGCTTACGTCACTGAACTTGCGGTTTCCTGTACCGCAAGAAATACCTCCGGCAATACCAACCCGGGTTTTACGGTTACATTCGATGACGTGGTGGTTCGCGACGATCAGTTCAACGGCGATCAGCAAGTGCGCTGCTTTCTCCCGACCGGCATCGGCTCGACGGACCAGTGGACGCAAAACACCGGCTCCACAACCTATGAGGCGGTCGATGAAACGCCGCCCGACAGCGACACTACATACATTTCCGAGGACACCAACGGCGAAGAGAGTCTTTTTACCTTTGACTCGATGCCGAGCGACGCCACGATCACCGCGGTGATTCCTATTCCCTACGCCAAAAAGACCGACGCCGGCACGGCCACCTTCAAATCGGTGGTGCGGAGCAACGGCACTTCTTATCCCGGGGCGGAAAAAGCGCCGAGTGACAGCGCTTATGAGTTTCACCCTGACGTTTTGATGGTCAATCCCGACACGTCGTCGCCGTTCTCGGTAAGCGAGTGGAATGAGCCGATCGAGATCGGCCCGCGGAGAATTTCATAATGGTCCGATGCCCATTCCTTGTAACGAATTTCAAACCGATCTGGAATTGTTTGTATGTGTAACCTTGTAACGAATTTCAAACCGATCTGGAATTGTTTGTAATGGCTGATCCAAAGATCAGCCAAAACGCGGTCGAGGCCGTCACCGACACCGCCGGCGAGGTCGCAGTCAGCCAGGCGGCGGTCGAGGCCGTCACCGACACCGCCGGCGAGGTCGCAGTCAGCCAGGCGGCGGTCGAGGCCGTCACCGACACCGCCGGCGAGGTCGCGGTCAGCCAGGCTGCGGTCGAGGTCGTCACATCCGGTCAGATTGACTTAAACATCACCCAGGGCGCCGTCGAGACCGTGTTGCAATTCTCGAAGGCCGAAATAATCAGCCAATACGCGGTCGAGGTGGTCGGCATCAATTTGTTTCCCGAGGATATCGTCAACGTGTTTGCCGCGGGGTTTTGACATGGCAGAGGATAACCAAGAGACCAAACCGCGCATCGTCAGCGGCTTTATCGCGCCGATCCGCGCCGACAAACTGCGGCTCGGCGGCTTGACCAATGCGGTATCGTTGGTCGATACGCGCTGCCGGCGCTGCAATAAACTACTGTTCCGCGGCGCACTCAAGGGCGAAATCAAGTGCCCGAAATGCGGCCTTAAAAGCGAGTGGTAAAAATGAAACTGCCCACCGTCGAAACTTTGCTCAGACTGCGCGCCGCGCCGCCCCAGCCGATCGTGGTTCGGGGCGACGATCTGTTGACCGTGCTTTCGCTGATCCAATTGGCGCTGCGCAACCCGCGACTGCCCAAGGCCAGCCGCCGCGCTGGTCGCGAATTTGCCGCCCAGCTTGAAAGCCGGCTGCTGCATGTCGCGCCGGAGTTCGGCGACATCGTCAAAATGGGATGGGACGGCCAGGATAGGATTAACCAGGTCGGTTAAAAGATTGCGCCCGGGGCGCTTTTGTTGTAGCGTCGGAGCATAGTTTTTGCGTCGGAGCCCTCGAGAGGCCATGGCGCTCGAACCGACAAAGAGCCCAAATTGAGGCCGGCGGAGTGACGACCGCCCGGCCTTTTTTTTCGCCGGCGACTCCAAACGCTCCAGAGGATTCGGCACATGTCCAAGGGCAATACTTTTGAAAATGATTTTCTCAAATTAATCTTTAACGCCACCGCGATCGCCAACATCGCCGACAACGCGAGCGCCAGCCCGTTGACCGATCTCTATTACGGACTGCACACCTCGGACCCAGGCGAAACCGCCGACCAAACCACCAACGAAACAACCTACACCAGTTACGCGCGCGTCGCGGTGGCCCGCACCGGCGGCGGTCACACCGTCAGCGCGAACTCGGTTAGCCCAGCCTCGGCGATCAATTTCCCGGCGTGCACCGGCGGCACCGCGACAATTACGCATTTCACCGTAGGCACGGCGGCGAGCTCGACCGGCAAGGTGCTGTATTATGGCCCGGTTACGCCGAACATCGCGGTCAGCAACGGCGTCACACCGCAATTGACGACGGCGACAGCGATCACCGAGGATTAACGGAAACTCGGAAGGAAAGTCATATTATGGATTTGATCTATAGGCTTTTGCTCGCCGCCGTCATGGCGCTGGCGCTCGGCGCCGAGGCCAACGCGCAGACCTGTTTGCAGCGCTCGCTGACCGATCCGCTGACCCTGACGCTCAACTGGGTCGACAACGCCGACAACGAAACCGGTTTCGTTGTCGAGCGCAAATTGAACGGCGGCACCTTCGATGTGCTGATCTCGATCACCGGTGGCAATATCACGCAATACGTCGACTCGACGGTTAATCGGGCGCTGGTGGCTAATACCTATACTTATCGCGTCAAGGCGTTCAATGACGTCGGGCCGAGCCCGTACTCAAACGAGGCATGCGCGACCTTCGCGCCATTGCCGCCGCCGGCACCCAACGCGCCCAGCGGCTTAACGCTCTCGGCGGCGTCGCCGACGGTGATTCGGGCTAGTTGGCGCGATAATAGCGACGACGAAAAACAATTCAGACTCGTTCTAGATCAATTCGCACCGAGAAAACAGCTGATCTATGAGGCGGCCGCCGATAGCACCACGATGACGTTGGCTGGTTTGACGAAGAATAAAACCTACTGCGGCCGGCTGTTTGCCGTCGCCGACGCTTCGATCTCGGCGCCATCGAATGATAGTTGCGCGACGACGCCAAACAAATGACGCCGACTGCGCTGGGCTTAACCGCGGATTAATTTTTATGGATCGCTTCACAGCCGAGCTAGACGCGCAGATAAAAGAAATCTGCGCGATCCAGGCCGGATCACAGCCACCGCCGCGGCTGGTCGAAAAGCCCACACCCGCACCGGCTCCCGTAACCCTGCCGCCCGACGAGGTGCTCACGGTCAACGAAGTGGCGCGGATTCTGAAATTGCATCGCCGCACCGTTTGCATGATGACGAAGGCAGGCAAACTTCCGGGCTTTCGAGTGGGTAGAGGTTGGCGTTTTAACACACAAGCGATCCGCGAATTTATTTCCCGATAAACAAACAGGCCATGACTAACGATGCTATTTCTCTATCGCATAAATGGCGGTGAAATCTTAGGCGTAAGCATCGATCCCAACGCTTGGGATATGATCAACACGACCTATTACAACACGGTCACTGATCCACCAACTCCCGATGGCGTCGACCTTGGGGTGAAAAAGATATTCGATGCTCCCAACGTCCGAAACGCTACGGCTGGGGAAATAGCCAACTTCCCCATAGCAGCGGCAACCGACGAGAATCTCGTCGCGAGAAATTCGGCCAATACGGGTTTGGACGCGAGTGCAACTTCTAACTTTAAGTTGTTTCGCGCCGAAGCGTTGCTCGTCATTGACGAGATAAACGCATTGCGCCAATGGACCGTATCGTTTAAGGCAGAAGTGGCAGCAGCTACCAGTTTGGCAAATCTTCAAACCAGAGTCGCATCATTACCGACCCTAAATGATAGGACGGGCGCTCAAGCATTGACGGCCATTAAAAACAAAATATCTAATGGCGATGTGGACTAGGACATGAATTCGGTATCTGGCACATTCCAAACGCCGACATCCACAGGCAATTTCAGCGTTACAGGATTACCGTTCCAGCCCGCAGCGGTTATTTTCTTTTCGACCTTTTCCACTTCCGACGGAGAAATGGTCTCGATCTACACCGGCCAAGGCTGGATGTGTAGCAGCGGGAACCAAGGTTGCAATACACAATTTTGCGCCGACAATGGTGACGTAGCTGTTTCGCATGGAAGAAGTGTCGCCCATGCGGTCTATTGTTTCTCGGATTATTCCGGCACAGCAGCTTATTTGGCCTCTTACGTCTCGATGAATTCCGACGGATTCACTCTCAATTTTACGACCGTAAGTGCCAGCGCATACAACGTTTCATATATCGCGATTGGCGGCTCAGGTTTATCCGTCGAGATAGGTACGTTGTCAATAAACGGCACGGGAGATTTCACCGTTTCAACTTTGAGCTTTCAACCGGATATTGTTCTTGCTTTAGGCAGAATGACTAACAGCGGCACACCATCCGCCCCTAGCCTCGACAATGCCGAATACTCCTTCGGTGCGGCCACTTCTTCGACGAATAGATACAACATTAACTGGAACCAGCGATTCGCGTACAACTCCGATGCGCGAAACGATAAATTCCTAAAGCAGGTGGCCGAGGAACCCGGCAACACTTACATAAGTGCCGACCTCGTTAGCATGAACAGCGATGGGTTTACGGTTAACAACACGACTACCGGTTTTTTAAGAACCTACAATTGGCTTGCGATAAAATTTCCAAATTCCACCGATGTCGCATTGGGCACGTTCGCGCAACCGACATCGACCGGGAATAATTCTATTACATCACTATCCTTTAAGCCCGGCGTCGTCCTTATGTATTCTATCGGCACCGCCTCTTACAGTCTCGTCAATGTCACAGCAAATATAAGCCACGGCATATTTTCGAGCAGCGCGAACAGATCGGCTACATGGATTGGCGGCTTCGATTATTCGATTTCTTATGATGGGTTTAGTTCTTCCAGATTTAATTCTGACAAAGCAATCGTTCTCAAAACGCAAAACAATTCTTCCGGCAGCACGACTCTTAATGCGCAAGCCGACGCAGTCTCTATGAACTCTGACGGATTCACTCTTAATTGGGATACCGTAGATGCTACCGCAAGGAATATTATTTATGTAGCTTTTGCCGACGAGCCTCTAGGTGGCCCGTGGCCGTTTCACTTTGACAATGCTTTATCCGGCGGGATGCGAGGAATGGGGCTTTAAAAAATGCTGATCTCGTACAAACGCGGCCAAGGTAGCATCATCGTCCGGGTTAAAATCCGCGATTCCTCGGCGTCGACCGGCGCGGGGCTCACCGGACTGACCAGCGCGTCGAGCGGATTGATTATTTCAACCATCGCCGACAATGAGGCGACGGCGACCGCTTACACCGTCGCTGGATCAACCATCGAGTCAATCACAACCCTCGGCACCTACGCCGCGCCAACCGCGACGAAATGCCGATTCAAGGAAGTCGACGCCACTAATCATAAAGGCGTCTATGAAATCCAGATCGCCGATGCTCGATATGCCGTCAGCGGCGCAAAGAGTTTGATTCTATCAATCAGCGGCGCCACCAACGCGGCCGAGTGCGATGCCCTTATACCGCTCACTGAATTTGATTTTTACAACGTCGCCAACGGCCTCGCGCAACTTGGCTTGGCTTATGGCACCGTCGACACCGGCGCCACCACCACCAGTATTCCGACTTCTCTTTTAGTGCCAGCGGCCGCAGTCATCAATCAATTCAAAGGCCGAATCGTAATTTTTCTCGGCAACACTACCACCGCAAACCTCCGAGCGCAGGGCACCGATATTACCGCGAGCACCAGCGGCGGAACCCTCACCGTTACCGAGTTAACAACTGCCCCGGCGAGCGGAGATATTTTCGTAATCGTCTAGGAGATCGCATGAAAAAACTTTCCATCGCTGTTCTCTGCCTCTGCTTAATTATCTTGCCGATCACAGTCAACGCCGCCGTCGGCGATAGCGTTGCCAGCTGCACAAGCGTTGCCTCTGGCGCAACCCTCGACGTTCAACCCAGCGGCAGTATCGAATGGGTTATTCACAACATCTGGTTCGAGTACGACGTAGAACTCCAACGCTATGACGGAACCAACACCGCGGTCATCAAACAATTTACTGGCGGCGATTGGCAGAATTTTTTCCCCGCTATCCATGTCACGAACGGAAATCGGATTCGAGTCAAAAATCTTCACGGCAGCTTGGCGAAGGTCATCTGTTATGACGGAGTAGTGACCAAATGAAAAAACTATTTTCCGCTTTATTTTTCATCGCCGCTTTTTATTCGATCGGCATCGCCCAAGAGCCAGCCCGATCCGCGCCTGTCACTTGCGTTCGCGACGACGCCACGAGCACCGTCGTTCAAGCCGAAGGACAGCAGACCCCATGCCGAACCGATGCAAACGGCCGACTCTACACCAACGGCTCAGAAACTACTCAACCCATTAGCGCCGCTTCCCTACCACTCCCCACCGGCGCCGCCACTTCCGCGCTTCAAGACGGAATTATCAAGGACGGCACTGGCGACACCACGGAGGCGAATGTTTCCAGTGGGCGCTTGCACGTTGACGGATCAGGCGTAACGCAACCGATCTCAGCCGCGAGCCTGCCGCTCCCGACCGGCGCGGCCACCGCCGCTTTGCAGGATGGCATCATAAAGGACGGCACTGGCGACACCACGGAGGCGAATGTTTCCAGCGGGCGCTTGCACGTTGACGGATCAGGCGTAACGCAACCGATCTCAGCCGCGAGCCTGCCGCTCCCGACCGGCGCGGCCACCGC
>Ga0075472_10000414_pt1 | contig 17688 bp, 14 predicted proteins | sample DEB19_08_DNA_3_FD_77014 | JGI IMG/M metagenome (GOLD analysis project Ga0075472, IMG submission 77014) | Aqueous microbial communities from the Delaware River and Bay under freshwater to marine salinity gradient to study organic matter... | ecosystem: Environmental > Aquatic > Marine > Coastal ...
AACGGACAGAGTGTACGGGTGGACTACGGGAGATTTCAAGAGTGTAAGGGTGGTGTACGGGAGATTTTATTAATTGTATAAGCTGTAATTATATTTATCACGCTACATATTATCCAGAAAAAATCATCCGAGCCTCCAGCTGGCAGTAGGCTAGTTCATGACTGAATGTTTCATGAATCACGAGTCTTTTGCTTTGCGATTGCGGGTTGGGCCTAGTTTGGAAGATTGTGCTAGGGTGGATTTATCATGAAGTATCCAACAAAATGCTGTCTGATGGAAACTGTGTCCACCAACATATCCAAATACCTACGTAAATTAGACTTGTCATTCCCTTGCGTGACACCCCTCTTCCATTTCAGCCCGACATCTCTTGCTCTTCCTCTCTCCCAGTCTCTTCCACACTTCTGTTATCACTATATTGTATGGTACCGACACCGCACGAAACATAACTCAAACTTCAGAACAATTCTGAATAGTAATCACTCAGACAGCATGGCTCGCACCAAGCAAACTGCTCGCAAATCCACTGGAGGCAAAGCTCCCCGAAAAAGGCTTGCGACCAAGGCGGCTCGTAAAAGTGCCCCTGCTCCCGGCGGAATCAAGAAGCCTCATCGCTATCGTCCTGGCACTGTTGCCCTCCGCGAAATTCGTAAGTACCAAAAAAGCACAGAATTTCTGATTCGCAAAGCACCATTCCAGCGCTTAGTGAGGGAAATTACACAGGGCCACAAAGGAGACTTGCGTTTTCAATCTTCAGCGTTGGGGGCATCACAGGAAGCCTCTGAGGCGTACCTTGTTGGACTCTTTGAGGATACAAACTTGTGTGCCATCCATGCCAAGAGGGTCACCATCATGCCTAAAGACATCCAACTCACTCGACGAATCCGAAGGGAACGTGAACGTTGATAATCGAGGTCAGGGCAAAGTGTTTTTGAGTGCGAGCCTTGGCCTTAGGAGGAATATAATTTAGGCAAGGGATTAGGATTGGAGAGAACATAATAATCCAGGAGGGAAAGAAGGTAGGATCGACTGATGTCAAAGCGGCATTCTGAAAGATGTGAATCAAGATCGAAACATAATCTGGGGAAGAATAGTAAAGGTATAACGACAACAAAATCCTAACTACGCACTCGTGATAGAGTGCATAACTATTTCGACTATTTGTTGCTTAGAAACAAAGAATTATTGAATGTACTGATGTATTAGTATTTTATAACAAAAGCAGTTACCCAACTCTCAAATGCCCATGCATAATTGTTTGGAATGCATTAGGATTTTATAACAAAAGCAGTTACTCAACTCTCAAGTGCCCACACATAATTGTTTATAGATGCGATCTCATCATAGGTTTGCCCCCATCTGATCAAAGGTGTAAGCTGATTGTGAAGACTGCCATTATGGTTACGGTCAAAGCACGTATCAGAACACTTCATTTCCCTGCACAACTGTTCATCAAGTGAGATTCCCCTCTGATTCGTAGCGAAAGCTGCATGTCTTTTGGCATGATTGTGACCCTCTTGGCGTGGATTGCACACAAGTTTGCATCCTCAAAAAGTCCAACGCTAAAAGCCTCCACAGACTCCTGCATAGCCAACAACGACGTAGATTGAAAACGATTCGCGTCATGACGCGGGAATGAAACTCTCGTATTTAAATCCTGCACTATTTCCCTTGCAAGACGTTGGAATGGCATCTTGCGGATAAGAAGCTCTGTGCTCTTTTGGTAACGGCGGATTTGGCGGAGAGCAACAGTGCCTGGGCGATATCGGTGAGGCTTCTTGATCCCTCCAGTTCTAGGGGCACTTAATCGAGCCGCCTTTGTGGAAAGCTGTTGTCGGGGAGCTTTTCCACCAGTTGATTTGCGAGCAGTTTGCTTTGTCCGAGCCATTTGTTGGTATGGTAATTATGACATGCTCCACCATTGCGCGTTTTGCGTTGTGAGACTTCGTGAGGACTTCGTGGCATCCCATGGTTCGTAATGATCAAGAAAAGCATTTACATAGGATTTAGTACCTAATGCGTGGCGACACATGTCAAAATTTCAGCCCAACGCTCTCAACTACTGTACACTGCACAATACATACACAGATATGTACACAACACACCTTGCACTATACAAACACGAAGTATCAATCATCCTACACAGACATCCTGCCTGTCAGCAAGAACACCAGAAGTTATGAACGAAACTATGGAGGAAGTGGATGAAGAAACAAGGCTTCGTGCAAGAAGGGAGATGCAAAGGAATAATCTCAAGCTAAAACGTGAACAACTAAAATACCACAAAATTATACTCGAGTCGACTCAACGACAATTCTTCGAAGCACAGAAAATATCATTTTGGGACGGTGATAAGGATAGCGGGGAATGGCGAAGTGGTGTTATCCAGTGTTCTCCCGTTTGTGAAATAATTCCGTATGGGGAAAGCAGCACACACAAAATAACCGGGGTGATTGCTCGACTATGGGAGTCCTCTCCTTATTTTGTTCTTGACGAATGTCGAATTAAAAGAGATGAATGGGCTTTTGTTGGAAGCAAGACATCTTATTTTGCTGTACGGAAATTGACGGGATTCATCACATTTCAGGGTAAAGAATATGTCCGGCTAAAATGGGCAAACAAGAAACGAGAGGAATGGGTTGAAAGGAGTGAATATATTCAAGAACGACCATCGTCTGAGAGGAAACGCCAAAAGCCAGAAGTTTTGACTTCTACCAAGATTGGGGAATTGTCAGACAACCCATCTGAAAGAAAGGTAAATGTCGACATAGTGTTGTCGAACAAGCAGGAGGCATATCTCAAGGATATTTACCAGAGGATGCCAACAGAGTGTGAGGAATTTATTGAAAGAGGTGATCACAAAGGTGCATTCGATGTGGCGCTCCGGGAAATCTGTTTCGCACGTTCTGTGGATTTTTGGACGAGAGAAGTTGTCAGTACCTATCAAATGGTGATAAAAAACATTTACCTTTATCAAGGAGATATCGATGGGAATCTCGTCGATTACTTGGAAATAATCGAATATGAGGACAATTTGAAGCTCTATGCATCAGTATGGCAAGTTGACGATGACGGTGAGATGGTCCTTACAAGTAATGGCAAGGTCGCAATTAACAAAGAACCTTCATCTACGCTTTTGAGACTACTTGGAAACTCACTCGACTCAACAGTTTTCCTCAGGATACAGCATGGTACTTCTAGATCCCTTGCGGATGCGCAAGAACTTGTACACAGACAGGTTCTGACAAAAATGAATGAAGACAGACCATATTTTGAGGCAAGAGGTGCATGGAAGAAAGTCAAGGGCGACTCTGATTATGATGGCCCCCGAAAGTTAGCAAATCTTTCTCTCATGTGGGAAAAGATGGTTGGTAAAAGGCCAGGGATAATTTTGGAATGCAATGGTAGACTACCAATTGAAATGGTAAAAGGTGTTTTGTCATGCGTGAAAGCAAAACCTGTCAAAAACTGCCCTGCCGAGACGAAGAAACGCAATAAGTGTGGCATAGAATCTTGTGATTCTTTCGTCCATGCCATCTGCAAATCAAAAAAGTTTTGCTTCAAACATGCCAATCCAGAGCACAAGAAAAGGTGTATCAAGTGTTCTAAAAATTATGCTCAAATTGGTGGGGGTTTCTGCAGAGGTTGTTTTGGAGGCAAACAGAAAGCGAAGGAGGCATTAAAATGTGTAGTTTGTAACTTGAATGCAGCTCATCGAATTGGGGGGAAGTGTGAAGGCTGCCTTGATGTCAAGTGCTTTGATACCAATAGGAAGAGGATGAGGAAATATAAATGATAGTGAATTAAGGTTTATTATTTGTGTTCTATTCTAACTATGTTGAAAACATACCCATTACTTTGACTTCATTGATTCGATCCTCCTCTCAATGCTGCCTAAGTTTGCTTTGGCGTCGTAAAGGGCAAGTCTAATACGTTCAAACAGTTCTTTGTCTTTGTCGCATGGAAGGGTTTTAAGCATGGATATGTTTTCACAAATAGTATCCAGATTTTTTGCAGTAAAGATTTCATCCGGATTGCTCTTGCAAATATTGACAAGGTGTCCAGCAAAACTCACCCCACAGGCCAAGTAGTGTTCGGCGCATTTCATATAACTGTTTAATGGTAAATCCTCTCCCATTTCGCCTCCAACGCCACCTAATCTAGCAACCCTCCTATCTCTCATAACTTCCCGAGATGACATTGAATGTTCAGCGTAGCATTCATACGCACGAGCTAAATAATTATGCGATTGCGCTACAAACTCGTGAAACTCCCCACCACATACTTCAATGCTAATTTTTAAGGCTTGGTAGAAATCTTCAAAGGCAGGCATAAAAAGACCGCGCAAGGTTTGAATTACACCTAATTGGTTGAGAATTGTAGCAAGTTCTTGCTTCATTGTGTTTTGTTGTTCATGTGTGTGATGATGATGATTTAAACCGAACTCCTCCATAAACGAAACTCCATCCAGCACAATCCCAGCAATGATAACTCTTGCCTTCTCGAGATTCTGGAAGGCACATTCAAGAGCCTCTTGCATTGATTCAGTGTCAAATTCGTGACTGGTATCCAATAACGACCTTTCCCACTTGTATGTGCTAGTACTTAATAACGATTTTCCCAGTTCAGAATACAACGGGGCGAACGCAGGAAACATACTTGCACTGAATATTTCATCATCTGCCGCGTCGTCTGGCAGGAACTCTTCCATTGCTGAATGTACTATGGTTTCCAGATACTGGCATAGCATCCTTGATCCATCTTTGTGATTCCCATTCGAGATCAATAGGAGTGCAAGTTTACAGCGAGTGTCGCCATTATCACTATGCAAAACACGATCGCCTATGAGAGCAAAATAATCCCCCATCCAATTTGTTTGTACTTCATCGCGTCTTTCCATGATTAATGATATGATGTTCTCAAAGAACACAATTATGTGACGCTTATTTATTGCCCGGCTGTAGGGAAAGGGAGGGTGTGAAAGAGTTCGGATGATGTGACAGTCTGTGACGGGATTGCTTTTCAAAGCAGGGTATGAACGAGAGAGTCAATGTTGTTTTATATAGAGAAAATGTTATTTTTACATCATGTATTTTGTCACTTAACGCGCGGGGCTGAAATTTGGCACCATGTCGCCCACGTAAGTTGTACTTATTCCTGTGTACGGCAGCAGTTGGATCTCGCCCTCCTGGGTTCCCTCTAATTCATCGCAATGAGGATGCCAACACATTGAAAGTGAGCTCACTTATTTTTCTCCCATGCTCAAACAAATAAATTTTCACCATGTCAAGGAATAGCGCATTAAATATAAAATTCACAGGCAGCAATCCCAATGGCCGGGGCAATAAGGCAGCAACTCAACGGATTACTCTAGAGCTGCAATTAGAGACAACAATGGGACTAGATGATTTGAAAGAAATTCTTCTTAATGGATTCAAAGTCCACAGGAATGATCAATCAAACTATCGCCATGAGTTTATGATCGGATTTCCGCCAAAGCCACTTGATACATTGGGGATGAATGTTGTTGGAGATTTGCCCTTTCGAAATAATGAAAATGTAATTGTCCGCATATTTAGAATAGAGACACCAAGTCGACCAAAGAGAAAAGCTGCCGAGGTCGCCAAGTCTTCCTTTAAGGATTCCCTCAAGGCCCAAGATGCAATGATGAGACATAATTCAACCAAACCCAAGAATTTATCGTCGCCGAAAATACGGATGCAAGGACCAGGCTATCGCTTATCTGATGGAGTTTCCAACGCAATTACATCCAATAAGATGAACGGACGGGACAAACAATTGTGTGGCCCTAAAACATTTGATGCCGCACAAAAGGGGAAAAAAATACACCCCAGCAAATTCACGATTGTTTTGAAAAACGAGGACGACATATCCTCGTTTTTAATTCAGACTTTCAACAAAGGTGGGGGTGGGAAACCCTTTACGCAAATACGAGAGGTATTTAAAAAGGCGTTGACTCATATGCAGGAGAATTCCCTGGCACAAGCTCGTGTATATGCTGCAACTCTTGGTCAGTTCTTGATGGCCCCGGTGAAGAGTGTCGATGTTGACGATGGAAGAGCATTGGGTTCAACTTTTCACGAAACAGAAAAAGATCATTGTATATTGTACCAAATTTCTTTTGGCAAAGACATGTCAAAAAACACAGGACATTACACCGACAGAATAAAAGTTCTTCCATTGGACATTTTAAAAAGAGTAATCGAGAACGCTTACACAAGCGAAAAGGATGATGAAGGTGACGATGACGACGAAAACCAAAACGTCCTTGATACTGGAAAGGAACTTCTGCGTCCCATCGCAATCGCTCAGATGATGCCACAAATATTCTGGTCTTTAATATACCACTGCAGACCGTGCTCAGACTCCAATATTCAGGAGTATTATTTGTCTGTGGAAGATATGCTCCGACAGCTTCTACCTAACTTAGACTGGTCGTATCTCAACCGTGATGGACGACAACGATTATTGAGCGAACAAGCGAAAGAAAATCTTCGTCAGGCCAAGAAGAATTGCGATGAATGGGTATTAATTACACCAACAGAATACGACGAAGATGAATTGATGGCGTGCATATCAAGTGAAGGAACGTCAACGGAATATAATATTGCCAAGACATACACTTCATTGATGATTCGATCCAAATCTAAACCTCGTTGTTTTAATCAGAGACAGCTTGCAAACACAGAGACCGAATATTTACACAACAAACTCATCCGGGAATGCAAGAAGTCAGCAATTGAACCCCCTTCATTGAGTTCAGTCCAAACTTGGATAGACAATGCGAGGGACTGTTCCCTCTATGAAATTATGAATGAAATAATTGGTATGGATGATAACATCTATCAATTGTTGGAGGCAATGTATTCAAATACTCCAAGAGACTTAATTACTTTCTGGGGTAGACATCCCAAATTGTTGTTGGAGACTATGGAGAAACACCCTAAAAACGAAGACAATCTTTTTCATGTCCACTACCAGGAAAAGGATGCAAGACGTTGGATCAGTAGAGCTAAGGTTGCTATAAGCATGTGTCCCTGGCTTGATGAATATCTTTGTCCGTTTGATGAGTAGAAGAGTAATGTTTATTGTTGAGTTATAGTAATTAATTTCGCTTATCATGTTAATGACTTTAAATAATGTAAATGACTTTCATAAGCATGTCTAGATTGCTGAATAGAATCCCGTTAAACAAGGGATATTAATATCATCAATAACTTCCGAATCAATAATCTTGATTCCCCGCGGCAAACCAAATAATATCATCAAAGGCTCAATGTTGCAAATGCAAGCGCTTCAAATTCAGACCAATTTACCAAATTCCTCAACAGGCTACTGAAACCAAGCTGGTGCGTCCCAGGCCCTAACCGAATACTCTTTGAATATCCTCCGGTGGTCTTTCCTAATTATCAAGTCATGATTGCTGAATTAAGTCGAAGCCTGTCATAACTCCATCAAAAATCGAATGCACTCACCCACACGTACCCAATGAGAATTCCCAAGCTGGTAAGCTCTATCAATGGTTCAATTTCCATTAAATCTGCTGCAGCATGCAATCGAAAAAGCATGATTTTGTCCACGTCAACCATCTGTGCATACTCCTCCTGAACAATATCACCGACTCTCGAAGATATAAAGGGCGGGGTGATTGTTCGCACTTAATACAATCATCTTAATCGTAAGAAGGTTCTCAACGGATTCACGTATTGAATAACAAATCAAGCCAAAACACATAACAAACTCACTTGGTTCCTGCTTGTAATATTCCAAAAATCTCACAATTTTTGCCAACACGGGCGTGTTAATCGACACGAGTGGAATCTCATTTCTTCTCCTTTCGTCGATGCCATTTTCAATATCATTACCATCCCCGTCTTTGTCGATTTCAATCATCGTAGTAACTAAACCGGAGAGTATCGCGATATCTTCGGGAACTTCAAATCTGTCCCCTTCTCTGCTTATCTGAGTTTTCCCCATGGTTGAAAGCCGGCATTAAGACGATGGCGAGATTTCATTATTTGTTTCGCAATCTGTAATGATAATGAATTCACTCAAATTGCACTCACCAATGTAACAGTTTGGATGGGATTAGCTCGTTCCATCCTTGATTGCTTGGTTATGTTGATCGCATTGTCAGACTATTATTAGACTATTACTGATGTGCTCTAACCGGGGCTGAAAAATGATATGGTGTCGTGTATTGTTTTCGTACGGATTCCTACATAGAGTGACCCAAGCACAATTAACTGTGTTGAGTAACATGTAAAAGACAAAATCATGCTATTTGAATGCATGTTGCAACAAATCTGCTGCAACATGAAATTGAAACAGAATGGTCAACCATTTTGTTATTTCCATTAAAATCGCTGAGCAGTGTATTATAAGGGTTTTGATTTAAATGGAAATGCTTCGGTTCAATTTTACACAAAAGTTACATCTACCCTTTTACATATAATATTTGATTAGTATTCATTCGAACAATTCCGCAAGTTGATGAATTCCACCGATTTTGAGCAACTGACATAACAAATTTGAGTGGCTTTTAAATCCTTGATGTACATCCTCTTTGATAGCGGCCCATAAGATTGAGACATCACTAACAATAATGGCATTGTAACGATCGCTGGATGCACACACTTTGCATGATAGGTCATCATAGGAACAGACAGTTACTAATTCCCGGAGTTGCTTTGAATTCTTGTGATAAAAAAACAGCTTGCATAATACCAATATTCTTGAAAGTTCATGAGTTTGTGATCTATCTTTTGTGACAATGAGAGTATGCTTCACATCCCGTTCGTCAATATGAACTTTTTCTTCCTTCAGAAATTTAATGATAGTATGCATCATTGTTTTCCAATCGGTACAGTCACTATTCAATCTGTAGAAGTGTGGGTTGGATGGATGTGATACCAACTTATGCTCAGTCGAAACGAGGAAAGAGACATTTGGAGTCAATTGGTCCATAGATTCAATCCACTGCTGGGAGGTCAACCGAATTTGTTTTCGTTGTTTCTTCAGACTGTCTGCGAAATGGCAACAGAATGCAGACTCATTTGCGCCAGGCGCAAAGAAAAGAGAGGTCATGGGGATGAATTTTGATTTGTGATGAGCTTTCACACTACAATTCTTTTTTGTGCAAAAGCGATCATACAGGCCAAAGCCATTGGCTCTGCCTATAATGCCGCAGCAACGCTCCGTTGAAAATGTTTCATTGACATAAATAACTTCGATATTCTTCTTCTCGAAACCCTTCGGACCTCCATGGTATGGGAATATTCCAACGACACTACATGCCGCATCTCCAAGAACGATCCCTCCTGCAACCACGGATTGTCGAGCAACTTGCCCACCATCTAAGGTTGAGGGAATTCGTGCGTTCCTATGAGCAACTTGACCGAAATCTAAGGCTGAGGGAATTGCCGCCTTCCTATGCTTTTTCGGATCATCGAGTATGCCCGCGTTTCGGGTTTCATTATTGCCTATTCTTTCATCCTCCTCTGCAGGATATGGGGATGATTTGATTGTGACAGTTATTTCGATACAGGTTTCAATGGCGTGTAACATTTTGTTGAGGAACAGGCCACGGGTGGGTAGATATCGCCTTACGCGGGGTGCCGCGATGGCTGCGGAATGACTACACGGAGACTGGATGTTTTATTCTGTACAAGCACTGATACATTATGTCAAGTTTGTCATGTTCGTTGCATCGAATGATTACATGTTGGTGGTAAAATTAATCCGCGGCAAGTTCATTTATTTTCCACTTCTTATCTACATAGAGAGCGTAGGGCTGAAATTTGGCGTCATGTCGCCAACACGTTTTGTACTGATTCCTTTGCACATCCTCATTAAATTTATATACCACAAATTACAACATATAATTAAAACTGTGACAACACATCTTCAAAAAGTGGCCTATGAACATAAACAGGTCCCTTCATGCTATCAGGAGCATTGTTATCACACAAAAGCACCTCCCAATCAGAATACACCAGAGTAAACTGACTTTGGAACGGAAAACCTCTCCTTGAATAGGGTAACATGAGGGCATAATTCACTATGTTCAGGCTTGATTTCATAACTGATGACACCTCATCAGTACAAACAAATCGACAAAACTGTAATCCTGTGTAGTGAGTATACATTTGCGACGTATGATAACGGAACGACAGGTAAGTAATTTCACGTTCGTCTCCTCTTTGTTCATGTTCGTCAATTTTGAATGCAACATGAACTTCATTGCATCTACCGTCCAGACAAAAACAGGACAATGGACACCCTTTTAGGAATCTATTTTCAACCGCTGACTTGTTTGGAAACACATGATAACCTTTATACCTATCGCACCGAGCATGAACATCCTCATACTCCTCGTTCAAAAATTCCATGCCTGTAAGTTTGTAAAGCAACCTAATCTTTCCTTCACGGTACAATTGACATTTTCGCATGGCCCATAAGATCGCCTTAGGATCCCGTATTGAATTTTCATCTCTAGCCTCCCTGCGGGTGATCGCGGTATATTATTAGAGCTAAGAACACGTTTCGAAAAATTGCAGTCGCCTAAAATCTGCACTCACCAAATGAAGGTCAGCGGACCCAAATACTGTTGCTGGTCCTCAATGCTAGCAAGTAAACTAAGCCAAGCTCCTTTGTTCCATACAAGATCCTCATTTTTAATAGCTTTGTCTGATGCATTATTTTGCGTCTCACTTGTTGTTTCTGTCAGCTCGACATCCCTTCCAAGTAACATGTTGAATAATCTTTCTTGTAATTCTGCTTTCTTCCCATTTGTTGCAGCACCCAGTTCCTGAAGTCTTTGTTTTAGGTCATTTATTGGAATCTTGCCAAGTTTGATGCGATTGGATTGCATGCCATTAGCTGACTGAATATCCAATTTATCAAGCAGCTCGAGTATATCTTGTCTAGAAATCTTTTGCACCAAGTCATTGGCATTCCTATTTATCTGATTCGATTGTTGATTGGCATTTTTCGCCTCGTTAATTGAATCTGTGAAACTTCCAAAATGTTGCTGCGCATAATGTGCCGTTGACATGAAAAGTCTCATGTTGTCACGTCCATTGCACTCATAATTCGATTTCTTTGACATCAACAAAGATACCAAAGCATGATAAGCATTGACCACACGTTTCATGTTGGAAACATGAATGCTTAATTCTGCATTGATATTTGCATTCAGGAAGTACATTCCATACAGAAAAGAAGACAGTCTCACAAAGGCCATTTTATTTTCTCCAATCCATGATGCCTTTGGTAGACTTTTCACCTTACACCACTCTAGCTTGAAGGTTTCAATGTCATTAATAATCTCATTGGCAAAGCCTACGAAATCATTAAACTTCTTCCACTTCGAGAGAATCTGGTGATGGAAATCCATGACATGTGCTGTCATGTTATGTGCAATCGCGTGCATAGGTGCCATGGGAAATCTGTGTCTCCTGAAGCAATCGTATTCTGGAAGCCATAATTGAGGAACTATTTGATCGATACTGGATCTCCTTTGTTCGGCTTTGTCATTTTTTACCAAAACTTCAATATGCTCGATTCGCGATTGTCTCACATTGCAAGTACGTAGGTATTCTTCCAAGTTTGCTTTCGACCAATAATTGCATCTCCTTGCCTCGTACGCAAACAAACAAGCTGACGTCATGAACCTTCCTGTGAGCAAGACTGGCGCGATAAATTTCATTCCAGGTCTGCGAGAATCTGGTGGCTTCAATGCCTCTCCTTCCACAATTATTTCGTCTGGTCCCAAAGGGTAATTCTCTGAGACTGGGAAGCTTTTTTGCAGTGGATCATTTGGATCAATAATCCAACTAAAACATTTATTGCATTGGCGATGTTCCGAACTACGATGACGAGAAAGAACGTCGAAAATGATTTTTTTATAGCATTCCTTGCATGCCGGTAGTTTGTCAAAGTCGACACAGTAGGAATAATTGGAGCACTTTCCGAAATGTCCCTCCTTTCTTGTGTTGGTGATGAACTGTCTTTCTGGTCTATCAGAAGAATGGAAAAGACAACCAACCGACATGCGCCGAATTTCGTTTGTCGCTCCAAAATAAGTATGAAATCCCTTCATCAATTTTTTGACCTCTCTGTAGTAGTATTCAATAACAGATGTGTGGTCTTCAGAACTCTTCCCCATTGCCAATACATGAGTGTATCTGCCAGAGTTAATTTCGCTCAGTGGAGGGCAGATGGTGACTGTTAGTATCCAGACACTATTATCTTTTTGTTTAACAAAACATCTAAGAAAGGAGTCACTCCAAAAATACACCCAACCGATATGGGTCTCACGAATGGATGCATCAGATAATCCGTCACTTTTCATGGCATCAAATATGTCATTGACGAGGTCAGCCACCGCTTTGGTCCGATTTAGGCCATCTCTGTTCGGCATCTGGGTACGACCATCCCATGCAAACCCAAAAAGTCCGTGATGACCAGCCATAATTCGAATTGTCTCTTCCAAACCAACACATGCATGATTGTTTACATTAAATACCTTGGGAACTGGGAAATTCTTCATGATGGAGTGTGCACCCTTTGTCAAGAATCGTTGAACGTCTTTCATTTCACGCGGAAATTTTGTTGTGACATTTTTGTGATTTATGGAGTCCAATCCGAAAAGTTCGCATTTCTCATTGTCGTAAGTCACAAAGTCTTGTTTGTATTCACCAGGAAGTTTCAATATGATGTGGTGATATTTGAACACAACTCGCGCTTCCTTTTCGCTGACAGAGATATGCGAATTCTCCCTATTACCAACGTTTGCTCTGCCTACCAAACCACGATAACCACCAGTACCATCACAATTATTTATCGCCTTATAAATATACTTCTGATAAAAATATAGCTGGTTTTGACAGTGTGACTTTCGTTCTCTGTTCCTTCTGATCAGCTTTTCATGTTCTTCCCGCATGTCAAAGAACGAAAAGTCATCATAGCTGTAATAACTGTTGCCACCTTCACTTAAGGTGGTGGGGAGCATGTCATCTATATGAGACACATCTTCATCCATCTGATCCAACTGGATGTCTTCTTCCAGATGTGGGGAATTCGGATCAAGGTCACAAGTTATGTAATCAATGTAGCACTCATATGTTTTTTTTTCTATTTCTTCCCATGTCGTCAACACGTCTGTCATTGCATTCTTTATCATTAATGGAGTGCACAAATTTTTGTCATCTAAACAAGCTTCCTCCGTTGATTGGATGTCATCAGAGTCATCTTTGTTAAACTTGCCCATTTCGTTGCAGTCAACACCACACTCGAAGTCGGCTTCTACAAATGGATCGTGTTCCGCCCAGCGATCATGGTCTTCATGATCATCGACTTTGTCATGTGTTTTGTAATTTGCAGTATTACGAACTTTTTCATCGACGCGTTGCCGTTTGCTTTTTCTACGATCTTGTTTAGGGATCTCTTCGTCATTTAATGCATGGATGTGGGTAACCTTAAAATGTTGCCTCATATATGATGAAGGAGAACGTCCGAATCTTACAAATGTTCTATTTTGCAAATGAACTTGCAAATCACAAACAAAGCAGCATAGAAATTCTGATTGACATCCCGTGCAGCTGACATGACAATACAACAGACCCTCTTCGGGGACGTCGTAAAGGGATACCAGCATGCAAACTTTACAGTTCAAATATGGCATTCAGTATCGGTTGTTGATTAATTAATTGATGATCGAATCCATGCCATGCCAGTCAGGTTGGGTGGAGCCATGTGGAGGCGCTCTCTCTCTCTATGGTGATGAATGACCAATCAACAGGAGAGTTGTATCTTCCCGCCAAGTTTCGTCCTACGAGTTCTTCTATGTATCGCTACGTGGCGACATAGTGCCAATTTTCAGCCCCAACCCCCAACAGATGACAAATTACCATTATATTTATTCGTATGTATAGTAGGGCCACGTCACCTATATTCTTACGTGATGTGATCTCAATTTTCAGCCCAGTCTGTCCTTGTTTCGGCTTATAGTAAAACCTACATAGATTATCCGTGGCGACACGGTGCCAATTTTCAGCCCGTCTGTTACCAACATGATTCTTTGAAATATAACGAGCATTGTTTCAGATTATACTAGATCCTACATAAAGGCTCAGTAGAATTTTCAGCGCGGCCTTCAACAACATTACTGTTTGACAACATAATTCTTGTCAACATAATTCTCGTCAACATAAATCTTTGAACATCACACAATGAATGGTCAACCAAGTAGTCCACAAGCAGTGGTTTACAACATTAGTAATGCCAATGGCAATAATTATGTCAACGCCACACCACGCGAGGCCGCAAGGGCAGAGTGTCCTACAGGGCACGCGGACAGTCAGACGCAAGCGAGAGCTCCACCATCGCCTCCTCTTGATGATCAACATAATGTCACCAGATTTACTGACACCTCTCACGTGAATTTGAACAATCGAACGGGTTTCGATCAAGGGAACGTAGCGCGCACTCTGGATGGTGCACAATCTCCGAACAAAGAAACAATAGATTCCATATTGGATGGAGACAATCACTCTACCAACGAGACTCCCACCAATAAAGACGCAGCTACAGAAACTAATGCGACATATCAACCACCCAGTTCTGCACAATTCAGAATCACTGTCCAGACAAACGAAGAAGGAGTTGTTGTATTGGATGGCAAACTCGTTCCCTATACGAAGAGCGGTCTCAATGTCGCACACGCGAAACAGTACTGGTCTTATTATGCGCATATTCTTCCAGGAAACAACCGTGGTTTGTTTCCTGCCCTTACTGAGGATAATATTCAAGATTTCATTGATAGATTGAACTTAATCCGTCAAGAAGTGCTGAGCATTGGAAAAGCTACTTTTGAAGCAGAAATTGTCAGTGCATTTAATCGTAGCGGACATACCACCAAAGGTCAGCCCATTAGTTGCACAAAACACGTTGAAGAACTGATGCGTACTTGGGAGGGTAATGTCTTGAGTTGTCTTCGGCTTACTTGGTTGAATATTCACAGTCTCAACACTGAGAATAGTGTTTTTCTCAAAGAAACACTTCCCGTGGCGCTTGTTGTTCATGGAGCAACACATGATCCTCCGTATACCATCTCTAACGAAGCGAGTTGTAAGGTGTTTGGACAGAAAAGAGTGTCAAATCACGGCTTAGTCAAGCTTGCAAACTCTGCCTGTGTCGATGTCAAGAAGAGGTTTCAAGAACTTGAGGATAAGTTATTTGGAATGTCTGTGAGAACCAAGGCAAGGAGCAAACATTCTGTGTCTGCCAAGCATTATGAGATTGAAATTAATTTAGGAAGTAAGGCAAACATGCGATGCAAGTCGTACATCTTGGCACGGAAGACTTTGTTTAAGGGACAGCATTTTTCTGATGATAATCCACCAACTGAGAAAGATCTACGAGAATATTTCAACATCGGAGATGAAGTTAGGAACCTATTGCAAGCTGCTGTCTCAAGAGCAAAAAGAGCGGGGATCACACGTGAAGTTTTATTATCATCTATGGATGATTGCTATCAAGAGGTGACTTCATTTTCGAACATTGCTCTTCCTCCGGATTTGGATGACATATTGGATCTTGATGATAGTATGGAAGGCGAGTCATCTACAATCGACAGTTGTTTGCAAGGAAGGAAGAGGGAGCAACAGTTCATTGAGGAACATTGGCAGATGGCGCAGAAAGAGCAAACATGGGAGTCTTCACAGACGCGGAAGACTCAACATGTGCAGGAACATTTGCGGACCCAGCAGCACCACCCAACAGAGATGGTGCACAACGATCTCGTGAAGTGGAAGGAGCTGTATAAACAGAACCAGCAGCCTTCACAGATTGAGAGGATGGAGCCGCATCATCTTGGTGCTAGTATGGAAGGCGGGTCATCTACAATCGACAGTGGCCTCCAAGAAAGGATGACGGAGCCCCGAAGCATTGAGCAGCTGTTGCAGATGGTACATAGCTTGCAGGCAAGGCAGAATTCACATACGGGGAATCCTTGGCAGGTGCATGATCATGGGTGTACCCAGCAGCAACAGCTGCAGGAGATTGCTGAAAATGACCGTGAACAGCGGTCATTGCAGTTGCATCAACATAACCAGCAGCATCCACAGATGGAACTGACGGAGATCCATCAACAGATACAGCAGCCGAATCCACAGACGCAGCTGATGGAGCAAATGTGGGAGCGGGTTCGTCTACTTGAGGCACAGGTTCGAAAGGAAATGACTCAGCAGGAGGAACAGCAGCGACAACAGAAAGTGATGGGACAGGGGACAAGTGGGGATCATTTACTTGAGCAGTCGGTTCAGCTAGATGAACATATGGAGCAGCAGCAGCGATCACAGATACCCATGGGACCGGTGGCATTACTCGATTTCTTTGAACCCTCCTCCCGAAGACTACCACCTAGTCCGGAGCAGACCACAGTTGATGATTACGAAGAAGATGAATCTACGTCGATCCAAAGCCAGGAAGAGGAATCAAACCAAATGCAGCAGCAGCATCCAGTTGAGACTATCCTTCATTCCAAGTTTGAGTCGAGTGGTCAACAAAAGTACTTGATCAGATGGATGGGCGACTATAAAGATAGTTGGCAACCTAAAGGCAACATAACATCTGACATCATAGAAGATTTTGACAAGAGAAAGATGCAAGAGATGGCAAACAAGCATTTGGCTGAGGTATAAGTAAAATCTTTTCGTTGCCAATTTCCCGTTCGCTTTTCATGTGACCTCGTTGACGTGCTCATTTTCCGTTCTGTTTATAGGATGCCAAAGACAAGGTCGTGCAAACGATCCTGTATTCAAATAAAAAACCAGGGAAGGCTAGAAAGTATAAGGTGAGGTGGGTGATGGAATTCCCTGACGAGTGGTTGGCATATGACAAGGTTCCAAAAGACTTGAGAGACATGTTTGAGACAAGGAATAGGAAAAGAAAAGAGGTACAAAAGAAAATAAACTCTTCATCAGATAAGGTGACTGACAGTACAATATTCGAGATTCAGCAAAATGAGGTATAAGAAAAGATTTTCATTTTTCGCCAGAACATTTGTTTGTCTAACGTTGGTTATCATCTGTGTTCTTTCTACATTAGGACGTACAATGCAGACAGAAGAAGTCACAAACATATGATTCACATAATGAGGTATAAGAACAGATGTTTGTTTTTCACACAAAGCCTTGTTTGTCTAACATTGGTTATCATATATTTTTTCTATTTTCATTAGGAAGTAAAACGTAAACAGATGTCACAAACAACTGCTGAAAGCTCTGGAGAAAGAGAAGTTGTGGTGGGTGACTGGGATAACTGGATCTTTTGTTACTGTGCACTATTATACCCTGAGCTGACCTTTTTTCTAACTTCGTACTTCTTCTCAAATTACACTCGATGAGTACGTACTTTGTTCTCTGAATATCATTTCTAAATTCATTATTAACATTTCATTCCTTTGTAGCATGTTATTTCATTGCCAGGGTCTCAAAAGTGGGTTTGTGAGTATCTGATCAACTGTTATAGCCTTTTATTTCGCAAAATAAATGCTTAACCTTGTTTCCATCTTAGTATTATCCTTGTCGAATGTCTCGTGGAGGGTTCTCAAGCTGCAGGAAAGCTATGTGCAAGATATGCATGGAAGGTATGATAAACAGT
>Ga0075472_10000417_pt1 | contig 17665 bp, 25 predicted proteins | sample DEB19_08_DNA_3_FD_77014 | JGI IMG/M metagenome (GOLD analysis project Ga0075472, IMG submission 77014) | Aqueous microbial communities from the Delaware River and Bay under freshwater to marine salinity gradient to study organic matter... | ecosystem: Environmental > Aquatic > Marine > Coastal ...
ATTGAGAAATCAGCGACGCATGTCCAATACTCTGAGCACGAAACCACCGGCTGCAACGCTAGGAACGGCGCGGAGTCTGGACGTAGTATTGGACACGAAAGGAGCGAAGGATGGATGCGGACAGGGAGTTGCTGGAACTGGCGGCGAAGGCTGCGGGAATGACTGAGTTTGCTACAGCCTCATTTTGGAGCGCGGGCTATCGAGTGCGCGACGGTAGCGGTGACGGTTGGTATCCCTGGAACCCGCTTGAGTCCGATGCCGACGCGTTTCGGCTGGCGGTGAAGTTGCGGCTATTGCTTCACATTTGGGACAACAAAAATGTAGTGGTCGTGTCTCCTGGAAACAATGCAGTCGAGTTCACCGATGACCCTTACGCCGCCACCCGCCGAGCCATCGTCCGCGCCGCTGCGAAGATCGGGAGGAACCTGACATGACCGACCGCGAACCGAGCGCCATCATCCGCAACAACGACGACGGCACGCTAGACGAGTTCTGCGCCGAGAACGCATCCGTCCACCTTGAGCAGATGGACCACAACCACTGGTGGCTTGGCGTGCAGCTACCGGACGGCAGGTTCTATCATCTCAACCTGACGGCACGTGGGCGGGTCAAGGTCAGCGTTTACGACGAGGTACGGAAATGACGAGCGCCATCCTCACCGACGAGCAAATCGTAGCCTGCCTATCATATGCAGGCGACCGTCAGGCCATGTTACAGGCTGCGGCACGTATGGGGATGATGCGGGCTGCGGAGATTTGCGAGCAGAATCGACTAAGCGACAACACCGGAGAACACGGGAAGGCTTGGAATGCTGGTGTCGATACAGCGCAGATCGCCATCCGCGCAGCCGCCGAGGCTAGCCCGCCACCCCGCGAGCCAAAGGATGGATGATGGCCTACGTCTTAGTTTGTGGCGGACGGGATTACGCCGATGTCGAGACGCTAAAGCGGACACTAGACAAGGTGCTCGCCTCCCATCCGGACATGCACATTTTGCACGGCGCTGCGACAGGCGCCGACTCGCTGGCTGAGGATTGGGCAAAGCAGCGCGAGATCCCTTATACCGGCATCCCTGCCAAGTGGCAGACACAGCGCAAAGCAGCCGGCCCTATCCGTAACCGAGAAATGCTCAAGTTCAACCCGATTGGCGTTGTAGCGTTCCCCGGTGGTACTGGCACAGCAGACATGGTAAAGGCCGCGCAGGAAGTTGGGATACGTGTGTGGCAGGTTACTACCCCGCCACCCCGCGAGCCTTAGCCAGCATCTCAGTCTTGTCCTGACTGCCCCGGCTGCTGCCAAACTCAAACTGGTGGGCATCCCGCAACCCAAGGCCGAAAAATCCGGCAATGGTCGAGATAATCCCGCGCACCTCTCCGGGCAGGTCAGGCACGTAAACGAGCACGACGATACAGGCGATGAGCCCGATCACGTCGCCGACGATCATCGCGTTCTTCCGGTCGAAGCCGCCTGCTTTGACCACCTCGACGGCCATTCTGCGGGCGTCCTGCCTGTCTGCGAGATACGCCTTGTCTAGATCGGCCTCAATCTCTCGACAGCGCACCTGGAACTGCGCTACAAGCTCGGGCGATGCCTTCAGCGCCGCTAGGGCAGAATCAGGCGTCGCCGTGCCTGTAACCTCCTGCGCAGCCGTCACAACGCGCTCTGCGACCTCTGCGGCCTTGTCGCTGCCGGAAATCCAGCGGACGAGATCGGGGCCGAAGTTGCGGGCGATTTCGAGGGCAATTGGAACTAACGGGGCCATTTTGTTATCCTATGTTCTGCTAAACCGTCGCCCACCAGGCTGCGGACTCAGAGGCCCCCGAGCGCCAACTCGGGGGCCTCGCCTTTTCAGGCTTTCGTCGGCCACTTCAGCCCCGCCCGGTCCAGCGCCTCCACCACCCGCAAGGCAAACACGGCACCGGCCACCATGCCGATAGCCGCGCCCAGGCCGAATAGCAGGCCGCGACGCATCACACCTCCTGCCAAGCCTTGCTGAAATTCTCCGGCCATCGCTCCGGATGCGGCTTACCCGGCCTCCACGCCCACTGATACTGCCGCCAGCCTTCCTCTACGTCAGTCGGGCCGGGAAGCTTCGCCGGCACGGTGTAGAGCAGCAGGCGGGCCATAACGCAGGCCAGCACGTCGTTGTGCTCGATGGCGTTCCACACGTCGGCGGGATAGGTGCTGTAGCAGAGTTTGTCCAGCAGCGGGCGCAGGATCGGTCCGGTAACAGGATGTTCGATGAGGCCGCGAGTCGCGCCGCCCATCTCGAACTGCCAGAATCCGCGCGCCGGCCCCTGGTAGTGCTGTTTTCGGAACCTGAATTGCGACTCCTGCAAGCCCGTGGCGATGAGCATGGCCTTCGCCTCCGGGCTACTCATGGACGGCGGCAGCAGCGCCATTGCGGCTTCGTAGATCGGGTCGAAGGGGTAGTTCATGTGTTAATCTTTAACCGGGTTAAAAAGGAGTCCGTCATGCCTCTTTCTGAGAGTCAGCAAAAAGCATTTGAGCGCATGGAGCAAGATTTGGCCGCAGGCGCAGATGTCGTGCAGGAATACGTCAACGTAGACAGAGCGACGGCCGAATCCATTGCCGACCATGTGGGTGAAGTGATGCAGACTCGGTATATGGCTTGGTTCGCGTCCCTGCCAAAAGAAAGCCAAAACCTTATTCTTTCCAGCATCCAACATATGGAGTGGCATGCAGCAATCGAAAAGCACATGGGCGTCCCTCCGGAAACCGTGAACTTGCGCATGTCGGACCCCCACTAGACGTGTTATCTGGCGCGTTTTTAGTCATTTCCCCCGCTCCATCAACACCCGATCCAGCTTGTTCACGAGGTTGCGCAACGCTTCCTCAATGCGCACCTGATACCGGATGTGTTCCTCGTCCTGGCGCTTGTCCGTGTCGCGCTGCGTGACCGCTGCCTGCTCAAGAATGGTGATGCGCTTGTCGAGCGTCGAATAGGCGTAGAGCACCGCACAGGCTGCGGAGATAAAAGCAACGATGTCGCCGATACTGATCTCACGCTTGACCCGCCATCGCTGCCCGCCTCGGCGGTCAGTGCCGTCCCATTCTTGCTGCATTTCCCTGCTCCTGTTCCCCCGTGCTATTCTGGCCGTCCCTGGGCTCAGGGGGAGGGGCCTTGCCGGGCTTGGTTGCGTCAAGCGCGGGGCGAGCCGGTGTTACCAGCACCGGGGCGTCGCCCCTCTTTTATTGCGAGGTGTATTCAATGATTGACTGGCTGCATTCCTTAATGCCCGGCACCCCCATTGAACGAATTTGGAGCATCATTCTCACGCCTATTGCTATCTTCGTCGCCGCGCTGCTATTGGATAAGCGAGGCGGCAGCGCCGACTCCAAGAGGGGCGCCAAGAAGCCCAATCCTAGGTTGTAGCCTCTGCAAGAAAGATTCAGGCAGGACGCCCGTGCCCAATGATTGGGGAGTACCGAGCGGATTGCTTAGTGCCTGCCCTGCCAAATATCCTCGATACAAGTCGCCCGGCTTCCCCATCAAGGCCCCGACAACCGGCATTTTTGATGTCCGGTCAAGAAAGTCGATAGCCGCCGGGGTCGTCCATGACCGATTTACGCCCGCAGCGATTGGATCAACCTGCGTAAGCGCACCAACCTCTTGCAACGTGCGCAACTGTTTCGCCCCGTTATCGCCAAAGATCACTTGCAGTTTCCTATCCCCTACCCGATCCAGCGCCTTTTTGAACGCCGACTGCGAAAACTTAGCGACTTCGCTCGGAGCGTTGTTTATTGCTTGGTCGCGTAGGTAGGCCATCACTTGCCCCTGCAACTGCATTTTGGCGTCCGGGGTTAACTGCTTCATCAATGCGGTTACGTCGTCAATGGACGCCGAATTGCTAATCACGTACTTCTCAACAAACTTTTCCGGCGCAAGCCTTGCCCCAGGCTCGACCGCATCTGCCATTGCCGGTGTTTTGCCAAGCAAATCGAATCGCTTTTTGGCAAGGTCTCGCGCGGCATCAAAAGCGGTTTTCGCATCAACACCCACATTGTCTGCAATAGGGGCGGAATTAAGCGCCTTTCGGACTTCACCGATTGCCATCGCTTCCGGCGTGCCTTGTCCGGCTTTGCGTTGCGCAGCAGACATCACGCGATCCATTTGCACCGCGCTATTTACCGTCAATGGAATCTTGCCCGCAGAAACGTCGTTGAGAATCGACCGAATCTCAGGCGGTAAGGATGAGCCAAGCATTTTTTCATCCAGCGCAAGATTGGCCTGCCTGGAGAATGTTGCGACATCCATCGGCGCCGCTCGACCCAAGTTGTCCCGGGCCGACGCATACGCAGCATTAATCGGCCCTTGAATTGCAGTATCGCGGGCCTTCAAGGCGGCAATGGTTGCCGTACCTACGTCGTAGGGATCGGTGGATTTCGCCCCGGTCGCTTGTACTCTTTGGTCGAGTTGACCGACGAGCGCGGAATTTTGCTCAGTGAGCCGTGTCGCAATGTCCTGCCCCGGTTCTGTCCTTGCTAGGTTTTGCTCTCTCGACCACGCGAGCGGGTTGCGCGTCACTTGGCCCTGCGTGAGTTCAACGCCGAACTGCTTGCCTTTGGCTAGACGCATCAAAGATTGTGGGTCTAGTTCACCACCTGCCTTTAGCGCCTTCTTCGCTTCCTCCGTAAGACTGTTGCGCAACCCTTCGCTAAAGTTATTCCAATCGACACCCTCGCGTTGCAGTTCAATGCGAATCTGCTCACGCACGGCCGCATCCGACGTTTTCCCAGTTAGCGTTGCCGTTGTGCCCTTAATCTTTGCTCCTACGGCGTTGACCGCCGCGCCCAGCCCACGAAACACAGGCTCAAGCAGTGCCGGAGCCGCAAACGAGATCGTGCCGGCAATCCCGGCTTGCAAACCTTTTGACAGCCAGAATTCGTTAGGGTCAACGCCCTCTTGGGGCGCCAAAAACGCGGATGCGGCGCCGATCTTTCCGCTTTGAGCCATACGCCCCATGAGGCTAGATGCTGGCGCACTCTGCGCCGCAGCGAGCGTAGGGATAATGTTCCCCGCGACTCTGCCAACGGCAACGCTATTCTGCACATTGGGCGCAGCGTCACGGTATGCTTCGTTTCTCATGGCAATATAACTGTTTACCCCTTCCGCTGCCGCATTTGGCATAAACGGTAGATTAGCCAGATTTTGCGCCGCGCCAACGGCATAATCGGCGATGCCTTTCACCATGCCCAATGCACCACCTGCGGCATAATTTGGCACCATGCGCAAAGTGTCCATCGCTGCTTGTCTATTTATCCCGGACGGAGACGGCGCCGCAGGCGCAGCGACTGGCTGCGCTGTCTGCCGAGGCTTGGAGTTAAGCAAATCGCTAGCAAAATCTTCCATTGTCATTGCTCGTAAATAAGGCCGAATTCTTCCGCCAATCTGCGGCGAGCCATTTTTGCAATATCTGCATCTGACGTGTTAGGTGACGATTGCTTAATTTCCTCTTTTATTTCTGCGCCACGATTGTTGATGATGCTTGGCATCTGCTCTAGCGGCACGTCTCCAATGGCAAATCCGCGCCGCTTGATAAACACATTCCGCGCAATTGCTTTACGCAAATCTGCGGTAACCGCATCCAGTTTTGCTTTGAATTCGGTCGGAGAGTCGCCGTCGAACATGCCTTGCCCGGCATTAGGCACAGCCTTCGTCAATCGCTCCGCTTCCGCCTCAGATAATGCCGCGCCTGTCATTGCTTTGATGTAACTGTTAAGCTGGTTAGCAGCAACGGCACGGTACTTCGTAAAGTCCTGCAGCGCTTGTTTATCCTCACGAGAAACGCCAAGCCCTAGGCGCTCTTTCATTCCTGTTTGCAGCGCAGACCATCGCGCTCCGAGCGTCTGGTACTCCGGTCGGTATTGCTGCTCAATAGCCGTTAGGCCGGACATCTGTTGCCCGGCGTCAAGAATGTTCTGGTCTACTTTGTTTGCCGCATCCTTGCCGGGAAGCAATGGCGAGTTGATGGTCAGAGAAGGCGCCGCCGCCGCTCCGGCTCGGTTAAGTCCAATTTGCCGTTGATACAGAGATTCGTCTACCGATCCGTCATTGTTTAACCATACCGGGCGACTGGCCGGCGCTGCTGTCTTTGGGCGTTGGGATACAACACTGACCGATTGCGTCACCGGGTCATATGACTGCATCCCCATCGTCCCACCAGCATCGAACGACGAAACCTGCGGACCAACACCAGCGGCGTGCAGCAATGCGGCGGGCTGGGCCGACTGAGGCAGCATAGAAATAAGCCTTGCCTTCTCCGGAGTTTTAAGGTTCTCCTGCATCGCCTTTGCTACGGCATCTGCCCCACCGAACATATACAATGCCCGAACTTGATCTATCGGCATGCCTCCCAGCGCAGGAGGCTGCGTCTGCGCGCCAATCATTCCGGCATTCTCATTTGTCGGCCCACCGGGCAAGCTGCCCGCTTGCTCGGGCGTCACTGTTTGCCCAGACAAATACCCGCGCACTTGGGTATCGCGTTCTTGCGCCTGTTGCATCGCGCGTTGCCTTTCTGCTAACTGAGCCTGCAAGGCGTCGCGTTGCAATTGAGCCGTCTGCATATTCGACAGCATGCCAAGACCCTGCAATCCCTGCATCTGTTCTTGCGTCGCTCGGTTCCTGGCGTTGAGATAACCGGCATACCCCGGTCCATACATCTGCACAAGATCGTTAGCCATGTCTACCTCACGCCAGACTGAACGTCGAACCCATCTGCTTCATCAGCTTTTGCAGTAGCGCATTCGTGTCGTTACTGCTTGGGCTCGTCAGCCCGCCGAGAATGTCACCTGCAATCGCATACGGTTGCCCGCCAGACTGCGCCGCCTGCGTGCCGAGGTTGGCTTGTATGCCCTGCCCCGAGAGGCCAAGCGACCCGAGCGAGTTGACCGTGCTCAAGTAGCGGTCATATAGCGCCCCCGTGGCAATGCTCTGCGCAGTCGGAGAGCCAGCCGGATTCCCCGATGTCGCAGACAGTTGCCGCAGCACAGCGTTAGCCGCCCCGGTAGCCTCGGGCGAGGTGTAGAACGAATTCGGGTCGTTGAGGTAGCCCGTCGCCTTGTTCAGGAACGGCGCACGCTGCGCGTTAAGCTGGTTTTGCAGGTCGGTCAGAGCCTGCGTCTGATCCTGGCTCCCGAGGTAGCCAAGTGCGCCGGATGCGGCTTGCCCGAGCAGTTGCGTCCAGTCCGCCGTCGTTGCCGTGCCGTCGAGCAGGCGGGAGAGGATGCTGGAGGCGGAATTCGGGGTCGGCGGCGTAGTCCCGGTCGGCAGCGAAGTCCCCGTGGGCGTCGGCGTGGGTGTGCTCAGATTCGACGCAGCGCCGCCAGTCTGTTGGACCGACGACGAGCCATCAGGGTAAAGGGTCGTAGGAAGCCCGGTAACGGGGTTTGTAGTGTTAAACGGTATGTTTTGCATGATCGCTTCCAGCCCGCCATTAGGCAGGCCAAGCGATGCTCCAGTCCCGGCGACGGTCGGCATGTTGATGCCGACGCCCGTGACCGCTGCGTTGATACTCTGATCTATGGACGGAATGCCGCCGTTCACAATGTCAGTGAAATCGACCGGTGCCCCGCTATCCCCGAGCACCGACGACAGCGTAGAGGCCGCGCTGACGGCTTGGTAGACGGGGTTTTGCGTGATCGCCTTGATCGAATCCAGAATGGACGGCTCGACCGGAGGCGGTGCGGGAGGCGTGGTCGGCGCAGTGGGTGCCGCAGGCTGCGCCATGCTCTCCAGTGTCGGCGTAGTGTCAGCAATGAACGGATTCTGCTGCGCCGGAAGGTCCAGCGTCTGCGTAAACGAGCCCGTCGTCGGAATCGAGCTTGCAGGCGTGACCGTGGACAGTTCCGGCGCAAGTCCGCCGATCTGCGACATGCCGAGATTGCCGGCGGCGTCCAGCACGACAGGCGCACCAGCAACGGACATCGCCAGCGGAGCGCCTGCCATCAGTGCCTCCAGACCACCCGCCGGAAGCACGCTGGAAAGCCCGCTCAAGGCGCTTACCGGCGTCGAGGCGAGCGTGCCAGTTGAGAGCAGGGACGGCGCAGCAGCCTCCGCGCCGAAGGTCGCAGGGACGGTATTGAGGAACGATTCCAGCGCCCCCGCGCCTGCCACTTCCGCCGCAGGAGCCGCAGCCGCCGCAGCCGGTGCCGCCCCAAGCGCCCCCATGATTGCAGGCGCAGCGGCGAGCAGCCCGATCCCGCCAAGGCCGATCATCGCGTTCTGTGCGTAGCTGGCAGGCGTGTACTCGTACTTCGTCGTCTGCGCGTTCGGGTCGTATACCGCCGTACCGTCGTTGTTGAACACGAACGGCTGCGCACCCGTCGCTGCTTGGTACTCCTGGAGCGATTGCCCGGTCTGGCCCAGGTACTCCTGCAATCCCATCGTCTCAATGGGCGATGCAGACGCACTCAAGCCAAGCGCGTTGAGGTCAGCAACGGTCGAAACCGGCACCGTATCGCCGGGACGAACCGTGTCCTGGTTCGCGGTCACGGTAAAGCCCGACAGGTTCTGCGGCAACGGCTCGGTCCAGTTCACCGGGGCGGGTGCGGCATCACGTGCTTGCGTGTAGCCCATCTGGTTCATGGCCGCTTGCTTTTCCGGATCGGCGCCAGCCTTCTCGAACGACTGAACCATGTTGCCTTCGTCGTCCACCCGCGAAATCGGGATGACGCGAATCTGGTCGCCGGTCTCGTCGTCATAGACGTACCAATTGCCGTCTGCGGCTTGCTGCGCGTTTTGGTATTTCTTAGCCATAGCTACACCTCAAACCATCCGGCAAAGATAAAGTCGTTACCGCTCGCAGCCTGCGTCGGCGGGTAGAACCGCGAGTTCGCCACGTCGATATGCCCGGTGCCCACTGCCACGTTCGTCGTGTCGTTAGTCATCACACCAGCACCGCCAAGGCCAGCCGCAGTGAGGGGCAGCGCGATGTAATCCGTTCCCGCCGTTGTTGCAAGACTGGTGCCGGTACTTTTCACTTGAAAGAAACACTGCCGCCCGACAACTCGGAATCGGCCCGTTACTGTGAGGCTCGTGGCCGTGGTGAAGGAGTAGGTCGGCGTCCATGCGGTCCACTTGTCGATGCCCTGCAAGTCACGAGCGGAAAATGATTGAAGCGAAATTCCTAAAATATCAGGCAAACGCACGGGCTTGCTCTATGTCAACGCGAACAGCATTTAACCATGCATCGTTAACCGTATTACTATCTCCGGTCCATGAAAGTCGAATACGAGTCCTTCCAGATTTGGCATATCCAAATCTATGTGCAATACCCGTTTTTGTTGTTACGTCACGCTCTGAAGTCCAACTTGCAATATCGTCTGAATGATTAACGGCAATGCTTACAGTTAGTCCGGTTGTCGTTCCAAATCCGTCTCCTAACACTTGGATCGACTTAATCGTATGCGCCTCTCCTTCACCAATCGGCCCGATAAGCGCAATGGCAGTTTGATAAGTTACTAGGAGGTTGCTTTGCAAAGCGCCGTAGTCATCATTAACCGCTACGGTGTACATTGCGCCATTGGAAGTCCGCAGGATGATCGTTTGATTGATTTCAAAGTTATTGCTGAATAGCGCGGAACTCCATATATTCAATTCAGGATCGTAGATATATCCGTATCCGGACGACTCTCCTGCTCCGTGATACCCAAGAAAAATAATTTGTTTCCCTTGGTCAATAATTGTGTGCAACTTCAATTCCAACGATGCGGAAATGAAGTTATCAACAAGCCCTGTGGATATTTTTTTAGGAGATTCCCCGACGAGAATATAAACACCAATCCCCCCTTCTGCTGAAACACCTACCCATACCACGCTATCCCGAAAAGGAAGAATGCAATATTGATTTAGTGCGCCGATTGAAAATGACGCGCCTTTTACTGGACTAAGCGGCGAGCCGGTTGCATTGCCCGCGTTGTAATAAACATCACATGACAATGTGCCAAATGCGTATATGTAGTCGCCTTTTTTGGCTAATCCAATTAATCCATCTGGCTTGCCAGCAGCGGAAACATAGTTGTTAGCAGTCCATCCACTAACGCTGTTTAGGTCAGAATTCCAAATCTGACCATTCGTGCAAGCGATGAACGCATAACCGTCCATGTGTACAAAGTTCCCGGTCGGCGTAAGCGCCGGCGTCTGCTTTGTCGGAAAGTCCGTATCCGTTATTTCTGTCAGTGCTCCACCGTCAGGGTAATACCAAGCGCGCCCATTATCTGCCAACGCAAGAAACGTGGCTGTTGTCGTAACCATCGTCTCCGAAAACCATATTACTTTCCCTGTGATAGAACCACGGCTAGTCCCATCTTCGTAAATCGTGGAGTTTGTTGCGCCAAACGCCGACACAACATTGTCTCCATCTCCCTTTCCCGTCCACTGCATCAATGCGGAACCAAGAGCAGCGGGACTCGGCCCTGTCCTCCAGTATTGACCAAATGCCGTCAAAGGACGGACCTCTATTTTTGACCCGCCGCTGATGGCGTTTTGCGAGTATCGGAATATGCAATTACGAAAATTCTGCCCGCGCATACTCGCTTTTGACGAGTACGAATGCGTAACGTCTGCCTCAATCATGCTGCCAATCAGCGGGATTGTTATTTTTGCCATCAGTCGTGAAACCTGCCAAAAAAACAATGCCTTACTTCGTGCCCTAGAATGCGCTCAAGTTTTGCGTCATCGGTCGAATCTACTGTGTAAACGGCGCACATTTCCCCGACATGCTTGGCACATCCAAGCACAGGCTCACGAAATGAGCCGCCACATGCCGCTTGTATTTCATCTCGCGTGCCAATTACCCACCGGATAGATTGAAAGTCCGTCGCGCAGCCGGTCAACAGTATTACAAGCACAAGGGCCAGTCTCATCGCACGTCGTCCACGTGAATAGTCTTGTGGTACTCGTCCCACCATTCCGCCGAGTGGTCGCAATCCTCATAAGCCGTCACAGCAGGGATCGCAATCGTGAAGTGCAGATTCTTTGCTTCGTCGTTGTGGTCGTACTCGTCAACGAGCCAGTTCCACTCCAACGGCAACGCCTGTATTCGCTCGTCCTTCACCCACGAGAACCGATGCAGGTACGATCCGGGCTTGTCCGCTACGAATTCCGGCGTGAGCACCTGGTGCGCGCTATGGCCGCAGTTCCACAGTACGACGCTGCTCCAATTCTTCCGTGGGTAATCGGCATTGACGTTGCCAAAATACTTGATCGGATACTTGGTCTTGTAGTCGTGTTTGCAAACGGCAACATCCATGTCCGAACGCAGCAGCGCAAACAGCGTCGCAACGTCGTCCTTGAAGATCATATCGCCGTCCACGAACAGCGCCTTGCCTTGGAAACCGCACAGGTACGGGACGAGGAAGCGCGAATAAATGAATGCGTTCGTCCCGTCTGTGTGCTGCTCTCCGTAGAACGGCAGCGTATTCAGCGCCAGCGGCGTGATCGACACCGGCACGCTCGCATGCCGAATGATCGAGTTTGCGCAGACGTGGAAGGCAACTGCTTCGCGTGGGTCGTAGCCGATGAACACTTGCAGCGGGTACATCAGAAGTCCACCTCGCTTCCCTCGTAGCCTTCGTTGTTGACCTCCATCATCAGATCGTTTTTGATCTGCTGGTACTTCGGCTCCCAAACGGCCAGCCGCGAGTCTTGCCCGAGGAACGGTATCGCCTCCGCAATGCTCGCCGCTAGGTACAGGTCCGGATGCGCTCGGAACACCTCGTTAAATGTCGCCGTCGCGGTCAGCGTTTGCCGCTTCCAGTACGCGCCGCTCATGATGTACGTCTCGCCAGCGTCCGGATACGGGCCGAATATCAGCTCGGAGAACTCGCGCGCAACGTAGCGAGGCTCGCCCGCCGCTTGCCGGTGCGGGTAGCGCCGATGGATAAAATCCGCCGTGCGCTTGGTGAGGTACTGGTGCGGCTGGTCGTTTGACAGATACGCATATTTCAGGTCGATGAATCCGGCAGGCAACGGAACGACACCACCGCTAATCGTCGCGCTAATCGACGCTTCCATCTCCCGGCAGCGCACCTCACGGTTAATCCGCTGGTGCGCGAGCAGGATGAGGTCGTCTATCGTCGTGCCGCTGAAATCGCCAGAGGCAGCATCGACCCAGGCGTAGATTGCGGTCTTTAAGTCGCTGTACGTCGCAATAGCCATGTGCTACCCCTTGCACGCCCGGACGTGGAAATGCGCGCCACGTCCGAGGTGCTTTCCGCACTTGGGGCAAACCTTCGCCCCATCTACATCGACCAGCACTTCTTGCCGCCCTTGCCCGGCCTCGGCATCGGTTTCTTGGCTTTCACCTCGGATCACCTCCATTCGCTGTTGCTCGGCTTCCTGCATGCGCAGGATGTTGATCTGCCGCCGTCTCATGCTGCCACCTGTTCACGCATCATCCGTTGCACGTAATCCACCATCCACGCCTTACGCTTCGGCCCCTTGAAGTGGACGATGTAAGCGTCCGTCTCGTCATCCGGCCCGCTCGGGACATAGTTGTGCGTCTGCCCCGAATACACCGTGACCGGGTACGTTTTCGCCATGTGCGCGAGAAGCAACTGGTCGCCATACCACGCCCAGGCGTCGCGCTGAATGTGCCAGTACAGTTGGCACCAATGGAGCCAGAACGCCACGCCACCATGCCCGCGCCCGTAGAGGACGCCCCCGTTGTAAATCTGGTCCGGCACGGCTTTTGGCGGGATGCGATCCGTGACGCAGATCGAACCATCGAACACGCCCGAAAGATCGCGCCGCACGACGCAATCCGAATCGAGAAACAGCGCCTCGCGGTGCTGCAAGAGGAACTGGTACTGCGCAATCGTCCGGTCGTAAATCATCGTCTGCGGCGACACGTATCCGCGCACAGGTTGCAGCGTGCGAAACGTAGTCGTCGTGTCCGTCAGCACGTATGCCACAGCCTCCGGATTAGTCGCGCGCAAGGCCGATGCCGCAAGCTCCGCCATTTCGGCGTGCTCCTGGCCCACGGCGAAAAACACGACGTTCATACCGGCGTACCGATCCAGACGAAACGCTTCGTCATGTCTAAAAAATTGGTGAGCCGCCACCGCTTGCTAAGGCGCTCGTGCCACCATTCCCACGGCTCGCAAATCTTGTGTGGATTCGTTCCATCCGGCAGCAGTTTCTTTGCAGGCACAACCGTTATCGCTGACATCATCACCCGCAGCGTGCAACGGCGCATGTCGTCCAGCACGGCGTCCAAGCATTCTGGCTCGATGTGCTCAAGCACGTCCGTACACGCCACGATGTCACGCGGGGCGGGCGTGTCGTCCAAGCCGTCAATTGCCGGGTCGTAGTTCCAGATCGGGAACCCGAGCGCCTTTTCGAGCGTGCGCTTCCCGCAGCCATAGTCTAGGATCGACGCCGTGCGGTACTGGTTCGCAAGCCCGCTCACGATGTGAGCGTAGGTCTGCCCCATCACGCCGTATTCAGGCCGCTCGTGCATGCGCCGGTTGATCTCGGCATATTCCTTGCTGATTAGCAATGCAACGCTCCACGTAGGTAATCTGTTCCTGCCATCCGTGAATGGCTCGGCAAAGTTTCACCGACCGATACCACGGCATATCTCCGGTCAGTCCGTAACGCCAATGCGGATATGGTCCAATCAACGCAAACGTCTGCGCGCCCACCGCGCCAGCCACATGAACCGCCGTCTGCTGAACCGTCACGACGTAATCAACGGCCTTAAACAGCGCCGCCTGTGCGGCCAAATCCTCACCGATACACTGGTTGTCCAGCCGCACCAGCCCCGCCGCCTCGCGCTGTTCTGCAAGAACCGGATTCGTGTGCTCGTACTGCGCAGACACACACGTAAACCGCTCCTGTAGCGATTTCAGGTCATCCAGCGACAGCGAGCGGTCCCGCACGCGCGTCTGCTTGGTGCCGCCGTGCCACGCCAGCGCCACCCACGGACGCGGCCCTAGCGCCTCCAGGCGCGCCCGGTAGTGCTCGACAAGCTGCGGATCGGGGCGCAGATACTCAGTGCCGGGGAAGGCATCCTCCGAGCGCCGCAGACGTGCCGCAAGGCTTCCGATGGCAATCTTTGCGCTGTACGTCTCGCCGTCCGGCTCCGATACCACGCGAATCTGCGGCCACGTCTGGCGCACGATCTCGCACACGCGCGGGTTAAGTTCGATGGTGATCTGCTTGGCAAGCGGAAGGATGTCAGGCACGCACGACAGAAACATGATCTCGTCGCCCACGCCCTGCTCGCCGTGGATGTAAAGATGGTCGGTTGGCTGGAAATCCCACCACGGCGCTTTGATCGAATCGCGCCTATCCCAATGCGGTAGCTGTTGCCGATACTCGTACTTGTCCCACCCTTCGGCCCATTGCCGCTTCGTCAGCAGCGCCAGCGCCATCGACCAGTGCGCGTGTACGTTCGTGCTATCGCACTTTAACGAGCGCCGCAGCCATTTAAGCGCGATTTCAGGCTTTGCCCGGTCGCTGTAGAGTGTTGCCATGTTGCTGCACACTTCGGACGTGTCGCCCTCGATGGCGAGTGCGCGCTCCCAAGCCTTGATTGCCTCGTCGTAGCGGTCCTCTTTGCGGAACGCAACACCCAGGTTGCACCACGCCTGCGCGTTCTTGGGATTGCGGTCGAGCAGGTTTGTCAGCAGGTTGATCGCCAGCCCGGAGTATTCCTGCCGAAGATACAAGTCCGACAGTAGATAAAGCGTCCCCTCGTGAAACGGGGAAAGGTTCAGGATGCAGTTATAGAGATGGGAGGCGCGCCCGTAGTCCCCCTGCTTGTGGAGGTCTAGGGCGCGCTCCAGCGTCTGTTGAATGACGCTCATCAACGATTAGGTCGTGCTGCGACCATCGGTGATGTAGTTAATGAACCCTTGGAAGCTGAACGAGGCAGTCTCCGAAGGTCCGACCGTGCAGTTGAGCGCCAGGACGGCATTCTGCACCGCGCGGTCATCCGAATAGCTCACCTTGGTCACCGGGCCGACGATGCTGTACGACTGCACCGTAGACGCATTGGCCGTGATCGAGCCACCGGCAGCACGCAGGGTCGCATACGTGCTGAACGTGCCGGAACCCTCGTCAGAGAGCAGAAGCAGCGTGAACGTGCTTGCCGCGCTGCCCTGCGTGCCGAAGGTGATACCGCCACCCGTAACGACCGCACCGTTCGGAATCTTGCCGAGCAGGAACATATCCGAGACCGTTCCGAACTTGGTAGCACCCGAGTTGCAGTCAAAGGTGATGGTGTTGACGCCCACGTGATTCTCACGAATCGGGCCAGACATGCCGAGCGTGTAAGTCAGAGTCCTTGCAGCCATGTTTAGGTCTCCTTAGGGCGCGGGCGCGTAGCCAGACATGACGATGGTCGCGTAGTCGCTCGAATTAAACCGAGTCTTTTTCGCGCCAAAGATCATGCCGGCAGAGACGCCGAGTTGGTTCTGGTAGTCGAAGCGTTCCTCGACCCAGGACATCTTCGTTGCCGAGTTGTCCATGCCCACCGCAATCGCAAGCGCCTGCGCACCGCAGAAAACGCCACGACGGTACGACGTGGACGAGCTAACGGTGCTCTTGACGACAGGCAGGTAGGGCCACTCGTAAACGATGGTCCCGTTGTAGATGAACTCGCCCCCGGTGATGATGGGGTTGTCGCTGATCTTCCCGCCGGTCAGTTGTGCTTTCTGAACGTCGAAGAAGTTGCCAGCGGTCGAGGCATCTTGCCGCAGTTGCAGAATCTGATACGGGTGCAGGAAGCACACGAACAGTTCCTTGCCATCGACGCGAATCGGACGAATGCGGGGCGTCTGAGTCTTTGCGATGGCCGCAGCCTTGTCCAGATCGGACAGCTTGATGGCGTGCGTAGTCGTGGCAGACAGGGACGATTCGGCAGTGTGCCCGCCGCCGACAACGATGCGGGTAATCCCCGTCGCAGTCGAAGGCTCGGTCGCCGCAACCATGCCGGTGTAGCGCACGTCGGTCTGGTCTGCGTAGCCAGCCAGTTGGTTCGCAATGCTGGTCTCCAGCCGCTCGAACCACCAATCTTCCGCCGCGCCGCGCAGTTCCTCGCGCACCGAGAACGGCACGCGCTGCTCGGACATCTTGCCGCCCGACCGGAACGCATGGCGAAGCTGGTCGATGGTCACCGAGTCGCTGTAGGTAACGAGGGCTTCCTCGTTGCCCTCCAGCGTCGCGTCGCCCTGCACACCCGCGCCGGTCGGCAGAGCGCGAAGGCCGAACGTGACCTTATCGCCCGGCCCCTTGCTGGTTTCTTCCTTGATCTGAAACAGGCTGTTCGAGCCCTTGCCGATGAAGCGACCGTAGTAGCCCTTGCCAACTACGTCCTCATACAGCTTTCGGCTCCACAGCTTGACTGCCAGGGGATGATTTACCCAGAAGTCGGTCGTTGCCATGTGGATGTCTCCGATTGAGTTAAATGAATCGTGTTGGCGCGTGACGCTGCACCTTGCGATTCGTCCACTCACGCGGGACGCAACGAACAGATTTAGAGCCTCTGGCGGCTTGCCGGGCTGACGCGCCGGCGGGCGAACCGATTTAGAGCCTCGGGCGGCTTACCGCCACACTACCCCGCCAATCGGGCCATGTTTTCTTCCCAATTGGCGTTAAATTTGTCCCATTCCGACTTCGGCATATTTGCCACGTATTCAGCCGTCAATTGCGGCGTAACCTTGCCCGGCACCTGCGATAGCGACTTGCTCGATTTTATACCATCGGCAACCGCAGCAAGCTTTTGCTCCGCACTGATTGCGGGCGCTTCTGCCGGCTTTTGCGTCGCAGGCTTGTAGCCCTTCGCAATCGCTGCTTGATAGACCAGTTGCGCCGGGTTTACGTTCATTCGCGCGGCAGTGACGGCCAGCAACTGTTCCTCCTGCCGAAGCTGCGCGGCGATCTGCTGCGGGGCCAATCCCTGGTCCGCAAGCTCGCTCTGCCGATTCGTCAGGAAGGTGTTATAGGCTTGCGTGAAGTCCGGAGTCGTCTGTGCAAACCGCGCCGCTTGCGTCTGATACCACGTCACGAAACGCTGCTCGTTTGCCGCCGCCTCCTGCTGCGCCCGCATCTGCGCCAGCGTCTGCTCTTGCTGCTGAACCTTGGTCCGCAAGTGCTCGGCCGGGTTTTCCTCAAACGCCGGAACCTGCGGCTGCTGTTGCGGTGCGATGCGCGCGTTCAGTTCCGCGATGCGCTGCTCGACCAGACGCTGCTGCGCCTGCATCTGCGCGAGTGCCTGCTTGGCCTCCTTCGCCTGCTGCCGCGCCTCGTGGAGCGCCGCCAGAGGCACCATCTTCGGTTCGGCGGGCTCTGCCGCAGGCGCAGGCTCGGCGGGCGTCTCAGGCTCGGCTACAGGCGCTTCTGCGGCAGGCTCTTGCGGTTGCGCGTCCGGCTCGGGCGACACCTCGCCACCCGATGCAAAAAACTCCTGCTCTTGCTGCGTAAGTTCGCTCATGTGTCCTCTAGGTTAGTGAACAGTACCCATGCGCTCGGAGAGCATGCGAATCTGCTCTGCCTGCGACATGGATTGCGCCATCAATTGCTGCAACACCGGCACGAGACCGGCAATCGACTGCTGCTGCTGCGCCATTGCCTCGCTCGCCGCAGTCATCTTCGCCATCGCCGCCTGCAAGTTCGCCTCATAAACCGCAACCGCCGC
>Ga0075472_10000419_pt1 | contig 17648 bp, 16 predicted proteins | sample DEB19_08_DNA_3_FD_77014 | JGI IMG/M metagenome (GOLD analysis project Ga0075472, IMG submission 77014) | Aqueous microbial communities from the Delaware River and Bay under freshwater to marine salinity gradient to study organic matter... | ecosystem: Environmental > Aquatic > Marine > Coastal ...
AGTTGACTGATGTCGGTTTTGTGAGCCGCGGTATAGATGGCGCCGGCTGCAAAAAACAGGGTGATCTTGGCAACCGCATGCGCGGCAATATGCAAAATGGCCCCCACCAGGGACAAGGGTGCCAGAATGGCGGCCGACATCGTGACGTAGGAGAGCTGGCTGATTGTTGAATAGGCCAGCCGCCGTTTCAGGTTGTCTGCGCTGAGTGCCACCACCGAGGCGGCCAGGATGGTGAAGCCTGCCAGTACCACCAGCCAATCGGCTGCGCCATGCAGGCCCGACTGCATCAGCGAGTCTGTGCCGAAAATATAGACGATCACCTTGACAACGCTGAAGACGCCGGCTTTGACCACCGCCACTGCATGCAGCAAGGCAGAGACGGGCGTGGGGGCAACCATGGCTGCAGGGAGCCAGCGGTGCATGGGCATAAGGGCGGCCTTCCCAATGCCAAAAGCACACAGGGCCAACAATCCGGCCATTGCGGAATGCCCGAGCTTGCCAGCCAGCAAACCACCGGCGACGAAATCAGTCGAGCCGGCGGTGTACCACACGATCAACAATGCGGGCAACAGAAAAAGTACCGAGGTGCCCATCAGGACGCCCAGGTAGGTGCGCCCACCCTGGCGCGCCTGAGCATCACCATGGTGTGTGACGAGCGGATAGGTCACCAATGTCAGCAACTCATAAAAAACAAACAGCGTCAGCAGATTGCCGGCGAACGCAATCCCCAGGGTGGCACTGATCGCCAGGGCGAAGCAAACGAAAAACCGGGTCTGGTTTGACTCTTTGTTCGCGCGCATGTAGCCAATTGAGTACAACGAGTTCACGATCCATAAACCCGAAGCAATCAAGGCAAAGAGCATTCCCAACGGCTCAATGTGCAGAGCAAGTTGCAGGCCGGGCAGCAGCGTCAGAAGGGTGAGGCTTGGCCCTTGTCCAGCCAAGACCAGGGGCAATAAAGAAAGAACGCATATCAATAGGACGCTGGCTGTGACCAGGGTCATGGCTTCACGCAGGTTCGGGCTGCGACCGGCCAAGGCGATGAGGGCCGCTCCCAGGGCAGGTACGACCAGGCAAGTCAGGGGGTTGCCGATCAAATCGAACATCAGCGCATCCCCCCGAACAGCAATTCGGCAATTTTCACGGACGAGCCTACAGTGAAGGACGTATCCAGTCCGAAATAGATGCAGGCAATCACCAGCAGGCCGCTGGGTAGGCCCATAGACCAGGGGACACGGGTGTCAGCATCAATATCTTTTCGTGGCTCGCGGAAGTAAGCAGCTTCGACAAAGCGCCACACATAGACCACGGCCAGCAAAGAGGACAGGAGAATCAGAAATACCAGCCAGCCTTGACCCTGCTCAATCGCAGCCAATAGCAGATACCACTTGCTGATGAATCCGACGGTACCTGGAACGCCGATCAGCGACAGACCGCATAGCACGATGCCAAAACTCACAAGCGGCATGCGATGGCCCAAGCCCTGGATACGCGCCATCGTACTGCCACCCATCACCAGGGTGACTGCCCCCAGCAACATGAAGATTGCCCCTTTGGTGACACCATGGTTGAACAGATGAACCACGGTCGCGGTCAGGCCCGTTGGAGAATTAAACGAGAGGCCGAGGATGATGTAGCCAATCTGAGCCACGCTCGAGTAGGCGAACAACCTCTTCAGGTCAGTTTGGTAGATGGCGATGGCTGAAGCTGCAAACATGCCGGCAAGCGCCAGGATCAACATCATTTCCTGCATTGGCAGCTGGCTGAGAACCTGGGAAGCATCGAAGACTGAAAAATAGAAACGGATCAGCACATAGACTGCGACCTTGGTTGCAGTGGCCGCCAGAAATGATGAGACAGCTGAGGGGGCGTGCGCATAGGCGTCAGGGAGCCATTGGTGCAAGGGGAAAAGTGCCAATTTGAGAGAGATGCCAACAGTCAGGAAGGCCAGTGCGGCTAGGACTGGACGAGTCCCCTGGACCTGGGCAAGACGGCGTCCGATATCGGCCAGGTTCAGCGAGCCCGTCATCAGGTAGAGCAGACCAATACCAATAACGATAAAGGTCGCACCAATGGTGCCCATGATCAGATACTGATAAGACGCAATCAGGGCTCGTCGATTACGGCCCAGGGCAATCAGGACATAGGTCGAGAGCGAAGAAATCTCGAGGAATACAAAAATGTTGAAAGCATCACCCGTGATGCTGATGCCCAGCAAACCGGTCAGGCACAAGCTGAACATTGTGTAAAAAAGATAGTGCTGTTGAGGCGGTACTTCGTTTTTGATGCTGGCGCGACTGTAGGGAAGCACCAAAGCTGCGATGCCCGAGACCAAGACCAACATGAAAGCAGTCAACTGGTCGACCCGGTACTCAATGCCCCAAGGAGCCGGCCACTTTCCAATGGCGTAGGAAATCGTGCCATGGGCATTCACCTGTTGCCATAGCAGCAGTGCAATTACCAGGGCAATCCAACTGGCGGCCAGAGAAATAAAATACGGTAGGTGGCGGCCACGTAGCAGCACCGTCAGCGGGGCGGCGACAAGTGGTATGACAACCTGCAATGCCGGCAAATGGGTGGCAATTGTCATGTTGTCTGAACCTCAGTCTCGTGAGCGCTATCGACGGCGAGGATTTCGTCTTCCTCAATGGTGTCGTAGGCCTCGCGAATCCGCACCACCAGTGCCAGACCCAGAGCCAATGTAGCCACCCCGACCACAATGGCGGTCAGGATCAGCACATGCGGCAGTGGGTTGGAGTAGATAGTGAACTCGGGACTTAGAATGGGGGCAGTGCCGCCCACCAGCTTGCCGGGCGCGATATAGAGCAAATAGACCGAGGTCTGAAAAATTCCCAGACCAATCAGTTTTTTGATCAGGTTGCCACGTGCAATCACAAGAAACAGGCCAGCAATCATCAGAAAAATGGTGATGAAATAGGTGAAATGCCCGCCACTGATCATGATTAAGTCTTTCGAGTTAGTCGTCAGATTTGCCGCGGGCAGCAAACATATAAAAGATCTTGAGCATTACGCCGCTGACCGTGATCGCCACGCCAACCTCAACCCAGAAAATTCCTCGATGCTGCCCATGGACCGGATTTGGGTCGAGGACGAAATAATCGAGAAAATTCCCTCCGAGTAGCAAGCCTGCATAGCCAACGCCTGCGTAAATCAGCACACCCAGGGCCATCATCGACTCAACCAGGGGTTCTGGAACCACCTTGATGGCATCATCCAGTCCATAAATCAGCGCGTAAAAAATCACTGAGGCTGCCAGGATGACGCCGGCCTGGAATCCACCGCCAGGGCCGAAATCTCCATGGAACTGGACATACAGCGCGAACAGCAGAATAAAAGGGATCAGCAGCTTTGCAATGACCCGCAGGATAAGGTCGTTTCTCATGATGAGCGACCTTTGCGACGACGACGAAGCAAGGCAATCACACCGGCGCCAGCGGTGAAAACTACGGTGGTCTCTCCCAAGGTGTCATAACCGCGGTAGCTGGCCAACACGGCCGTCACCACATTGGGTACATCGACTTCTTGCTGAATCTCATTCAGGTAACGAGGGACCACATGGTGATGGATCGTGGCTTGCGGATCTGAAAATTCCGGCAAGCCCAAGGTGCCGTACACCAGCACGCCTGCAACGGCCACCGATACGATGAAAGGCAGCCAGGGCTTGTGCATGGGTCGTGCCTCTTCGCTTCGGCAAAGGTAGAGGGCCCCAAGCAGCAGCACGGTTGAGATGCCTGCACCGACCGAAGCCTCGGTCATGGCGACATCCACAGCATCCATCGCCACCAGTACGGTGGCCATCAAAAAGCTGTAGATACCGCCCAGAACGATGACGCCAAACAGGTTGCGGCTCTGAATGATCACCCAGACCGTAAAGGCCATGAGTACCAACAAGACATTGATGATCAAGGTTTCGATGTCGAGTTCTCCTCGCTGGCAAGTTGGGGTTTGAGTCCTCGCTGCATCCCGGACCGACCCATGGCATGGGTTGCTGTTGGACTGGCGAAAAAGATCAGCAACCCCAGCATGAAAAGCTTGACTGCGACAAGGGTTATGCCGGCTTGCAGCATCAGACCCAAAAGAATCAGGCCGGCCCCCAGGGTCTCAATCACGCTGGCCGCATGCATGCGGGTATAAAAGTCTGGCATGCGCAGCAAGCCGACCGCACCCACGATACAAAAAAAGCCGCCAGCCAGCAGACACAACCAACTGGTGATATCGATCAGCCAGTTCATGCCTTGTCTCCAGAATTAAGGCCTGGATCGCCCAGGTCGCCGTGTCTGAAGTATTTCAGTACGGCGATGGTGCCGATCACATTGAGCAGCCCGTAAACAATGGCCAGATCCAGAAATTCTGGCCGACCAGAGAGAAACCCTAGTACCGCCAGTAGCAGCATGGCAGCGGTGCCGATTGAGTTGGCCGCTTGCAAACGGTCAAAGACGGTGGGGCCAAGCGCTGCGCGCGCCAGGGCCAGAGCCAAGGTGATCAGCAATGCAAGAGCGGCGGCAGCAAACATCATTGCTTTCCCTCACAGGCCGTGACCCGACGGTCCATGTCGCTGTCGATCACGCCCAGGGCAGCGTCGCGCGTGATGCCGTGCACCAGAAACTCTCCAGAGGCTGCTTCCAGAGTGATCGTTCCTGGCGTCAGGGTGATGGAGTTGGCATGAATCACGAGGCCGACATCAGTTTTTTGGGTCGGCTGAAAACGGACCATGGTTGGGCTGATCGGCAGCTTCGGATCAAGAATGATGCGGCTGACGGCCCAACCAGATTTGATGATTTCCTTCAGCAGCCAGAGCCAGTAAAGAAGAATTCGGGGGCCCAGATGCAGGGGATGAGCCTCGGCATCGATGACGTCCATACGTCGGGCAAACCAGACAACCGCAATAGCCGAACCGATACCTGCAGATATCAGAAAAGCAGTGAAATAGCCTGACAACAGAAGCCAAAAGATAGTCAGGAAAAAAAACAGGCTGGCTGAATAGATCACAAGAGGAAAAGGGTAAGAGGTGGCTATCAGATGTCTCGAACATTCTACCGATGCCAGCGCCGATTTTCAGTTAGGGAATTCCATGAGTAAACGCCGCCGTACCGGTATTTGCCGGCATGGGAACTGGCGTTTGTCTGCGCACAATACATTACATTACAGCTTGCCATTCAGGCAGTGAACCGGAGGTGATTTTCCAATGAGGCCCAAGATCTTTGTAGCCCGCGAAATTTTTCCTGAAGTCGTCGAGCGACTTGCAGTGCATTTTGAAGTTCAGTCCAACCAAGCTGATGACATCCTAAGCAAGGCGCAGTTGATCGACGCCCTGCGCGGCAAGCAGGGCGCTTTCACCACCGGGGGGGATCGGATTGACGCTGAAGTGCTGGCGGCCTGCCCCGACCTGAAAATCTGCGCCAACATGGCTGTGGGCTATAACAATTTTGATCTGCCTGCCATGACGGCCCGCGGCGTGCTGGCCACCAATACGCCCGATGTGCTGACCGAGACCACCGCAGACTTTGGCTTTGCGCTGATGATGGCCACCGCACGGCGCATGAGTGAGAGTGAACATTTTCTGCGCGCTGGCAAGTGGACCAAATGGAGTTTTGACATGTTCGCCGGCTCCGACATTCATGGTGCCACGCTGGGCATCCTGGGTATGGGCCGCATCGGCCAGGGCATTGCGCGCCGGGGTGCCCTTGGTTTTGGCATGAATGTCATTTATCACAACCGTTCCAGGCTAGATGCGGCGACCGAGGCGCAATGCAAGGCCCGCTATGTCAGCAAGGAAGAGCTGCTCAGGTCCTCCGACCATCTGGTGTTGGTGCTGCCTTATTCCCCATCGGCCCACCACGCGATCGGAGCGGCCGAGTTGGCCATGATGAAGCCTACGGCCACCCTGGTCAATATTGCCCGTGGCGGCATCGTTGATGATGCCGCGCTGGCCCAAGCCCTGGCCCAAAAGCGCATTGCCGCGGCCGGGCTGGATGTATTTGAAGGTGAGCCGAGCGTGCACCCCGACCTGCTGACCGTGCCCAATGTCGTGCTGACCCCCCATATCGCCAGTGCCAGTGTGCCCACCCGATTGGCCATGGCCAACCTGGCGGCAGACAACCTGATTCAGTTCTTTTCCACCGGTAAGGCACTGACACCGCTGAACCCCGAGGTCCTTGGGGGCTGAGGCCAAGGGCTGAAGCCACGGACTAGGGCCGGCAGGTCTTGAAAAGAGCTTGAATTCAGCTGCGAAAACGCAGCCCAGCCAGCCGTGAAACTTCAGCCAGGAGATCTTCGCGGTCATGCTGTTCGCGTAACCAGCGGGCGTCGTTTTGCCCGCGTCGGGTGCTGTCGCTCAACATGGCCAGCGCATCGGCCGCTCCTGCAGCATTGGCATGGGGCTTGAGCAGCTCCAGGGTTTGCAGCAGGTGCTCACGCAAAGGCTGGTGTTGACCGCCTGCTGGGTCCACATAGATGGCATCCAGGCCGAAGCGGCAGGCCTGAAAACGGTTGTAGCTATAGACCAGATAGTCATCCTCAGCCGGCATGAAAGGCTGCTCATGCAAAAACCAAGCCGCCAGCGCCTGGACCAGTGCCGCCAGAGCCGCGGCGCGTTTAACCGTCAATGGCGTATCGAACACCCGGATCTCAATCGTTCCGAATTCGGGTTTGGGGCGAATGTCCCAATAGAAATCCTTCATGCTGGAAACGACGCCGGTGTGGGTCATCTTGTCAAAGTAGGCGGTGAACTCATCCCACGACAAGGCAAAGGGCGCGCGACCCGAAAGAGGAAACGCAAAAACCGAATTCAATCGCGCAGAGTCAAAAGCAGTGTCCTGGCCCTGCACAAAGGGGGAGGAGGCCGACAGCGCGATGAAATGCGGAATAAAGCGAGACATGCGGTGAAGCATCAGCAAGGCGCTGTCAGCATCCGGACAGCCGATATGCACATGTTGGCCAAAGATGGTGAATTGCTTGGATAGGTAGCCGTACAGATCAGACAACTGTCTAAAGCGCGGCTTGTCGTAAATACGCTGCTCATGCCACTGCTGAAAGGGATGGGTGCCGCCCCCAACCACGGCAATATTGAGCTTGTCAGCAGACTGAACCAGGGCATCACGAATTTGCGTTAGTTCATCCAGCGCCTGGGCCGGCGAGCGACAAACCCCAGTAGAAATCTCGATCATGCTGGAGGTCATCTCAGGGACTACGTTGCCAGGCAATTTGCGCCGGCTCATCAACCTGAGCATGTCGTTGGCGTAAGGCGCCAGATCGTAATCGTGGGTGTTGACCAACTGGAGTTCCAGTTCGACACCCAGTGTCAGCGCTTCGGAGTGACTAAATGGTTCAAGCGCCATCAGTAGCCTCGGATTTTTTTCCAGCCAACCGCTGTACAACGGGGGCATATAAATGAGATTCACCAGCCCGCTGTAACGCGACTGTGGTCACCAAAGCCCCGAGTAACTCCATACACAGGATCAACGGCAAGGCGATCGCAGCCAGAGCCATACCAAGCTCGGGTTTGAACATGACAAACTGGGATAGCAGCAGCAAGGCAACAGCAGACATCGGCCACATGGCAGTAGCGGTCCAGAGTGACTGTGAGAAGCTGGCCCCGCTGCCCAGGCCGCCCAGGCCAATTCCCAAAATCTTGGCGCCTGCTCGAACCAGAACCAGCGTGGCGATCAATTGCCAGGCGGACTGTTCCCATTTAACCTGGGCAGCGGCCATGGAAACCAGAACAAAAAGCAAAATGGTCAGGACCGAGGAGGCAGTGCCGAACTGACGTGACCATGACCAGGGTCGGGGATGCAACGATTTGAGCAAGCTGCCTGCCAACAAGGCTGCCAGTGGCGCAGAGCCACCAAAATTTGCACACCAGGTTGTTCCTGCGGCGACCAGTGCCAGCATGAGGACCGATGTGTTTTCGCTGGACGGGCTCATGAACCGCAAAGCAGCACGTAGCGCCAGGGCCAGCAAGCTGCCAAAAAGAATCGAGACAGCCAGCAGGAGGACGACAGGCAGAATCATCTCGGTTTTGGCGCCATAAGGTTGGCCGATAAAACGGGCTAGTCCCGAGCCGATGGCAAAAACATAGAGTGTGTTGAGTGCTGCCAGGGTGACAGCCCTCTCGGTGACGGGACCGCTGGATCGAATGTCGCTGGCAACCCGCATCAGGACGGCGGGTGAGGTGGCTACGGCCAGCAGCGCCAGTGGCACATGCAGATCTGGCGCGATGCCCCAGAAATCGAGCAACCACCAGACGGCCGCAAAGGTGGCGATGACTTCGGCCAGACTTTGTAACAGCAACATGGGGTTGAGGCGTAGCCAACGCAAAGTCAGTCGCCCGCCCGCTTCAAACAGCACCACAGACAGGCCCAGCTCCACCATAAAAAGGCCGATGCCCTGCAGCGGCCAGGTGGCATTGGTAAAGCCTGATAGTCCTGCCAGCGCGCCAATCAGGGAATAGCCCATGACCTTGGGTAAGCCGAGGTATCGCTGGATCAGGTGACCGACGGAAGCTGCCAGGGCCAAGAGCAGGGCCCATTGGATGATGGGAAGATTGCCAGAAGTAATTCGCAGCAATTCTGAGGTGTTGGAAAGAAAGGCACTCATTTAAAAAAAATCGCGATCCTGGCCGGTTGCCAGGGGGCTACATTTGGGCGAGCGGAATAAGCGCTGCCTTGTCGTCTGCATTGAGTAGATTCAGGATCTGATTCAGATCTTGCTCGATCCGCAACAGTGTTGCTTGATCAAGTTGCGCCAGGGCATTGGGCAGCACGCCTGCAAACGGCCCAGGCGCTTTTTCCAGTACACGGATACCGTCGGGCTGCACATACAGCTGAACTGTCCGCCTGTCAGTTCCCTTTTTTTCGGTTTTCACCATTTCCAGGTTCAAAAGGGACTTGACCAGGTTGCTGGCCGTGGTTTGGTGAATATCCATGGTGGCAGCCAGTTGGTTGACGCCAATGCCAGGCTGGGCTTGGATCACACTCAGTGCCCAGAGTTGGGCTCCGCCCAAGCCGGCCTTCTTTTCTACCTGTTGAAAGTGAGACTTGACGGCGTTAAAGACCTGCCTGAAGCTGCGCAATACACGAACGGCAGGATCAGCGCCATCCTTGGACTGATTTCTCTTGATTTTCGAATCATGAGAAGTGGATTTGCGAGATGCTGGCATTTTTTTGGGAACCTTATTGGTTTGGAACTGCGGCTCTGAGTGCAGAGCTTGATCGAAGTGTACATGTGGGGCGGTGTCGCCCCAACAAAAAAAGGGTCTTCACTGATTTAAGTGAAGGGGCAAAAAAAACGGGGCCAATGAAGGCCCCGAAACTTCTCTTGTTCTGGCGGAGGATTCAGCCAGAACTTTATTGTATTTGTTGAAATATATTTTGCGATAGGGATTAACCCTAATAACGAAACTGGGGTGACCTCAAACCAAGGCTTCGCTCAGTCAACGCAGTAGGGTTTAGGTCAAACCTTAGAGGTTGTCGGTAAAACTGCGCAACTTGTCAGAACGGCTGGGATGCTTGAGTTTTCTCAACGCCTTGGCCTCGATCTGACGGATGCGTTCACGCGTCACATCAAACTGCTTACCCACCTCTTCAAGAGTGTGGTCGCTGGTCATCTCGATGCCAAAACGCATGCGCAGTACTTTGGCTTCACGCGGCGTCAGGCTGTCCAGAATGTCCTTGACCACATCACGCAGGCCAGCCTGCATGGCTGCATCGACCGGCGCTGTATTGGCGGTGTCTTCGATGAAATCACCCAAGTGGCTGTCATCGTCATCACCAATCGGGGTCTCCATCGAGATGGGTTCCTTGGCAATTTTCATGATCTTGCGAATCTTGTCCTCAGGGATCTCCATCTTGGCGGCCAGAATGCCTGCATCGGGTTCAAAGCCAAATTCCTGCAAGTGCTGACGGCTGATCCGGTTCATCTTGTTGATGGTCTCGATCATGTGCACCGGGATACGGATGGTGCGCGCCTGGTCGGCAATTGAGCGAGTGATCGCCTGGCGGATCCACCAGGTCGCGTAGGTGGAGAACTTGTAGCCACGGCGGTATTCGAACTTGTCCACGGCTTTCATCAGTCCGATATTGCCTTCCTGAATCAGGTCCAGAAACTGCAGGCCGCGGTTGGTGTACTTCTTGGCGATCGAGATGACCAGCCGCAGGTTGGCCTCAATCATCTCTTTCTTGGCAGCGCGGGAATTCTTTTCACCTTCATTCATCCGCTTGTTGATGGCTTTAAGCTCTTCCAGCGGTACCACCACGCGGGCTTGCAGGTCGATCAGGCGCTGCTGCAACTCCTGAACCGGCGGGATGTTGCGGCCCATGACGGCGCTCCAGGGTTTACCGGCTGTTGATTGCTTCACAATCCACTTCAGATCAAGTAGGTGAGACGCAACAGGCTGCCCGTTCTTGTTGCGCCCGCTGAATTCGGCGACGAACTGCTCTTGCGGATAGCCGCATTTGTCAATGATGATGCGGCGCAATTGCCTCTCAATCTTGCGGATGTCCTCAACCTGTGCGCGCACCAGATCACATATTTTTTCGATTGACTTGGCGGTGAAGCGGATCGTCATCAGCTCATCAGACAAGGCTTTTTGCGCCTTGAGGTAGGTAGGCGAGCCGTAGCCCTCCTTGTCATAGGCCTTGTGGACTTTCTCGAACAGTGCGGTGATGCGACCAAACCGCTCCAGCGCCTGATTTTTCAGCTCTTCCAGTTTCTTGGTCAGAGCTTTGGAGTTGCCCTTGCCATCGTCATCGCCTTCGTCGTCGTACTCGTCAAAATCCTCTTCGGCGACATAGTCATCGCTTTCGTCCGCATTGGCAAAGCCGTCCACCACCGTGGAAATCACCACCTTGCCTTCGCGGATTTCTTCAGCCATGGCCAGAATTTCGGCAATCGTGGCGGGTGAGGCTGAGATCGCCTCCATCATTGCCATCAGGCCGCCTTCGATGCGCTTGGCAATCTCCACCTCGCCCTCACGGGTCAGCAGCTCAACTGTGCCCATCTCCCGCATGTACATGCGCACCGGGTCCGTGGTGCGGCCAAATTCGCTGTCCACGGTTGAGAGGGCCGCTTCGGCTTCCTCTTCGGCTTCCTCTTCGGTGGAAGCCGTAGGCGCCGTGTTGTTCAGGAGCAGGGTTTCTGCATCCGGAGTTTGCTCATACACCGCCACACCCATGTCGTTGAGCATGGAGATGACGACCTCCATGGTCTCCGCATCGACCAGTTTGTCAGGCAAGTGGTCAGAGATTTCACCGTGGGTCAAGTAGCCTCGTGTCTTGCCGAGCTTGATCAGGAGCTTCAGGCGCTGACGTCGCTTGGCCAGGTCTTCCTCGGACAGCACAGTTTCATCCAGGCCAAATTCTTTCATCAAGGCACGCTCTTTGGCCTTGCTGATTTTCATGCGCAGAGGCTTGACCTTTTCGCTTGCGCTGGCTTCTGCCGGCTCTGCTGCAAATTCTGCTTCGACGTCAGATAGGTCTTCGGTTTCCTGCGTATTGGCCGCATTTTTGGGCTTGCGACCACGTTTGGCACCGGTCTTGGCTGCAGCCGTGGATTCAGCGCTGACAGCCTTGGGCGGGCGGCCCGGCTTTTTCTTGCCATCAACTTCGGCCGCGCCTGTCAGCGTCAACTTGACCTCTTCGGCCTTGGGTTTGGCACCTTTACTGAGCGCTGGCTTCTGTGCGTCAGGCTTTTTGGCCGCGGCTTTGCCGGCAACTGCGCTGGCTACTGGTTTGGCAACCGATTTGACAGCTTTTGACGGTGTTGCGGCTGGCTTGCCGGTTTTGGGCTTGACAGCAGACGGAGTGTTGACTTTGGATTTGGCCGAGACGGGTTTGGAGGCTTTTGCCGGTTTAGAGGCGGGAGAAGTTTTGGAAGGGATCACAGATTTGGCTTTCGTTGCTACTGACGCTTTTTTTTCGGACACCTTTTTTACAGGTGCCTTATTGGCGGAGACTTTTTTGGCAACGGTTTTGGCAGCAGGTTTGGCAGGCTTCTTGGACTTTTGAGCGGGCATAAATCACCTCGAAATCAAAAAAAGGCAAACAAAGAAACAGACACGACAACACGCGCCGAAATACCGCGGCGCTGGTAAGACAGAGGAACTTTCCTCAGGGGCAAGATGGGAGGGCGAACATTTGGGGTGCAGTCCTTGCGATGAGGTTGGCCGGTCGTGACATCCAGGGTCATCAGTTGGCCGGGCTCGGAGGTGCTGCTGTCGCACTTGCCGCTGTGAGCGGTGACATTATAACCCGCCACGGTTTGGCCGCCTGGCTGGCGAGCCCCTTAAAACCTCGGGTTTTCAACCTCCAAGGCGGTTAATCCGGCGGGCCGGGATTGGCTGCAGCTTTAATTCCAGCTAGGAAGACCTGACCAGTTCCTGTTTTAGTGCCAATTGCTGACGGATCAGTCGCGCTTCGATTTCGGTGCGGGCCGGATCGCCAGCCGGCATTGCCTGCAGTTGCCTGAGTTCTTCATCAATCACATCCCGCTGCAAATGGATCAACACTTTGCGCAGGTCATCAATCGAAGTCTCCTGGTCCTTCACCTCGCGGCCCAAGGGTTGGAGGCTGTCCAGTGCCAACAAATCGCGCACGGCAGGCTCGAAGGGTTGGCCAGCTAGGGAGGTGCTGATCTGACCAAGCGGCTGAGGGCCGTGCTCATGAAATTGCGAATCGAACCATCGAAAGATGTCACCAAAGCTGCCATCCAGTTCACACAAGAGTGTATGGTCGTTGTGTGTGAGCTGTTCCCAGAAATGCGCATTGCGCAGCAACAGCCGCGCAATGTTGCTGGCGCGGGCCTCCAGAGCGGGCTTGACGGGCAGTCGCCGAACGCTGCGGGCGGAAGTCTGTCCCCAGGGTGGTCGGCTGCTGCCAGCACCGGAGTTTTTCCCTTCGGTACGCGTGGCCCCCTTGCTGGCGGCAGAGCCACTCTTGGGCTTGAGCCATAAATCCTGCAGTACCGCAGCATCGAGTTGTACCTGCCTGGCAATGGCCAGAAGAAGTTGTTGCTTGAGTGCGCCCTCTGGCAGGGCCAGCCACAGAGGCTTGGCATGACTGGCCATCAGAGCGCGGCCTTCAGCCGTTGCCAGATCGCAGCCCTGACTGGCCGACTCCAGCAAAAAATTGCTCAAGGGCATGGCCTCATCCACGCGCTGAGCGAAGGCCTGTTGTCCATGGGCGCGGATAAAACTATCAGGGTCGTGCTCGCTAGGCAGGAATAAAAATTTGATCGACCGGACATCGGTGGCGTAGGACAGGGCGCCATCCAGCGCCTTGCGCGCGGCTCGGCGTCCTGCTTCATCGCCATCAAAGCTGAACACCACCGCATCGGTGAAGCGAAACAATTTCTGCACATGATCCGGGGTGCAGGCCGTGCCCAGCGTGGCCACTGCGTTGGGAAAGCCCAGTTGCGCCAAAGCGACCACATCCATATAGCCTTCGGCGACCAACACATAGCCAGCCTCCCGTAGCGCCGTTCTGGCCTCGAACAAGCCGTACAGTTCGTGCCCTTTGCTGAAGACCAGGGTTTCAGGTGAATTCAGATATTTTGGTTTTTCGTCACCCAGCACCCGGCCACCAAAGCCAATGCATTCGCCCTTGACATTGCGAATCGGGAACATGATTCGATCACGAAACCGGTCATAGCGCTTGTCAGGCTCGCCTTCTCCTTCGCTGCTGATGATGACAAGACCACTCTCCACCAGCAGGGGGTCTTCGTAATTGGGAAAGACGCTGGCCAGACCCCGCCAGCCCTCGGGTGCATAACCCATGCCAAAACGCTTGGCGATTTCACCCGACAGGCCCCGCCCCTTCAGGTAGTTGATCGCCTTTGGGGACTGCTTGAGATGGTTTCGCCATGCCTGACCTGCTTTTTCCAATACATCGCTGAGCGTGACCTGCTTCTGGCGCTGCTCGGCGGCCCGCGCCTTGTCTTGGGGGGAAGCCTCATCTTCAGGAACCTGCAGGCCGAATTGCTGGGCCAGATCCTGCACCGCCTCCACAAAACTCATGCCGGTGTGTTCCATCAGAAAACTGATGGCATCGCCATGCTTGCCACAACCAAAGCAGTGGTAGAACTGCTTGGTGGGGCTGACCGAAAACGAGGGCGACTTTTCCCCATGGAAGGGGCATAGGCCCATGAAATTGGCGCCGCCTTTTTTCAGCTGCACATGCCGGCCCACCACCTCGACCACGTCAACCCGAGCGAGCAGTTCTTGGATAAAAGAGGCGGGAATGCCCATGCGGCAGATTGTAGAAACCTCGTCGGGGCGGCGAACCCAAATTCTGGGTTCAGGCTGGCTTTTGCGCCAGGCCCAGGCGTTCGATCAAGGCTTTTTCCTTTTGATAATTGTCGCGTGCAAAGTTGGTGTAATCGGATGTATTCATGTAGATCACAGGCTGGTCGTACTTTTCGAAGCTAGCCAGCACTGCCGGATCCTCCAGTGTCTTCTTGAAGGCATCATGCAGACGCAAGACCAGTGCCGGGTCCATATTCTTGGGACCACCAATGCCAAACGGTGAGTCAGAGACAGTCTCATAACCGAGATCATTGAGGGTAGGAACTTGCGGCCAGCGCTTGGTGCGCTTGCTGCCGTAGGTGGCCAGCAGGCGCAAGGTGCCAGCTTCTACATGGGGTGCCCAGCCGGTGGCATCACTGTGGGCCATGATGTGGCCACCCAAAAGCGACTGCAATCCATCTGAACTGCCCTTGAAAGGAACATGCTGTAACTGGATTCCAGCCTTGGCTGCAAACTCCTCCACCGCCAGATGCGGTGTGGTTCCATTGCCAGTTGAACCGAAGCTGAACTTGCCTGGATTGGCCTTGGCAAAATCAACCAAGTCCTTGATCGACTTGATTGGGGAGTCAGCTCTTACCACCATCCCAAAGGTGTACCCGGTCAGACATATGATGTAGGTGAAATCCTTTAATGGATCGAATTGCATCTTCTGCATGTGGGGCAGGCGCAGCACACCAATCGTCAGTTGTGACAGGGTATAGCCATCGGGCCGGGCATTAACCAGTTCATTGGGCCCCAGCATTCCGCTGGCCCCAGGCTTGTTTTCGATGATGACCTGACCGCCCAAGGCCTTGCCGGCACTCTCTGCCAGGGCGCGCATCACCACATCGCTGGATCCACCCGCAGGCCAGGGGCAGATCAAACGGATTGCCCTGGCAGGAAAGTTTTGCGCCAGAGTTAGTTGGGGCAAGCACAGGGCGGCGGTGGCACCCAAGCCCGCCTGAAGAAGATGACGTCTTCTTTCAAATTGCATCACAGGCTCCTCAACAATTGAATCGGGTATTCAATGTAGGGGCTTGGTCAAGGTCTGACATCAGGAGAAACCATGAGTCCGGATCAATCTGACCAAATGTCAGCGCGGTGCCAGCCTGATGGCACCGTCCAGCCGGATGACCTCGCCATTGAGCATGTCGTTTTCAATGATGTGCCTGGCTAGTTTGGCGTAGTCTTCGGGAGTTCCCAGGCGGCTGGGGAAAGGTACGCTGGCAGCCAGCGCGTCCTGTACCTCCTGCGGCATCCCAAACAGCATGGGCGTGCCGAAAATCCCGGGGGCGATGGTCATGTTGCGAATGCCATTGCGCGCCAAGTCCCGGGCGATAGGCAGCGTCATACCCACCACCCCGCCCTTGGAGGCGCTATAAGCAGCCTGACCGATCTGGCCATCGTAGGCGGCCACGCTGGCGGTGGAAATCAGCACGCCACGTTCACCGGTTGACTCGGGTTCGTTCTTGCACATCTGCTCGGCGGCCAGACGAATCATGTTGAAACTGCCCACCAGGTTGACCATGATGGTCTTGGTGAAATTACCCAGAGCATGGGCGCCGTTTTTGCCCACGGTCTTTTCGGCTGGGGCAATGCCAGCGCAATTGACCAGGCCCATCAACTTGCCCATGGCAGCAGCTTTGGCTACCACGGCTTGTGCATCGGCTTCCTGGCTGACATCGCATTTGACAAAGGCACCGCCAATTTCCTGAGCCACGGCTGCGCCCTTATCAGCCTGCATGTCCGCAATGACCACCTTGCCGCCGTTGGCTGCCAGCATGCGGGCGGTGCCCTCACCAAGTCCCGAGGCGCCCCCGGTCACAATAAACACCTTGCCTGCAATTTCCATGAAATTTCTCCTTGTAAAGACAACTTTCTGATGTGATTATTGCAGCAGACCCGGGCTGTGAAAGTGCACTGACTTCACCCCTCACAGGCCGCACTTTCAGGGGGAGCCAGGTTGATTACTGATATACTTCCCGCCTTCAACGGCATTTAGGCGCGTAGCTCAGCTGGTTAGAGCACCACCTTGTCATGGTGGGGGTCGTTGGTTCGAGTCCAATCGCGCCTACCAAATTTCTCTCGCACTCTCACCCACTTCTTGTTACCGGATCAAGGCAGGAAGTTGGGATCCCATGGGCGGCAGAATCGCGGCTGATAGAAGGCACGCCCGAATACTTTTATTCAGGTCTTATTTTCCGAACAGTCTGGCAACATGCTGCCAGGCCCGCTGCAGGAGGCCGGAGCGCTCAACCGCAGTCAGGGCCACCAGTGGGGCTTCGCCCAGGGTTTTGCCGTTGGCGGTGGCCACCACCTTGCCGACCTCAGTCCCTTGAGCCACTGGCGCTTCCACGCCGGGCTTCAGCTCCATGGTGGTCTCAACTTTCTGGCCGCGCGGTACGGTCAATTGCCAGGATGCGCCCAACCCCGCCGAGACGGTATCTGATTTGCCAAAACTGACCTTGGCGGTGGCAACGGCGGAGTTGGGTTGTATTGGGGTGGCTTTTTCGAAGCTGGCAAAACCCCAGTCCAGCAGCTTGCGGCTCTGGTCAGCGCGTGCGCGTGCGCTGTGGGTGTTGAGGATCACTGTGATCAGCCGAAGCCCATTGCGCTTGGAGGAGGTGACCAGGCAGTAACCCGCATCTTTGGTGTGGCCGGTTTTCAGGCCATCCACCGAAGAATCGGAGTACAGCAAGATGTTGCGGTTTCCCTGCTTGATGTTGTTGTATTTGAATTCACGTTCAGCGTAGATCGGGTAGTACTTGGCGCTGTGGCTAATGATGGCGCGCGCCAGAATGGCCAGGTCGCCCGCTGACGATTTATGTTCCGGGTCGGGCATGCCGGTGGGGTTGACAAACTTGGTATGGGACATGCCCAGGCGTTGCGCTTGTGCATTCATCAGTTTGGCAAAACCCTCTTCGGAACCCCCCATGTGTTCAGCGATGGCCTTGGACGCATCGTTGCCGGACTGAACAATGATGCCCCGTAGAAGGTCAATCACTGTGGCCTGGCTGTTGAGCGGCAGGTACATACAGGACTCGGTGTTGGTGCCCCGGCACCAGGCGTTTTGGCTGACCGAGACATTGTCCGTTTCCCTGAGCTTTCCGGACAGCAGCGCTTGCTCCACCAGATAGCTGGTCATCATTTTGGTGAGTGAGGCCGGTGGCAAGGGTTCGTCGGCATTGGCGGCAGCCAGGACTTCACCCGAGTCATAGTCCATGATCAGCCAGGCCTTGGCCTGTAATGCCGGGGGGTTGGCGGCCAAAGCGGTTTGCGCAGCCAGTGGGGGCAGAGCGTTGGCGTCAGGGTTGGCTTTTTTATGCAAGGCGGTGGGTTTGGCCGCCCGATG
>Ga0075472_10000420_pt1 | contig 17645 bp, 15 predicted proteins | sample DEB19_08_DNA_3_FD_77014 | JGI IMG/M metagenome (GOLD analysis project Ga0075472, IMG submission 77014) | Aqueous microbial communities from the Delaware River and Bay under freshwater to marine salinity gradient to study organic matter... | ecosystem: Environmental > Aquatic > Marine > Coastal ...
CATAGGGAGGCTAATGAAAACCGCAGTCAGCTCAATCGCGACGCTGCTCATCCTTTTAGGCGCCCTGCTCGCTATCCCACCGTCGGCCTTTGCCGCCTCCGGGTCGAAGTTCTCCGAAGTAGCGGTCGGCATTAATCACTCATGCGCGCTGACGATGAAGGGGCGCGCCTACTGCTGGGGTAATAATGATTCTGGCCAGCTTGGCGATGGCAATTATGGATATGACAGCTCTTCACCGGTAGCCGTTGTTGGCGATCGGAGGTATCTGCATATTTCTGCCGGATACGATGCAACCTGTGCGATCTCTACCGCGGGGGCAGCGTACTGCTGGGGATACAACGACTATGGTCAACTGGGGAACGGCACACATGATGAAACGATAAGAGGGGCTGTCGATGCAGATACGCCGCAGCTTGTGAGCGGCGAACATGCGTTCACAACAGTGAGCGTTGGCTGGAACACAACCTGCGGCCTCACTGCACCGGGCGATGCCTACTGCTGGGGCTACAACGACTACGGGCAGGTTGGCAATGGCGCTTTTGACAATACAGAAGCTGGCTTGGCAGATGCTGACACTCCGCAACTTGTGAGCGGCGGTCGCAAGTTCTTGTCGGTATCGGCTGGCGAAAACACCACGTGTGGCGTCACAACTCGAGAGATTGGCTACTGCTGGGGAACCGGGAATAATGGCGAGCTCGGCAACGGAGATTACTCCGTAGAGCTTGCTGGTAATGGGTTTGACGCCGACTCCGCGGTCCCTGTGAAGGTATCAGGCAAGCAGAAGTTCGTGACGATTGCTACAGGGGGTGAGCACTCCTGCGGGCTGACAACCGTGGGGAAGGTCTACTGCTGGGGCGATAACACCTACGGGCAGATTGGCGCCCGCATCGCTGGTGGCTATGTCACGCTCCCGACGCGCGTGAAGGGTTCGACGCGCTACACGGATATTGCGGGCGGCAACCAGTCCTACTCAACGTGTGGCATCACAGCAACTGGGGCGGCAAAGTGCTGGGGATACAACGGCGGATCCGACGGCTCGCACGACTATGGGGTGCTCGGAGCCGACAGTACGGAGTACCAGGTGAACGTACCCATTTCAGTTTCTGGTGCCCTTCAGTTCACCGCAATCGATATCGATGATTACCACGCCTGCGGCCTCACCACGAAGCACCGGGTTTATTGCTGGGGGTACAGCAACGGCACCGGCATGGGCGGAACAGGCCTGGCAGAAAATACGTACAAGCCCACGGTGCCGATCGCCCTTCCCGTTTTCCCGTAATATCTGCACGCTAGCGCCTGCTGGCCACGACCGCCCGTGTAGATGGCGGCGGGAGGGACTATGCAGCAGCGAATCCGCGCCAGCATGCTCGCACTCGGGCTCATCTCTGGGCTCCTCGTGGCCGTGCCAGTGAGCGCAAGTAGCCGCACGTATAAGGCCATTTCGAGCGGCTATCAGTTTGCGTGCGCACTCACAACCGCGGGGAAGGCGTACTGTTGGGGAAAAAATCATCTCGGCCAGCTCGGCAATAACGATGAGACAGGTGCCGATCAGGACGCACCCGTTGCCGTCTACACGGGTCTCAAGTTTACGAGCATTACTGCAGGCTACAATCACGTCTGCGCGCTCACCAAAACAGGAACGGCTTACTGCTGGGGATACGACGGCACTGGCCAGCTCGGCAACGATGATTACTCGGGTAGGGAGGTTGTGCCTGTCGCTGTCGTTACGGACCTTAAATTTAAGAGCATTAGCGCGGGTGAGAACCACACGTGTGCACTCACCGGTACTGGAGCAGCTTATTGCTGGGGCTACAATATAGATGGGCGGCTTGGAAATGGTGACGCACCAAACGACCAGCACGTACCTGTTGCGGTTGAAACAGCCTTGCGCTTCAAGAGTATTGCTGCTTCTTCGTATCACACCTGCGCGCTCACGAATGCTGGAGTGGCCTACTGCTGGGGGGCGAACACTTCTGGCCAGCTCGGCACGGGCGAAGCCTTCTTGGACGAGCACGACACACCTTTCCTCGTAGATACAGACCTGAAGTTTGCAAGCATCACCGGTGGTACCTACCACACGTGCACGCTCACCAAGGCGAGCATCGTGTATTGCTGGGGTGAAGATGAATACGGTCAGCTCGGAGACGGTACAAATAGCGATGCCAGTACACCAGTTGTCATGGATATTTCCGGTGTCAGTGGCAAGATTGCGAGTATTGCCGCAGGCTCGTCGGCCTATTCAACCTGTGTTGTGACCACCAAGGGAGACGTCTACTGCACGGGCTACGGAGAGTATGGCGTGTTCGGGGACGGAAATGATGGTGATAGCACGACCCTTGTACCTGCAGCAACTGGCGTGAAGGTTAAAACCGTTGTTGTCAGCGATTACAACGGATATGGCCTCACCAAGGCAGGCAAGGTCTATGCCTGGGGTGATGACTCCGATGGCAACCTCGGCAATGGCGCGGATGGTGAGAATCGCTACCACCCCGTGCTCGTTCAGTAGCGAATCGTACGTAGAGTAGAGGCGACCCGGTCCGCGTCATGCGGGCCGGGTCGACCTATTTCTGGGATGGTAGGCTCTCATTGCTGCGGGAGTAGCTCAGTTGGTAGAGCACCTGCCTTCCAAGCAGGATGTCGTGGGTTCGAGACCCATCTCCCGCTCCACCACCCTTGTTGGAGCGTCGCCGTTAGTCGGCGAGGATCGTGCGCGCCACCCGCTTTGCGACTGCGAGGATCGTCACCATCGGGTTGACGCCGAGCGCGGTGGGGAAGAGCGAACCGTCGGCGACATAGAGCCCCTTGATGAGCCCATGCTGCGGGTCCTCTGCGCGCGGTCGTGCGGTTGAGCGGACGCGGCCCCACGGGTCGCAGGCATGTTCACGCGGATCGCTCCCCATGCGCGCGGTACCCATCTGGTGTGCGGAGAAGACGGTGCCGCGGTTTGGCGCAAAGTCGAAGCTGCGCAGCTGCTGCATGAAGGTGCCGTAGGCGGCAACGCCCGCATCGCGCTGCCATGCAGCCGGCGGCGATCCGGCGGCGATGATCTCTGTGGCGCCGGCAGCTTCGGCAAGTTGTGCCATGGAGCCGAGCGCATCGCGGAGACCGCGTTCGTCGCGCGGCGTGGTGCGGTACGTAATCTCTGCAAATCCGTTCTTCGTTCCGGTTACCGTGCCGCCACCATCGTCTTTCACGATGGCAAGGAAGGGTGCGATATAGCGACCGAGGCGCATGAGGCGCTCGTGTTCATCGCGGCTTGTCCAAGGGATGCCGAGCGCGAGGAGCCCTGGATGACCAGGCGCGCTCTCAATGATGTAGCCGTTGCGATCTTCGGTGGCAGCGATGAACTGCGAGCTCTTCGCCGCCTGCATCGTGCCGCGCCACATCTCGACCGGCTTCTCGAAGACGCCCGCAACGAGGCTCACAGGATGGAGGCGCAGATGCTTGCCGATGGCTGGGTGCGTGAGCCCGCTGCGCTGGAGGAGGATCGGCGTGCGGAGGGCACCGCCCGAGACAACCACGGTCTTCGCCGAGATGGTGATCGTTCGCGGCCTACCGGCGCGGCTACCGAGCGTAACGACCGCGCCGCGTACAACACCACCCTCAATGATGAGGCGATCTGCACGGCAGTCGGGGAGGAGGCGTGCCCCCTTGGCGAGTGCCTGTGGGAGGTGGAGGCGAAGGGTCGACTGCTTCGCGCCGCGCTTGCACCCGAAGGGGCAGGTGCCGCAGTCGCCGCACTCGCTTCGGTTCGCGACGATGCGCTCACCGCTCCAGCGGAGCGCGGCGGCGCCGCGCAGGATCGCTGCATCTTTTGCTGGGAGATCTTCGGACTCCTGCGCGCCGATCTCGCGCATGACGCTTTGCAGGTCGCGCGTGAAGCTCGTGCTCGATACACCCTCGACGCCGTGCTCCTCGGCCCAGTCTGCGCGGACATTGTCGGGCACCGGGATGCAGGTCATCCAGTTGACGGTGGTGCCACCACCCACGGTGCCACCGGCAAGGATGGCGATGTGCGCGTCGGCCGTTGCGGTGAACCCAGAGTCGAGATAGAGCTGCTGGTACGCGTCGCGTTCGCGCGTCGGGAATGTCTTCTCGGTGTAGAGGCCGCCCGCTTCGATGACGAGCACGTCGCGCCCTGCAACGGCAAGGTCGCGAGCGACCGATCCACCACCGGCACCCGATCCGATGACAAGCACGTCGGCAGAAATCGTATCGGCGCTTCCTGGATCGAACGCGGTGATCTTGCTGATCTCGCGGACGGTGGCGTTGACCTTGACCTTGTAGTGGATCTTTGCGAGTCGCTTGCGCACGTTCCCGTCGGCCGGCTCCTCTGCGTCGGAATACGCGATAAAGGCGAGCAGCTTGCGGAAGACGGCCGCGCCAGAGCGCATGAGCGGAACAGGGTGCTGCACCCAGCGACGAAGGAAGGTGTCGCGCTGCACGCCCGTGAGGGTGCGGAACGGCGCAGCCACGCCACCGATCATCAGTGCCCCAGTACGAGAGTCGAGGAGATTGAGGATGAGCCGGAGCTGGCCGTGGAGGCTCGGGTCGACGACGGTCGCGAGTGCCTGTTCGGCCGCCGCAGCGCGCTTGGGGCCGCCACCTGCAACGAACCCTTCAGCAAGGGCGGCAAGGGTGCGCCGCTGCGCAGGGGTGAAGATCCCGTCAGGCTGCTTCGCGGCGGTTCGTGCAGTTCTGCGCTTCGGCATGGGGCGTAGTGTGGACGATCTCCCGCGCTTCTGCTGACGTGGAGCGCCTGCTGGGGTACGATCGCAGCCGTTGGCGCGTGGCCAAGCGGTAAGGCACCTGCCTCTGGAGCAGGGGATCCTAGGTTCGAATCCTAGCGCGCCAGCCAACCCCATCCCCCCACCTGGAGGGGGCTATCGTGCGGCGAGCCAGTCGCCGAGGGCTGTGACGAAGCCTGCTGGATCCTCTTCAAACGGCACGTGGCCGAGACCCGGGAGCACCACGTAGTCGGCCTGCGGAAGTGCCGCATGGAGCGCAGCCCCGCGATCGAGCGGCACCCAACTGTCTTCCGCCCCCCAGAGGATCAACACGGGCGGCAGATCGACACCGCCATCTGCGTCGCCGAGGATTGCGCTGATCGAGCGAGGGAGTGCGTTCGCTGCGCCATCGCGAACGATCCCGAGGAGGGCGAGGTCCCAGTTCTCTAGGTGGGAGCTCGCCGCATAGCCCGCAATTGTTGTTGGCGTTGCGACGCTCTTCACGGCAAAGGCAGAGCTGAGCAGCTCGCCGAACAGGGCGTCGCTAAAGAGTGAGCGCAGCGCAATGCGTCCAATGCGGCGCACCTGTGGGACGGCGAGGATCGTTGCCGTCGACGCTCCGGCGCCTGGCGCCCCACTCGCTGCACCTGGCTCAACGATCGCAGCATCAATCAGAGCAACGCCGTCGATGCGTGCTGGCGCAAGTTCTCGCATCCACGCGACGACGTTTCCGCCCATGCTGTGTCCAACAACGACGGCGTGCTCAATGTGTAGTGCATCCATCGTTGCTAAGACGAAGCGCGCCTGGTCTTCATGCGCGTAGCTGCGCGACCAGGTTTTTTCTGAGAGTCCAAAACCAGGAAGGTCGAGTGCAACCACGTGCCATCCCTGCGCCGCAAGCGGCTCCATGACGGAGCGCCAACCGAACGTGCTGCCGCCAAAGCCATGCACCAGCACGAGTGCAGGTTCGGCTGCATCACCCGCCTCTGCGACGACCGTCTCAAGCCCGCTCACGGTGATGACGCGCGCGGCCGGTGCAGCGGCGGTGGGGATCAGTGCCGAACGCGTTGTCGCTGTTCCGGCGGGAAGATCGATGAGGAGTGGCAGGAGGGCAAGGATGAGTACGAGGCGGACGAGTCGCCCAAGCAGACCAGCAATACGTGCGCGCATAGGGGGAGTATCGCGTATTCGGGCTGCGGTATCATCGGTGCATGGCACGTGCGCGCGTTCTCTTTCTCTGCACGCATAACTCCGCCCGCTCGCAGATGGCTGAGGCGCTCCTGCGTGCTCGAAGTGAGGGGAGGATCGACGTCGAGAGCGCCGGAACCGTCGCCACCCTCGTTCGGCCGCTTGCCCTGCAGGTGCTCTCTGAGTTGGGGATCGACGCATCTGTGCAAACGAGCAAGACCCTTGAGCGATTTATCGACGAGCCGTTCGACTATGTCGTCACCGTGTGCGATGCGGCGAATGATGCGTGCCCGACCTTCCCGAACGCCGGCGCTCGCGAGCACTGGTCACTCCCCGACCCATCCAAGGCCACGGGGAGCGAAGAGGAGCAGCGTGCCGTCTATCGAGAGGTGCGGGACGAACTGGAGATTCGCGTGATGGATCTCCTGCGACGGATCGACGCGAGCGCTTAGCGGCGCCCCCGCTGCAGGCGCACCATCTGCGCCTTCGCGATCAAGTCCTTCGGGAAGTCGAGCAAGATCGGCTCATAGCCGAGTGGGATCTCCATGTGGAGTCCGGCCTTCGTGAGCTTGCGCACCAGCGTGAGCTTCTCCATCTCGTCGGGTGCAACGAGGCTCACCGCCTCGCCGAGTGCGCCAGCACGGCCGGTTCGGCCGATGCGGTGCACGTAGTCTTCAGGGTCGAACGGGAGCTCATAGTTGATGACCGCAGGTAGCCCCTCGATGTCGAGGCCGCGCGCAGCGACGTCGGTGGCAACCATCACGCGCGCCTCGCCCGCCTTGAATGCGGCGAGCGCCTTGTTGCGCTGTTTCTGATCCTTATCGCCGTGGATCTCAACGACGGTGTGACCGTCGCGATGGAGGAAGTCACCAAGTCGATTCGCTTCAACCTTTCGATTGACGAAGACGAGTGCCTGCTCCCACGGCCGCGTGCGCAAGAGATCGCTGAGCAGCGCACGACGTCGACGATCGTCGACCGCCATGATCACCTGGCGTACGTTCTCGTTCGTCTGGTTACGCCGTGCAACCTCAACCGTTACTGGATTGATGAGGAAGTCTTGTGCGAGCGCACGAATCGGCTCGGAGAATGTTGCCGAGAAGAGGAGCGTGTGACGCTTCTTCGGAATCAGCGCAAGGATGCGCTTCAGGTCGGGCATGAAGCCCATGTCGAGCATGCGATCGGCCTCGTCGAGGACGAGGATCGACACTTGTGAAAGGTTCACCGTCTTGCTGCCAGCGTGATCAAGGAGGCGACCAGGAGTTGCGATGAGGATCTCAACGCCGGCCATGAGCATCTTCTGCTGGGGCGGCATCGGTACGCCGCCGTAGACCACGCCGCTGCGGAGCGGGAGGTACTTACCGTAGGCGGCAGCATTCTCAGAGATCTGCACGGCGAGCTCGCGTGTTGGGGTGAGCACGAGGGCGCGCACAGGGTGGCGGGCCGGGCTCGGCGATGGGGTGGCGAACGGTTTGAGGAGATGCAAGATCGGGAGGACGAACGCGGCGGTCTTCCCGGTGCCGGTCTGCGCTGCGCCGAGGAGGTCGCGCCCAGCGAGGACATGCGGGATCGCCTGCGCTTGAATTGGGGTCGGCTCGGTGTATCCCTCGCCTTCGACGGCTCGCAGGATCTCAGGGGCTAGTCCAAGTTCGGAGAAAGTGGGCATCTGTCCGATCAGCGTACCCGAGAGTGGCGCCGAGGGTGCGATGATCGGGGAATGGAAGAGAAGCAGACCCTCCTCGGCGCCCTCGCCCCCGCAGCTCCACTGGCGGCGCGCATGCGCCCAACGAGCCTCGATGAGGTCGTTGGCCAGGTCGCCCTGGTTGGACCAGGTGCGCCGTTGCGGCGCCTCCTCGACCGTGGCGAAGTCCCGTCGCTCCTTCTCTGGGGGCCACCAGGGAGTGGGAAGTCGACCCTCGCCGCCGTGATTGCCGCTGCGGTGCGTGCCGTGCCAACGAGCCTCTCTGCCACAAGCGACGGCGTCGCCGAAGTACGCAAGGCAGTTGCAGCAGCAGTTGAGCGCCGCGCGCATGGCGAGCAGACGCTCCTCTTCATCGATGAGCTGCATCGCTTTAGTCGCACGCAGCAAGATGCCCTCCTGCCGCATGTGGAGGCGGGAACGATCATCCTGGTTGGCGCAACGACCGAGCCGCCCCCGCGCGCTATCTCTCCGGCGTTGCTTTCTCGATTGCGGACCTTCCGACTCGCGCCACTCGGCAACGATGATCTAGAGCTCCTGCTGCAGCGCGCACTCGATGATGCGCGCGGATACGCCGGCACGTTGCAGGTTGATGACGATGCACGGCGACAGCTCGTCGGCTACGCATCGGGTGATGCGCGCCGACTGCTCACCCTGCTTGAACTCTCGGCACTCATGACGCCACGCGGTAAACCCGTCACTCCGAATGAGGTGCTCATCGCTGCGCAAGATCGCAGCCTTCCATACGATCAGTCGGGCGTCACCTCTGCGCTCATCAAGAGCATTCGCGGCAACGATCCCGACGCGGCGATCTGGTGGCTTGCAACGGCGCTGGAGGGTGGCGAAGATCCACGCGTTATTGCGCGTCGACTTCTCGTCTCTGCGTCGGAGGATGTTGGGAACGCCGACCCCGCCGCACTCCCACTCGCCGCTGCAGCAGCGCAGGTTGTGGAACTTGCGGGATCGCCCGAGTGTGACTGGGCCCTCGCACAGGCGGTGACGTATCTCGCCGCTGCACCAAAGTCGCCACGCGCCGGCGAGGCACTCGGTGCGGCGCGCGAGATGATCGCGACGCGCGGGCAACTCCCCGTTCCGGGGCACCTACGTGCGGCTGCAAAAACCTACCGCTCGCCACACGGGGAGGGCGAGCCGTTCGATCTCGAGCAGCGCTATCTCCCTGATGGGCTCGAGGGGGCCCGCTTCTATGAGCCGTCGGGGAGTGGGGGAGAGGCGCGACTTCGTGACCACCTCGCAACCTTGCGGGCCGCGCGCGCAGGGAAGAAGAAGAGCTCCTAGGCGAGACCGTGGGCGAGTAAGAGCTCGCGATTGCCAAGGATCTCGGCGGTGGGACCATCTGCAACGATCACGCCACCATCGACCACGATGCTGCGCGCAAATGCAGCGCGGGCGAGCTCAAGATCGTGTGTGCTCACGATGAGCGTCTGCGTCAGTGATGTGAGGAGCTCGATGAGCTCGCGACGACCGCGCGGATCAAGGCCCGCCGACGGCTCGTCAAAGACGAGGATGCTCGGGTTCATCGCGAGGACGGTGGCAAGCGCTACGCGCTTGCGTTGACCGATTGAGAGGCGCATCGGCGCGCGCGTCGCAAGGTCGAGCGCACCGACGGCGGCGAGTGCCGCTTCGACGCGATCATGAATCGCTACGGGCTCCAGCCCCATATGCGTTGGCCCAAAGGCGACGTCGTCCCAGACGGTCGGGCTAAAGAGTTGGTCGTCTGGATCCTGGAAGACAAGTCCAACCTCAGCGCGAACGCGACCGATCGTCTCCTTACCAACAAGCAAGCCTGCAACATGCACACTGCCGTGTGCGGGCCGATGAATGCCGTTGAGGTGCAGCATGAGGGTGCTCTTGCCGGCACCATTCGGCCCGAGCAGCGCAACCTTCTCACCGCCAGCGATTGCAAGATCGATCCCGCGCAACGCCTCAGTGCCGTCGGGGTAGCGGAAGTGGAGATGAGTGATCGAAACCGTGCCGTCTCCGGTGGGCAAGAGTGGCGTTGCATGTGCATGGTCGTGCGCATGCGCGTGGGGAATCGGTGTTCCAGGGTGGCTGTGCACGTGTTCGTGTTGGTCGCTCATTACATCACCTTACAGCCGCGGCACGACTTGACCGAATGCGCTGAGCGCGAGGAGGAGTGTTACCGCAGCGACCACCTTGACGCCGAGATAGCGATCGGCAGTGGGGAGGGATCCCGTTGAGAGTGAGCCCGTTGCGCCGCGCGAGAGTGCCGCCTCTTCGACCCGTGCCGCACGCGCATAGGGGCGCAAGAAGAGCGAACCAACAAGGTTCCCCGTGGTGCGTGCGCGCCAAGCGATGCTGCCGCCGACCTGCTCGCCGCCAACCCCTACGGGGCTGACCGAGCGTGCGGCGCGAGCACGCAGCATGCGCTGGGCCTCGTCGCGGAGGAGCTCAAGGTAGCGAATCGTCAGGCCAGCACTCGTGGCGATCGCATCCGGGAGGCGCATGCGGCGGAGCGCCACAACGATCGTGGGGGCATCTGCCGTCGCCACGAGCACGATCGACGCCTGCACGCTGATCCATGCCTTGAGCAGGGCGCTCAGCGCGATGCGCAGCCCGACGCCCGAAACGTGGAGCGAGAACGGGCCGACGAGCCCCTCCCAAATCACCTCGTCACTTCGAATGAAGATCAACGGAAGTGCGGCCAGAACAAATGGGAAGACGATGCCACCGCGCCGCGCGAGCGTGAGCGGCGCAATGCCACGCAGGGCTCCGGCAGTTGCGACAAGGAGCCAGGCGGCGGCCATCGCGACGTAGGCGCCTGCAGGCATGAGGGCAACAGCAAGGATAAAGGCGAGTGCGGCGATCACCGTGGCGCGCGCGTCGACCTGTCCTGGGACGCGTGCCATTACTGGCGACCTCGACGCGCTGCGATGCGGCTTAAGAGCAGGATCGCTGTGAAGATGATGCCAACGCCAACTACTGCAATAAGGAGCGTCCCAGTTGCGCTATCGATGCCGGGGATCGTATAGCCGGGGAAGAGTTCAAATGGGGGCGTGTTTGCCGCGGTATGAAAGCCGAGCGTGAGTGCAACGCGCTGGAGCCCGTCGGGGTCGGCTGAAGCGAAGAGCGCGGCAAGCGCTGCAACGAGGAGCGAAATTCCCGAGCCAACAAGGATGCGTCGCGTTGCCGATGCGCGCGCGGGTGCGCCGAGTGTGAGGAGGTCGGGTGCAGTTGTTGCAATGAACGTGAGCGCAGCGATCGTGATGAGCCCCTCGCCGATGCCGATAAAGGCGTGAATGCCGAGCATTGCGGGGAGACCAATCGACACATCGGTCGTTCCCGAGAGGCCGAGCTGCAGCGTGGTGACACCTGCACCGGCCATTACGGAGAGCCAGCCGGCCGCCCCTGCTGCTGCGATCGTCGCAACGCGACTACCGCCGAGCGCGGTGGCAATGCTCCGTGCAACGAGCGCACCACCGAGCGTACCGATGATGCCCATATTGAAGATGTTGGCGCCAAGCGCGAGAAGGCCGCCGTCTTGAAAGATGAGCGCCTGGATCCCGATGACCGTGGTCATCACAATGGTCCCCGCCCACGGCCCGAGGAGGTAGCCGGCCAGCACACCGCCGAGCAGGTGCCCACTCGTGCCAGCGGCCACCGGGAAGTTGAAGAGTTGCGCGGCGAAGATGAAGGCGCCAACGATCCCCATAAGGATCGGCCGCTGCGCAGCACTCGCCTCGTCGCTCGATGCGCTCAGGCGACGGAGCGCGAAACCCACGATCGCCGCCGTGGCAACCCAGAGGGCGAGCGCCAGCTGGGGGGCGAGGAAGCCGTCGGGGAGGTGCATGGTATGGATCACCTGGTGAGTCTATCGCAATACGTTGCAATAAGCATCGCGTATCCTTTTGTCATGACCACCCCAGTGACGAGCGCGCTCGCAGCACGACTCCAGGCGGCGGTGAAGGCGCGCGGCCAGCGCTGGACCGAGCAGCGGCAGCTGATCGCCGATGTGCTCGCCGCATCCGACGGCCACGCGACCGGGGCGGAGCTCGTGGAGCGCGTTCGTGCGCAGGATCCGAGCGCCACCCCATCAACGGTCTACCGCACGCTCGACCTGCTCGAGGAGCTCGGCTTCGCCCGACACCACCACGGGGTTGACGGTCGCGAGACCTATCACCTGGAGGAGGTGCTCCCGCACGGCCACCTCCACTGCCACACGTGCGGCGCGGAGGTGGAACTCGACGCCACAGCGGCGGCACCGATCCTTGCGGCGATCGAGCGTGCCACGGGTTTTGCCGCCGACCTTGATCACCTCGCGCTCCAGGGGCGCTGCGCCAGCTGCCGCAGTGCCGCGCCGCGCTAGACTCCTTGTTAATGGTGCGCCATGCGTACCGCTAGTTAAGGAGGCTCCCGTGGCCGAGAAGTTGAAGATCACCTACGCGACACTCTCTGACTCGAACGAAGAGATCCACGCCGGCTACGAGAAGGGGCTTGCCGAAGCACGAACCCTGCTTGGCGGGAGCTACGGGAACTTCGTCAATGGCGAGTGGAGCACCGGTGGTCCCACCTTCGAGAAGCGCACGCCAATCGACGGCTCACTTGTCGGCACATTCAGTAAGGGCGATCGCGAGACTGCAAAGCGTGCCATTGCTGCTGCGAAGGCCGCCTATCCCGCCTGGTCGAAGCGCCCCTGGCAAGAGCGCGTCGCGTTGATTCGCGCCGCCGCCGAACTCATTAGTGATCGCCAGTTCCTCTACTCCGCACTCCTCTCCATTGAGGTGGGGAAGAACCGCCTCGAAGCACTCGGCGATGTCGAGGAGACGGCCGACTTCTTCCGCATCTATGCGGGCGAGGTCGAGCGCAATAATGGCTACGTGCACGCAATGGGGAACCTTGGCGATGCCAAGGTTGAAACCAAGACAGTGCTTCGTCCCTACGGCGTGTGGGGCGTGATCAGCCCGTTCAACTTCCCGTTTGCATTGATGGGCGGCCCAGTTGGCGCCGCACTTGTTGCCGGTAACACCGTGGTTCTGAAGCCATCGTCTGACGCACCGCTTTCGGCAGTCCTCCTCGCGCGCGCAATCAAGGATGCCGGAATTCCTGATGGTGTCTTCAACATGGTGATGGGGCCAGGCGAGAGCGTTGGCGCAGAGCTACAAGAGAACCCTGATGTTGCAGGCATGACATTTACCGGATCATCCGATGTGGGGATGAAGCTCTACCACTCGTTTGCGAAGTCGTATCCGAAGCCCGTCATCGTCGAGATGGGCGGAAAGAACCCGACGATCATTTCGAAGCATGCCGATCTTGAGAAGGCCGCAGAGGGGGTCATGCGCTCCGCCTTCGGCCTTGGCGGGCAGAAGTGCTCCGCTAACAGCCGCGTCTACGTTGACGCAGCGGTGCACGACGCGTTTGTCGAGAAGCTCGTTGAGAAGACAAAGGCGCTCAAGGTTGGAGATCCAACCGTTCGTGGTGTCTTCCTCGGGCCAGTGATCAATGCGCGCTCGGTCGACACCTTCTTGGCTGCATGCGAAGAGGCGAAGCGCGACGGCACCATTGCCGTTGGTGGCGGGCGGCTCACCGACGGCGATCTATCGAAGGGCTTCTACGTAGCGCCAACGATCGCCACGGGCCTTGCGGCAACGCATCGCCTCTTCCGCGACGAACTCTTTGTGCCGTTTGTCGCGGTCACGAAGGTGCGCTCGTTTGAAGAGGGGATCGCCCTGGCGAATGAGAGCGACTACGCACTAACAGCCGGCTGCTTCACGGAAGACGCTGGAGAGATCCAAACCTTCCTCGACACGATCGATGGCGGCGTGATCTACGTCAACCGACGTGCGGGCTCAACGACCGGCGCCTGGCCGATGGTGCAGCCGTTCGGCGGCTGGAAGAAGTCGGGCACGACGGGAAAGTCGGGCGGCGGCCTCTACTACGTGGCGCAATATCTGCGCGAGCAGAGCCAGACCATCGTTCGGTAGGGCGATCGCCTCGTATACACTCTGGATAGATCCGATACAGGCAAGGAGGATGTGATGGCCGTCGCAGAGAAGCCGGACACCTGGCCCGCGAGCCTGCCACACCTGGTCACGAAGGTTCCAGGGCCGAAGGCGCTCGCGCAGGTCGCTGCAGACCAGGCGGTCGTCTCGAACAGCCTCCCGCGCGCCTATCCATTTGCACCCGTCCGCGGCCGAGGGATGGGCGTTGAGGATCAAGATGGCAACGTCTTCCTCGACTTCTGCGCCGGCATCGCCGTGAACTCCACGGGGCACTGCCACCCACGCGTCGTTGACGCAATCGTTGCGCAGGCGCAGCGACTACTGCACTACAGCGCCTCCGATTTCTACGAGCAGCGCTACCAGGAGCTCGCCTCTGCGCTCGCCGCAACGGCACCATGGAAGGGGCCGTCAAAGGTGCTCCTCCAAAACTCCGGTACCGAGGCGGTAGAGGCATCGATCAAGCTCGCTCGCTACATGAGCGGTCGACAGTGGATCGTTGGCTTCGTCGGTGGCTTCCACGGACGTACGCTCGGCGCACTCACCCTCACCAACTCGAAGGCGAAGTACCACGCACACTTTGGACCACTCGCCCCTGGCTTCCTCCATGTGCCGTTTGGGAGCGAGGGCCTCGACGAACTCGAGGAGCGCATCATTGCGAAGACGATCCCGGGTGACGAGATCGCCGCCTTTGTTGTTGAGCCGGTCCAGGGCGAGGGTGGCTACCTCGTTCCCGACAAAGACTTCTTCCCGCGCCTGAAGGCGATTGCCGATAAGTACTGCATTGCAATCGTCGTCGACGAGGTGCAGTCTGGTGCCGGTCGCACGGGGAAGATGTGGGCGATCGAGCACTTTGGCATCGAGCCCGACATCGTCGCCGCTGCGAAGGGACTCGGCTCAGGGATGCCGATCGGCGCGGTCATCGCGAAAGAGCATTGGATGCGCTGGAAGCCCGGATCGCACGGCTCCACCTTCGGTGGGAATCCTGTCGCAGCTGCGGCAGCACTTGCAACACTCGACGTCATCCGCGACGAGAAGCTCATGGAGAATGCAACGGCACGTGGCGCACAGGCGCTGACCGGCTTGCGCGCCGGCCTTGCCGGCAACGCGCATGTGACCGACATTCGCGGCATCGGCCTCATGATCGGCGTGGATTTCAGCAGCGCCGAGATCGCTGCCGAGGTCGAGGTCGAGGCATTCGAACGCGGACTCCTTGTGCTCACCTGCGGCGATCGCGGGGTACGCATGAGCCCGCCACTCGTGGTGAACGCGACCGAGATGGAGACCGCTGTTCGCATCTTCTCTGAGGCCGCCGCGGCTGTTGCCGCGCGGCACTGATCGCACCCGCGCATGCGGGAGCACACGCGCAGCAGCACGGTAGGTGGGTGAGTCAATGAGTAGCAAGCTTGTGAGCATGCGCGAGGCGATTGCAGCGCATGTGCACGACGGCGACACCGTTGCGATCGAAGGCTTCACCCACTGCATCTCGTTTGCGGCGGGACACGAGATCATTCGCCAGAAGCGCCGCAACCTGACCCTGGCGCGCATGACCCCCGACCTGATCTACGACCAGATGGTTGCCGCCGGGTGCGCGAAGAAACTCATCTTCAGCTGGCTCGGCAATCCCGGAGTCGGCTCACTTCACGCGATCCGTCGTCGCACCGAGCCCACAGCACTTGCCGCAGGTGAGAGCCTCCTTGAGATTGAGGAGTACAGCCATCACGGCATGGTGGGTCGCTATGTTGCTGGCGCGCACCGCCTCCCGTTCTATCCGCTCCGCAGCTATTCCGAGAGTGATCTCCCAAAGGTGAACCCGCTTATTCGGAAGGTCGCAAGCCCGTACGGCGGTGAAGAGATCTGGGCGGTGCCGCCACTCAACCCCGACGTCACGATCATTCACGCGCAGCGTGCCGATGCTGAAGGGAACGTGCAGATGTGGGGGCTGCTCGGTTGCCAGAAAGAGGCGGCCTTTGCGGCGCGACGCGTCATCGTTGTTGTCGAAGAGATTGTGCCAACAAGCGTGATCCGCTCAGATCCGAATCGCACGATCATTCCAGGACTCATCGTTGATGCGGTGGTGTGCGAGCCGTACGGTGCGCACCCGTCGTACGTGCAAGGAGATTACGACCGAGATAACGCGTTCTACCGCGAGTGGGACGTGATCAGTCGCGATGCAGCAGCAACCGAGGCCTGGCTCCAGGAGTGGGTCTACGGCGTGGAAGATCGCGCCGCCTATGTGGCGAAGTTTGGTGCCGACTACTTCACGCGATTGACTCCGCCGCCCGCGCCGTCTGGCTCTGTTGACTACGGAGATTACCGATGAGCGAGCAACGCCCGGCGAGCAAGAGCGAGCTGATGGTCGTCGCTTCGGCGCGCGCCCTTACGGGGAAGCGCGTCTGCTTCGTCGGTGTTGGCCTGCCGAACATTGCGGTCAACCTCGCGAAGCGCACCGTTGCACCGGAGATGGAGCTCGTCTACGAGGCGGGTGTCTTCGGCGCCAATCCTGCGCGCCTCCCACTCTCGATCGGTGACCCAACGATCGTGACCGGCTCGACCGCAACGGTCTCAATGCACGACCTCTTCGGCCTCTACCTGCAGGGTGGCCGCATCGACGTTGGCTTCCTTGGCGGCGCGCAGATTGATCGATTCGGAAACCTCAACACCACAGTCATCGGCGCATATGACGCGCCAAAGACGCGCCTCCCAGGATCGGGCGGCGCCTGTGAGATCGCAATCAATGCCAAGGAGATCCTCGTCATCATGCGCCAGAGCACACGCAGCTTTGTGCAGACGCTCGACTTCCGCACCTCGCCAGGGAACCTTGGCGGCGCGGACGAGGCGGCAAAGATTCGCGCGGCACAAGGCTGGGGTGGGCGCGGGCCAACCGGCGTGATCACCGACCTCGGCGTCTACGGTTTCGATGACGATGGCGAGATGGTCCTGCGCAGCCTCCACCCGGGCGCAACCCTCGAAGAGGTGCGCGCCTCTATCGGTTGGGAGATTCGCATTCCGCACGATGTTCCTGCGACGCCAGCTCCAACCGTTGAAGAGTTGCGCCTCATTCGCGAGGAGCTCGACCCAACAGGCGCATACGTTTCATGAGCGACGGGAAGATCTTTAGTCGTGGCGGTCCGCTCCTCCCACGCGCGGTGCGTGGCGAAGGCGCCTACATCATTGATGCGTCCGGCCGTCGCTACCTCGACGCTGCAGGTGGAGCGATCGTCGTCGGGGTCGGGCACGGGCGCGCCGATGTGGCCGCAGCTGCGGCGGAGCAGATGGGACGCATCGCCTATGCGCATGGGAGCGCATTCACTGCCGATGCGCTGGAGTCGTGGGCGAGCGAGGTCGGGCCACTCCTCCCAATCCGCGATGCTTCGCTCTACCCAGTGTCGGGTGGGTCAGAGGCGGCTGAAACAGCGCTGAAGATGGTGCGTGCCTACTGGCTCGCCAAGGGCGAGACCGAGCGAACCGTTGTGGTGAGCCGCTGGGGGAGCTACCACGGCAACACGCTCGGTGCCCTCGACCTCTCGGGACGCAAGGGGCTGCGCCGACCATACGAGCCGTGGCTCGGTCGCTTTGAACACGTCTCGGCACCGTATCCGTATCGTGCTGGGCTTGATGGCGCCAACGCAATTGGCAGCGGTGCTGCCGCAGTCGCCGAACTCGACGCACTCCTCGCACGCGTTGGACCTGGCCGCATCGCCGCGTTTGTCGCTGAGCCGATTGTCGGCGCAACGCTTGCAGCTGCAGTGCCACCCGATGACTACTGGCCCGCCGTTGCCGCATGGTGCGCGCAACACAACGTGCTCCTCGTTGCAGACGAGGTGATGACGGGGTTCGGTCGAGCCGGAACCTGGTTCGGCGTCGATCATTAGCAGGTGAAGCCAGATCTGTTGCTCGCAGCAAAAGGTGCAACAAGCGGCTACTGGCCATTCGGGTTCGTTGCGGCGGCACCCCACGTTGCAGAGCCGATCCTCGCCAGTGGGTTTGTGCATGGCTTCACCTACAGCCATTCGCTCCCTGGTGCTGCCGCTGCACGGGCGGTCTTAAAGATCTTGC
>Ga0075472_10000422_pt1 | contig 17625 bp, 38 predicted proteins | sample DEB19_08_DNA_3_FD_77014 | JGI IMG/M metagenome (GOLD analysis project Ga0075472, IMG submission 77014) | Aqueous microbial communities from the Delaware River and Bay under freshwater to marine salinity gradient to study organic matter... | ecosystem: Environmental > Aquatic > Marine > Coastal ...
CGGAGGCCGCATTGTTGGCCACGTCTGCTTTGGGCAGTACGTCACGCTCTGCGGGCGAGGCGATGACGACCCAGAGGTGGCAACCGTCTACGAGTACGCCAAGAAGCGACCCGTGGGCGTGTGCCCGCGCTGTTGGTCGCAGTACCGTGAGGACATGAGCCGCGCAGTGGAGGTCGAGCATGGGCGTTGATGACTGGATCGCTCGCGAGGGCCACGTCTGCCCCAAGTGCAAGGCACCCAACTGCGAACGGTGGGCGATCGAGCAAAAGCTCGCGGTGGCACCGATGCTGGTGGTGCAGAAGTGGTGGATGGACAAGTGGAACGAAGACTGCGCCTTCAGGGCGAACGCCTGCCCTGAGTGCAAGGGCAAGTGCTGCCGTGACACAGACTACGGCTGCCGCGTCTACCACATGGGCGCGGAGGTCTACAGCCACTGGTGCGACTACTGCCACGACGGCACGATGCCCAAGCCCGATCCGCGTGATGAACAGATCGCCCACCTGAGCGCAGAGCGGGAACGGCTGATCGAGAAGCTCAAACGGATCGAGAACCTGTCACGCCTAGCGTGGGAACAGGTGGACCGCAACCCGCAGGAAGCCAAGGAGTTGTTTCGCATGATCAACATGGTGGCAAAATGAGTTGGATGAACGAGGCCGAGAAGTCGATGAGGGCGTCTCTCACGCGGATCACAAGTGATCCGCGTGACGAGAAGATCGCTGCGCTGAGTGCCGCCATCGCTGCGTGGCCTGCCTCGGTTCACGAACAATGGTGCGCTATTCGCGCTGACTGTCCTTGCAACTGCGGATGCGCTGAAGTGAATGAAGCCCGCGCAAACGCACGCCGTGTCGCAGGGCTGGAGGACTAGATGACTGTGGAGAAGGTGCAGCAGTTCCTCGCAGAGGGCGAGTGGAGTCGATGGGATCACGCGGACTTCGGTCAGGTCTGGAAGTTCGACGGAGAGGATGAGAAAGGCCACGACATCGCTTGGCGCATCCACGACCTCGACGGCCACGGGACGATCGAGCGTGTGGCGGGCTGGTACAGCCAGATGGGTGACTGGTCCTCGTATGAGGAACTGGCGGTGGTCGGTGCTGCGATGAACGCAGCGGCTGAGGCACTTGAGGCGGTCCTCAAGGAAGGGCAAAGGATCATCGCGGAGGAGGGGCAGGAACCATGAGTGGATGGAAGGACACGCCGCAAACGCGGCGCGAGATCGTGGTCTGGCATTTGCTGGCAGCCAGCGAGAACCTGTTGCGTTCGCAAGCAGAACTTGTCACGCAAGGGCAGAAGTGGCGAGATGAGGAGGCCAAGTGAACTGGAAGGACATTGAACAGGCACGCCGCGAATGGATTATCCAACTCTTGCTAATACAGCAAGATGGCGTCGTCGATCTGATGAGGTATGCCGAGAAACACGACCTGACCGCTCGACGCGACCATCTCGTCGATGACCTTCTAGCCATAGAAGCCGCCATCGGGCGGCTCAAGGAATTGCCGTGAAGTACCTGATGCTGGCTTTGCTACTGGTTGCCTGCGGCAAGACGGAACCGCGACCGTGCCATTCAGGCGTGGCAATGAAAGACCAAGTACGCAGGGTGCAGACGCAGCCCTGTGACTACAGGGCCAAGGCGTTTCCGCTGGCTGACGGCAACGTCCTGTGCCTGTGCCCTGAGGACGTAACGAAGCTGACCAAGTAGGGAGGGGATGACGATGGGATGGGATGCGCCTAGCCTGCCTAGCGTAGATGCGACATGCGATCGCTGCGGGCGTTGTGACTACTTCGAGGCTGACAGTTCAACGTCTGGCCACTGGGAGTACCCGCAGCCTGAGGATGTGGGCTGGGGCTATGCTGATGACGGCCTGTTGTGCCCTGACTGCCTTGGGGGTAGCGAAGAATGAAGCAGGAACTCGTCACGGCTGCTCTCGCCAGCAAGCACTGGCTGTGGCTGGCTGGCATGAAGGTCATAGGGCGCAGGGCGTATGCGACCGCGTGGTTCCGTCTGGAGGAGGATCTGCCCTCGCTGTCTGGCGAGTGGCGGGATGCCAAGCCTGACTGGGACGACCCCGCGACCGTAGGCTGTCTGCTCGAAGTCGTGCGCCGGGCGTGGGGGCCAAACAAGACCCTCTGCACTGTCAAGCGTGATGGCGTGTGGCGAGCGGGTTGGCCCTTTGGCGACATCGGGTTCGTGGTCGAAGGAAAGGGCGACACTGAGGCTGAGGCTCTGCTGGTCGCCTTGGGGAAGGCACCGTAAAGCCCCTTGCACAAGGGAAAAGGAAGGTGGGCATGGACGATACACAAATCAAACAGGTTCAGGCTAACTTGGTCAACATGCAGGCGTTCAACGACTACCTGTATAACCATGGCAATTCGTACATCGCGAACGCCTTCGCGCTACTGTCGGAGAAGAACACCGACAAAGGGATGGCTGTCATAGTAACGCTGATGGAAAGCAGCTTTTGGGCGATGGCTGCGGTGGATTCAGGCGGGGCTGCTGCCTTTGCGGCCAACACCTTGTGCGGCATCCTGAACGCTTGGACAAGCGGGTCACCCCCGCCAGACATGGGCAAGGCGTTTTCCGACCTGATCTTGCGCTTCCAAGCCGCCAGCGAAGATGTGGACAACCAGCTTGCTATTTACCACAGCGACCCTGCGACCTACTGGGACACGGTTTTTACTTACCAAGGGCACACTTGCACGCTGGGCGACCTTGCCACCGTCTCCTTCCCCGCTGAAAGCGACCCGCTATTCTACACCTACATGAACCCTTGCATGTGGGCGCTAGACCAGTACATCTGGCAATACATCCTGACCTCTGGCGACTTCAGCATCATCAAGTGGGAACCCGAAGTGGACATCCCGCCGCCGTTCGACTTCGACGCATGGCTGAACACGTTCTGCGGCTACCACCCTTCGTACTGGGCGACTTGTCAGTACCACCAAGACAGCGGACGCCGTGGTGATTCCTCCTACTACATGGTCACGGAATACAACTTGTCCACAGGGGCCACTGAGTTTCACGACGGGCACATCAGCGACGATGCGTGCAACTACCTGTTCGCTGACCGTGCGCCCGGTCAGTCCTACTCCTCCTGCACACGCGGACTGTTCCCGCGTGCTGACGTGTTTACCAACTTGGGCATCCAGCAGAAGGAAGTTTTCGTGCCGTCCGCTACTTTGCTATCTCGTGGGCGACCGCGCAAGCAAACGAAGGGCTAACCATGAGGCAGACTGACATCATCGAGATGCCAGACGGTGAGTGGTACGCCCCGCGCCCTGAAAGCGTCAACGCAGGGCACGCCCGCTACCTGTGGGTCAAGCGGGCGTTGGGGCGAGAAATCCACATCGCCTCGCCTGAGCTTTGGCGCAAGTGGGCGTCTCAGTATGGTGTCAGGCTGCTGGTCGAGAACGCAGACGGCAGTGTGAGCTTCAAGGAGACCCCATGAAGGGAACCGTTTGGCAACTGGAGGCCAATTTCCAACGCCTGCTGGCCAAGTGCGGCCCCTTCGCATGGACGCTGCACAACCTCGTGGCGCACCCATTGAGCGAACTCGTCTGGCTGTTGTCACTTGGCCGCGCTGAACGTATGTCGAACTGGTTGCACGACGTGACTGTCCCCTTGCATGAGCGGGGAAAGGGGCGAGGATGAAGGGAACCGTTTGGCAACACCGCAAAGGCGGTGTGTACACGGTCGTTGGCATCGCCAAGGGCTGCGAGAAGAACAAGCTAGGCATCGAGGGCCACGACATGGTGGTCTACCAGTCCAACGACTTGGAGCGGCGGTGGTACGTCCGCGCCAAGCACGAGTTCCTCGACGGACGCTTTACGCTAGTCGAGGAGCAGAAAGAAGCCGATAACTGTTAGCGCAGTTAGCCTCGTGCGTACATTAGGCGAGGAGGCCCGATGACTGCAAAAGACTACGCCATCGCCAAGCACGGAAGTCAGAAGTACGGCGGCTCGCTGCCCTACAGCGCCCACCTCGAAGCGGTGTGCGGGGTGCTGAAAGAGTACGGCTACACGACGGCTGAACACCTCGACAGTGCCTACCTCCACGATGTGCTAGAGGACTGCTGCCCGACCCCAGCCGAGAAGGCTGCGACGGCTCTGGAAATCGCCAAGACCTACGGTGAGGCGGTCGCCAGCGCGGTCGCCTTCTGCACGGACGCCGAGGGTGCCACGCGGAAGGAGCGGAAAGCTGGCTCCTACGCCCGGTGGACAGCGGCGCGGGAAGCCAGCGACCCCCACTACGAACTGGGTGCGCGGGTCAAGCTGGCCGACCGACTGGCGAACTTGCGGCACTGCGAGGAAGGCTCGCGGATGATGGAAAAATACCGGGGCGAAGCAGAGAGCTTCAAGAAAGCCCTGCACGCGACAGGGGTGAGTGACGCGATGTGGGCTGAGTACGACAAGCTGGTCACCCCCGCCTAGAGACTCAGCAAGGGGGTGAGGATGCTGCCAGACGGCTGGTACCAGACAGACCTACAGAGACGCGGCGGCAGTAACAAGCCGACCAACCCTCGTCACCTGTTGAACGAGGGCGTGGCCGTATGCAGCCGTTGGAAAAGGTTCCGAGCGAGGACAGAGCAGCAAGCAGATGCGCCCAAGTGCCTTAGCTGTCTGCGCGTGCTGGCCTCGCAGATACGCCGAGGGCAGTTTGTCGATCCCGACGTAGGGTAGGGGAAGCAAGGGGCACAGACCCCGCCCGAGTCGTAAGAGAGGAGCCATGCCCGAGTTGATCGTCCTGACCCCCGAACTCGTCAACAACACCTTTGCGGACTGCATTGCGCCCAAGCGCAAACACCTAGAGCGTGTCCGTGTCACCGTGGGCAAGACAAGTGCGGTGTTCGACAAGGCCAAGCTGATCGACCACTTCCCCGTGATCCTGCTCATGCTGTCTGACTTGCCGACCGAGTTTCGCGTCAAGAAGCAAGGCGGTGCCGGGGGCTGGACGATGCGGAACGCCTGCAAGAACAAGAACGGCGAGCAATGGACGGGGTTGATGGTCGAGGTCGAGCGGCTGCTGGCACTGGGCATGGCCCAAGGCTGGGTCAAGCTCACTGTGGCCAAGGAGTTTTTCCGCTACACGCAGCACGAGGGCGACTACTACATCTGCATCGATCTGCCGCTGCCCCTGAACACGGGGGGCAACCCATGAACGGCGACTGCGGACACACTGAGGCGCACTACTGCGTGATGGAGTGCGGCGACTATGTGACTGACATGCACCGCTCCGATGAGCATGGCCCTAGCGGGTGCTATGCCAACTACTTTGCCTGCTGGGCGTGCGTCCAGAGCGGCGATGCAGGCACACTGTCTGACCAGTGGTGGGCCAAGCACCGCGAGGTCTGCCCTGTTGGTTACGCTGCTCCAGAGGGGGATGAGATGAGCCTGCTCAAGACCACGGCCCTAGAACGCAGGGTTCGCTTCCTCGAAGCGAACCGCGACAAGTGGAAGGCGCGGGCGCTGGAAGCCGAGGAGCGGTTGCGTAGCGAGGCTGTAGCCGTCGATCACTGGCGCGACTGCCCACGGTGCGGCGTAGCGTATGAGGAAGGCGGCGACTGGGAAGTCTGCCCGCACGAACCCACGGAGGAGCCATGAAGGAGTACATCGACAAGGGCAAGGCTGAACTGCTCAAGAAAACGCTCAACGACATCCAGAAGGAAACGGCCAAGGTCTGGACGGGCAGGGCGTGCGCTGCCGCGTTGCTTGGCCTGCACGGCGATGCCAAGGAGTACGCCCACGAGGCCATCGAACACGCTGCGCTGTCAGGCGACGACCTGTTGCTGACCGAGATCCGCTCGACACTGCTGGGCTACGAAGTCGAACTGTGAACGAACCCCCTGTCATCGTCGGCCAGACCTACCGCGTCACGCGATCGTGGCGGCATTTGGAACCTGAGTTACCTTGAGCCTGTAGACGATGACGAGCCTATCAGCACCCCCTGACGGAAACACGTTCTCGTCAGGAGGTCGAAAGTGAGCAAGCCAGAGAGTTCGAACCCGGAAGCCATCAAAGCCGCTCTGCTCCAGCAAGTCGGAGCCGCCCCGAAGAACACGGTGCCGAGTGAGGTCGTGTTCGCCACCCTGCACCATCGCAAGAGGGCCAAGTGGTGGCTGGTCGAGAAGTCCATGAAGCGCAAGTGAGGCAGGCATGAAAGTCCTAACGCACGCGCACGACTGCGAGGCTAGGAACGCCCCAGCCGACCCGCTGCTCTGCGACTGCGCCGGGGTCTTTCAGACCTTCCGCAACCTAGACGATGTGCTTGCGGCAGGACACACCTTCGATTGCCCCGAGTGCGGCAAGCTCATCGACGACACCTACGACTTCGAGGACGAAGAGGGCGACAAGATGTCCCCTCAAGTCGAGCTGTCGTGCGTCGAGGAGATCCAGTTGGTGTTCTGCTGCTGGTTCTGCTTGGACAGGTACGAGCGACGGTATGTCGGCTGTTAGGGTAGGGGTCTGCAAGGAGGACACCCGATGCCACGGAAGCCGCACCCACCACAGCCTTTGATCCTCGTTCTCGACTGGCGCGACAAAGCCGGGCAAGCCCTGCGCCGCCGCCGCAAAGAACTGGCTTGGAGCCGTGACAGATTGGCCGAGATTGCGGGCTACACGCGCTCACATGTCGGCAAGGCCGAACACGGCGAAGTCAGCTTCGAGGCGTTCGTCCTGACCTGTGCCGCCCTCGGCAAGAAGCCAAGCGAGATTTTCGCTGAAGCTGGACTATAACCAACAAGGAGAAACACCAATGCGATACCTGACACTTGCTTTCCTAACCCTCGCTGCCTGCTCGCAAACCCACCCAGTGCCGCTCAAGACCAAGGCCGAGCAGATGTGCCGTGATAGCCACGAGGTGAACATGGCGACGGTGGGACTGATGAACACGCAGGGCTGGCGCTACCAAGGCCCCCTCTACAACAACGGCATCAACTGCACCGTCACCCTGTGGGCCTGCTACGACAGCGGGGCTTCCTGCGCCAAGTAGGGGCAAGACGCCCGCAAGGTGACGACATGCACGACGAAAAACACTCCTATTGCATCGTCTACGACAAGGGCGACCCAAACTTCGACCCCCTCGACCCTGACCTCAGCGACATGCTGCTGATGTCCACATGGGATGAAATCCTCCGGGACAAGCCATGGGGGCTGATCGAGCCTGTGCTGGTCACGCAGTTCCTCGCCCCCTCGTGGGAGGAGGCAATGCAGCAGTGGAACAACTTGCGGGGCTTCGGCCCCTACACGGTCAACTGCCTCAGCCAGCAGCATAGGGGCAACCCCACCGTGCGCTGGGTCGATGACGATTACAGGTGCTGGAGTTGCGTCGTCTACGAGGCCATCCACGCTGCCTTGCAACCGTTCGTCGGCAAGTCGTTGGCATCCAATCGAGAGACAATCAAGGTCGCCGTGACGCACGCGCTGCACAAGCTGCACGCACCGCCGATCAGCCTGTCGAGCTTTACCGTCTCGACTGAGAAGGACATCGGGGGAACCGCACTCGTCGTATGGGCGTCAGCCCCGCACGACAAGTACGTTCGCGAGGTCAACTGGCGAGTTCTCTTGACCTAGCTCGCCAACCGCTCCTCGACCTTGTCGAACAGAGCCGAGGCGACACCAGCAGCGAAGTTGGCACCCTTCTGCCACACCGTCGGCAAAGCAAACGTCTTGGCTTCGAGGATGTCGTCGAGGTCGTTGTACACGCGCACTTTGTATTCGCCGCCGATGACTTGCCAGTGGACGTAGACTACGGCGTTCATCATGGGGCCGACGCCGACAATCTTGCCGACCAAGCCACCCTTGGTGTCAGGGGTCAGCTTGACGAACCGCTGGCCCGAGAGCCGCTGAAACAGCTTGGCCGCTTCGAGCAAGTGGGCCGCAATCTCCGTCGGGGTCGGCTGAGTGAACAGCGCCACCTTCTGAAGCCAAGACGAAGCGACACGCGAGATGAGGTGCTTTAGGTTCTTCATGGTTCCTCTGGAGGCTGCGGTTCCCTGTCAGGGTCAGGGCATAGCCGACCTAGCGGGGTCGTAGGGTAGGGCTAATACCCAACGCCCAAAGGAGGGGCTATGACTGTGACCGAACGAGGAGTTCTGCCCGGAGCGGGCCTTATCTCTGTCTCTGCCTACAGCGCAGAGGTCGAACCGTGGCGGATCACCCGCCTGCACCAGACCCTTGGATACCTCGGTGCCAAGGGGCTAGGCGATACCCGCATCGCCGCTGTCCACGACCACAAGGGCATCCTGACCGTGACGTGGCTGTCCACGCCCCACGAGCGGGAGCGAGAGGCGGTCAAGGATGCGTGGGGGTGGCAATTCGAGTACGAGATCGAGCATAAGCTGCTCTAGTGGTGGTAGTCGTGGTCGCCGGGGGCCGAGACATCGCTCAGGGAGACGGTCAGGGGCAGCACCGCCTTGGCCGTCAGGTTCGTGCCTGACACCTTTGTCTCGACGGTGAGATTGCCCACGATGAATGACCACTTCGGGTGGGGGCTGTAGCTTTCGGGCGCTACCTCCTCAGTTCCGTCGTCCTTGTAGATCGTCGTGGTCACGTCAATGTCGATCTTGCCGTTCTGGTACAGCCAATCCTCGACCGCCTCGTCGGCTTTGCCGCTCAAGGTGTGGTGCCCCTTATTGAAATCGGCCACCTCCCTCATCAGGCTGGGAACGCCCTTGAGGACTTCATGCAAGAACACGCCCTCTAGCGGGGGGTGCCCCTTGAGGTAGCCTAGACTCTCGTGGGCCTTGACCCACAGCGGCAAGAGTTCGACCTTGAACACGCCGCCAAGGAACACCTGATCGGGGTACTCGATGGTGTACCAGTACTCGACGGTCTCAGCCTCCCAATCCTCGCTCAGGGTGCGGCCATCTTCCCTCGTGTTGGTGCCTTCGGCCTTGAACGGCTTGAACTTGCTCGACGTGGTGATCGTACTCCTGTGGGCGTCAGTGATGTTCTCCAGAACGCTCTCAATCAGGCTCATCCGCACGGTGCTGAAGAGGTCTGATACGTCGTACTCCAAGTCGTCTGCGTATCTTGGATCCTTGAGGAAGGGCAAGTAGGCTTGCACAAACTCTTTCGAGGCTGTCTTGCCCCGCGAAGCCGTCAGCAGCGGCAACAGGTCCGCACGCAGATGCGGGTTCTGGTGCGCGAGGCGGATCAGCTTCGAGCGAAGGGTGTCGGACATTGGGGGTCTCTACTCGAAGGGGAAGGGGGTGGAGCGGGAAGGAACAAAGGTGACCAAGGGTAGGTCTGCCTTGATGTCGGCCAAGGCTTTCTTAGCGGCGACCTTTACTTCCTTCAAGGTCATCTCGCCAAAAAACACGTTGCCTCGCCTAGTGCCAGTGGTAAGGAAACCCCCCGAGGTGAACTCCATAGGGTATACCCTGCCTACACGCAAACTTTCCTGTGCGGCCATCACCAAATCGTTTACTTTGACTAAATCCACAACTTTATCGCCCGCTTTGGGCGCATAGTAAGCCCTGTAGTCAAACTCAATCCACCACCTAGAACGGCCTCCCCACTTCTTTTCCCCGTTCAGGCGGTATTCAGCCGTCTGCTCAAGAGAGGACGCCTTCTTGGACAGCAGGGGCAGGAGGTCAGCTCGGAGGTTCGGGTTCTCGTGAGCGAGACGGATCAGCTTGCTGCGGAGGGTGTCGCTCATTGGGGCCTCCTGTCGGCTAGGGCTTAGTACGGCTTTGAGACGGCAAGGTTGAACTTTTTCCGAATTGCCTTGCTAGATTCAGGGTCAGCCGTGCCGTACTTGTTCGCGTACTTCTCGATCAGCTTGTCGAGATCCTCGATGTGCTTCTCGACATCCTTCGCGGCCTTGGCGATTACGGCGTCGATCTCGCTAGTGACCTTCTCCCATCCCTGCACATCGTACAGGTCGTACTTGTTCTCAGCCGCCTGCTTGCGCTGACCCTTAGCCAACAAGGGCAACAGGTCAGCCCGCAACTCAGGGCGAGCGTGCGCGAGGCGGATCAGCTTCGAGCGAAGGGTGTCGCTCATTGGGGAGGTCTCCTCTAGGTATTGGTCTACACCTTGTACTTGGCGACAGAAGCCTTCATCGCAACATCGAGGGCTTTCATCCCTTCCTCGTGCGAGGCGGCGTTATTGTACGCCGTCTCCGCTTCCTTGTAGATTTTGGGGATCGACATCATGTCGATCATGACGTTCGTACCGTGCTTGTAGTAGGTCTGCGAGATCAGCTTGTCGAGCGCCTTCCCCTTGACCTTCTTGTCAGCCGCCGCCAGCTTGGCTTGGAAGAAAGCAGAGACCTTGATCTCCAAGTCCAAAATGGCGTAGGTCTTGCTGTCGGGGTTCAAGGGTGTGTGCATCACCGTAATCTTCGTGGTTCCTTGCGGGAACATCGAAGCGATTTTTTTGGCCTGCGCCTCGCGCATGTTCAGCTCGTTTTCCTCTGCTTCCAAAACGGTTGCCCGCAGATCCTCCACCGTGGTGTAGGGCTTGCCGTACTTGGCCGCAATCTGCTGAAACCGCCGCTGAACCGTGGGGTCGCTCTCACTGCCGTACATCTCGATGAGACCCGCAGGATCCCAATGGCTGACCTCGACTTGCAATAGCGTCCAGTCCTTCCTCGACGAGCCAAGACCGATGTCCCTATGGTACAGCAGTTCCGTAGGAGTCCACCCGTACACGGGCCAACCCATCTTTTTCAAGAGAGCTAGCAGGCTCTTGGCCTTAGCCGTTGCTTCGGGGGTCATGAGAGCTACCGCCTGCTTGGTCAGCAGGGGCAGCAATTCAGCCCGCAACTCCGGGCGGGCATGGGCCAGACGGATGAGCTTGGAACGGAGTTGCTTGTCGTTCATCGGTGTCCTCGCAGAAGTTCAGGAAGGGCTAGGAGCCTAGCGGAGTTATTCGACCAAGAGACCCTTGGCCTTGATGCTGGCCGAAAGAGCCGCGTAAGGCCCAGACAGATCGTCGAAGGATTTCTTGAAGTCATTTTGGTACTGGGGCGAGATGAGCAAGAGGACAGGACTGTCTTTGCTGTCCTCCTCGGCTTCCAGAACCTCAAACATCATGTCCGACGCCTTTTCGAGCGACTTGGCAACGCCTTCCAAGAGAGTCGCAATCTGCGCGGTCTTGGTGTCCTTGAGGTACCGCCCTGCCGCCGCCTGCTTGCCCTGCGGGGCCAACAAGGGCAGCAGCGCGGGGCGAAGCTCAGGGCGGGCATGAGCCAAACGAATCAGTTTCGAGCGCAGTTGCTTATCGTTCATGGCAGGCATCCTCAAGTCCGAGGGGCAGCTACGCCCTGCAAGGGCTAGGGCATAGGCAACCTAGCGACCCTTGGCTGTCAGTCCTTCCCGACAAGCAGGGGGAGCAGATGTGGTCGCAGGGCAGGCTTGGCGTGGGCCAGACGGATTACCTTGGAACGAAGGGAAGCAAGCCTGCCAACCGAGGTGTCCTTCTTGGCGACCCCGTGAACGTCGCCACCGTCACCAAAGCCAAGGGTGATGTGGAAGTGCTGTGCGCCCGTTTGACTGCCTGTCGGCAGGCCGAATTCCGCACGGAAAGCGTCAGCCGCAGGCCAATCAATAGCGACGTAGTAGGCTTCCTTGCCGCCGCTCTCAGCCTTGCCGACGCCCTTGAGGTCATAGCTGTCGGGCAACCCCTTGGACAGAACTTCCTTGATTCGTCGTTCTGCTTCGCCCTTCGAGATGCCCTCGCTTGCGGCCATCGTCGCGATAGCCAGCTTGGTATCCGCAGGAGACATCAGCGTGATGTGCGCCTTGTCGCCGTCACGTTTCTTGCGATTTTCGATCAGGGCGTCCGCTTTTTCGTCGCCCAGTTTCTTGCGAAGGATGCCTTCGCCCTTGACTTGTGCCGCCTTCACGGCTGGGCTTGTCGCCATCACCGCGCCCCGCATTTCGATGGTCATCGCGGTTCGGACGGAAGGTGTGTTGGGGTGCATGGCGTTCCCTGCTAGTGGTTTACACAGGCATTTGTCCTGTCAAAAGCTCGGGCATAGACAACCTAGCGACCCTGCACAGCGGGTGATCCTCAGGCGTCCATGTCAGCCGCCGCGCACCGCGCCTGCTGTGCTTCAGCGCATACTCTGCCTTCTGGGCCTCTGACCTGTCAGCATAGGGGCCGTACAGGGCGAGAGGGCCAACCCACGGTCGGTGGCGTGACGTATACCGTGCGCCGCCAGCGATCTCGCCGTTGTGCTGCCTAATCCTGCGGGCGACATCGACGGTGCAGCCGACGTAGTAGGGCCGCTTGCCGTCAGGCGATGTGCCTTGGATGACGTACACCATCCAGTTGTCGCTGCGAGAGACGGACATCGGAACTCCTGCGGGGCGAAGGGCAGCATAGCCTAGCGAAAATCTGTTAGCACCTCTCGCCCTCAGCGTACACCAAATGTGAGGGGTACGAACCAAACCCCGAGGAGACGACGCCATGAAAACTGCTACCGACTACGCCCGCGAAAAGAACGCCGCCACCCGCGAGTGGCTCGCCGCCAACCCCGGCGGCTGGGCACCCCTCATGGTCGAGGACGCGGCGTTCTGGGCCGAGCAAGGCATCCACACCTACGACGACCTCGACCGCTGCATGGCGATCGAGTCCTACTCCGACGCCTACAAGGAGATTGTCGGCATCCGTCCCTACATCAACCCGAACGCCACCACTGCTGACCTCTGGGCGGCGTACAACGCCCTCTGCCTGCGCGAGGTCGAGACGCCTGAGACGTTCGTGTCGTTCATGGATCGCACCGCCACCGTCGCCGCTGACGGCTCGCGTAGCTGGACGCTCTAATAGGGTAGGGGAAAGCAAGGAGGCCACGATGAAACTTCTGCTGACAGCCCTTCTCACCGCGCTCTCTGCGACGGCGCACGCCGCCCCCAAAGGCGCGATGCACGGCAGCGAACTGCAAGTGCGCTGGGCTGACCTCATCGGTGAGACTGTGCGGCTGCGAGTCACACCGACCCGCGCTCTCGGCCCCGCCCGCTACCTCGTGTCGGTGGATGGCACCAAGGCCATCATGCTCATCGGCCCCAGCAAGGTCTGGTCTGGAACCCGCACGGTATGCGCGGGGATCACTGGCCCGGAGAGCCTGCCCGACAAGGGCCGTACGACCGTTATTGGCCTGATGCTCAACAACTGCGAGGAGAACTAACATGCTGCGAGTCAAATACTTCCCCAAGGACAACGAATACGGCTCTTTCATCGCCATCGAGACCCCCACCTGTGTCCCTGTCGGCACAGACGAGCCGATCCTGATCGACGACCCCGACATCGTCCGTCAGTTGATCGAGGACTTGCAGGCGGCACTCACCAAACTGGAGGCAGGCAAATGAACATCTTCGCCGTAGACACCGACCCCGTTGCCGCTGCCCAAGCCCTGCACGACCAGCATGTCGTCAAGATGGTGCTGGAGTCCGCGCAGATGATCTGCACCATCGTGCAGAAGCATGGCCACTCTGCGCCGTACAGGCCGACGCACTTGAGCCACCCCTGCGTCCTTTGGGCGGGCAGAACCAATAGCAACGCCCTGTGGCTGCACCGTCATGCTCTCGCCCTGTGCGCGGAATACACCCATCGCTTCGGCAAGCGGCACGCCTCGCAGATCGTGATTGAATCCTTCGGCCCCCTGATGGTCGAACTGTGCCCCGAGGGCACGCTGGAGCCGTTCGCGCAGGCCATGCCCGACGAGTGCAAGGCGTCCGACCCGGTGGATGGCTACCGCACCTACTACCGCCAGCACAAACTGGCCAAGGCACGCTATACTCACAGCCAACCGCCCATGTGGGCCGCGTGATAACCGACATGGACTACACCGACGACACAGAGTTCATCGCCTACACCATCGGCAACTCGGGCCTCTCGCCGCTGCTTCAACGCGGCGTCCTCAAGGATTACCTTCGGGGCTTGCATGGGCTAGCCACGGCAACGGATGTACATCAGCACGTCGAGGGGATCCTCTCGGGCGATCGGCACTGGTGGGTCTTGGACGCCAAGGGCAACCCTGTCGATCCTGTCACGTTCGGCGCACGCCCCGCTGACGGTTTCCCCGACAACGGCGACCCCTACACGCCCTACTACCACGTCGCCTCCCACCTTCACGGCGAGAAAGCCTGCGAGGGGATCCACGTCCTCGGCTCCCTCGATCAAGCACGAGCCGAGCTAATCATGGCGCAGCGCGGGGAGTCGAACCTTCCGTGGGGCGACGAGATTGAGTAGCGGTAGAGGTTCAATGGACAACCCCCTGTGGAGGTTGCCCATGCGCCCAAGTGCCGTTCGTGTTGCTCACCTTGCCCTTCGTCGGCATAAGCTCGCCAGTCTGGACTTGTTCAACCAGACTCCCGAGGAGCAGAAGAAGCTCGTTTCCTTCGTCACCTCGATGGTGCCGCACATGGACGACGCCTCCGTCGCCTACGGCTTCTACGTCAGCACGGACATCGACGACCCGATGGCCAAGGACATCAAGACCAAGCTGACGCAGGAGTACCGCGAGCGACTGCTCCGCTGGTTCGACTTCGCCATCAAGAAACGAGCCAGCTTGGGTGGCGGCGGCACGGGCATCAAGAACCTCAAGGAAGGCATTGCCGCGTTCGTCGAGTCGCTGCCTGAGATGCTGTCAGGCGGCTATCGCCCCTTGACCTCTTTCATCCGAGGCAACGTCTCCGACATCGTGGATCCTGCAAAGCTCGACACGTTGAGTGCCAAGGTGGTGCGAGTCGTGCGTGACGCAGCGCAGCATTTCAACGCTCGCACGGCCTCTCCTAAGCTGCCCCTCGAATGGGACGACGCAAGCAAGGTCTGGTTCATCCCCCCGAACCCCGCGACCTTCGGCATCAAGGACGCCTTGAGTAAGGCTGGCTTCCGTTGGGATGTGCGAAAGAAGCGGTGGTGGATTGCCCGCGTGACCCCCGCCGCTGCTGCCTTGGCCAAAGCACCTGTGGCACCCCCTCAGCCGATGCCGACGCTAGAGAACTGGTTCTTCTCCGACTGGTTGCCCGGCAACATCGACCGCTTCAACCGCGTGTTCAATGACCACTTGAAGTCGAAAGAGACCAGCTACACCTTCTCGTTTTCCGTCAGCGGCAAGAAGGTCAGCGTAGACATCAGCCGCCAGATGAGCGGCCCTCGTGACGCCGTCGAGGAACTCCGTCACCGCTACATCGGCAGGCAGGGCCGCGAGGCTTGGCTCGAAGTACTCGACAAGTACACCGAGCTTTACAGCACCAGAGGCGACAACCAAGTGATGCTGCTCATCGACCGCATGAACAACCTCCAGCACTCGAACGGACTGTTCCTAGAGCAGTTCCCCGCTTCCGTGCAGTCGTGGTATACGACCTTCCTCGACCGCAAGTATAGCGCACCGAATAGCTGGCGATTGGCCGCGTACATCCCCGACGACGACTTGCGCGAGACGCTCCAGTTCTTGAACAAGTATACAGGCTTCAGGACGGAGAAGCAGGACACCCCCGATGTGACTCTCCAGACCAAGGAGTTGCCCAAGGGCACGGTCAACTGGCGCGAGAAGGGCTACCCCTATTACCCCGGCTCCAAGCAGCCCTCTCGGTTCGACCCCGAGGTGCAAGAGGATCTGCCGAGCCTGCCGAAGGGGTGGACACCCAGCAAGATCCCCACCAGCGACTGGGAAAGCATTTCCGAGGACGCAGGGCTTTAGAACAGCGGTAACTGGCAACGCCCAGCCCACCAACTGTTCAGCGAGGCCAAGGCCGTCTTGACTGGCTGACGATCCGGGTGGCACGCCAACGCCACCGCCTCCGTCACCGACGACGCCCTGCCCATGTGCAGCAATACCGCTGCCGCCGCACAAGTGCTGCGGCTGACCCCGCGCCCACAGTGGATCAGCACCTTTGACCCGCTCCTGATAGACCCTGACACCAAGTCCGTAATCAAGTCAAGGTCTTTCGGAGACCAGTGGTGGTCGTTCTTGCCCGAGGGGGGGACGTGCCTCACCTTGCCCTTGTGCGGATGCCCGCTGGAACCTTCCGAGGTGCAATCAAAGATGGCCTGAACCGCGCCACCTACGGCAGCAACCTCATCCTTGCCGCAGATGTAAAGCCCGAGGTCGGGTATCGGCTGTCTCATGTTTCTCGCCCCCGCGAGGCACGCCTCGAAAAATCTCCTGCGTAAAAGTATCAAGGCGGGCACTATTTGTCAAGGTAATCTCGAAAAGCACGGAGAAACACCTAGCGGATTGTTCGAGCGTGCTTTGCCTATCACCTCGCCTCGTAGGGTAAGGTTGGACATAGCGGGCGCACCGTGGGGGGCTAATGGCGATAGCTGAGAAAGTATCCAAGGCAATCTTGTCCGCTTCCAACGGCTTTGGCCTCAACGGTCAGATTGTAAACCCGCTGGCGTTGGCCATCGGCAATTCCGTTGCCGCGTGGTTGTCCGGGTCGGTCACCGTTCGGTGCGTGACGGCTGGTACGGCGGGTGTTGGCGTGATTACTGGCGTGCTGACCGTGCCTCCTTTGCCGGGGGCGGCGACTCTCTTTGCCTCGCAAGGCATGGCAGGCCCACAGTCTCCTGCGCTGGCCTCGGCCATCACGACGGGCATCATGGTAGGCGTCTCGGGTGCGGTGTTCACAGGGGAGTCCAAGGGTGTCGGGTCAGGCACTGCTCTTGCCAAAGTCACCTCGGCCAATCTGGCTGCGCTGGTTTCTCTCCTCATGCAGAACCTCCCTGCCGCGATGGAGTCGCAGGCGCAAACGCAGACGCAGATGCAGTTAGCTACGGCGGTGGGTACGATCATCTCGGCCCAACTGCTGCTAGCCTTCGGCGCAGGGGCAATCGTGGGCACTGTGTCTCCTGCAACGGCAGCGGGGACGGCCACTTGCACTATCGTGACAGCGTGAGGCTTACCGTGACGACCAACGAACTTGAAACCTATTTGCTTCGCAATGGCTTCGACCCGCTCATGGCTCCAGAGGTCGCGCACACGCTGCGCCAGCGGTTCGACCTTGACCTCGGCAAGGAGCCTGTCGAACGGCTAGGGGTTGCAAACGATACTGTGCGTATGGACATCCGTACTGTGGCTGACGACATCGACTGCCGTCGGCGCGATCTTGCTAAGTCGCGGTGCATCCCATTGTGGCGTGTTCCGTTTCGAGTGTTTCCTGCTTGAGGGTGAACGATGGCGACTAGCGGCGCGGTACTTGAAGGGGCTAAGGCTTCGCAGACCAACTCCCCGCAGTCGGATCTGCCCCAATGCGGAGTGGCCCGAGACTTCAAGGAGATCCCTGTTTCTCTCGCGGACTTGGCCGCAGTTTCCCCTTCTGGGCCAATCGATCTGCATGGGTCACAGTACGCGGCTAGCTTTCTGGACGATGCCCAGACGGCTCAGACGGAATACGCCGTTTGGGCGGCGAACTCGTCACAGGTCGCGCTGGTACCCATCACGACGACCAATGCCAACACCAAGGGCGTAGCCATCGGCACAGGGTCTATCCCGCAGGGCAATCTCACCCTCGGCAGCTACAAGGACGGCGCGACCTATCTCAACGTCCGAGACACTGCCGACCGTGCCGTGGGCAACGTGCTGTCGGTTGTCTATCGCAAAGGCCCGACCTCCTCGCCAACCTACTTCGTACTGGTGGCGACAGGCACTACGCCCCCGACCCTGACCCTTGAGGACGA
>Ga0075472_10000426_pt1 | contig 17535 bp, 26 predicted proteins | sample DEB19_08_DNA_3_FD_77014 | JGI IMG/M metagenome (GOLD analysis project Ga0075472, IMG submission 77014) | Aqueous microbial communities from the Delaware River and Bay under freshwater to marine salinity gradient to study organic matter... | ecosystem: Environmental > Aquatic > Marine > Coastal ...
AGAAACCCATGAAGACCAAAAGGTAATTTTTCATGATCCATTTGAATGTACAACTCATTATAAACTTCAATGTGATCATCTTCCTCAGATTTGTCTAGTTGCAATAAAGCTCTAATGTCTCTATTACTTTTTAGTATCTCTACCTGTGCTTTGCAGCCATCCAAAGTAGGTTGATCTACTATTGATTTGTCTAGACTATTTTTAAGGAATTCAAAATACTCTTTGTACTCTTCTGTGAGCATCTTGTCAAGTCTTTGCTGATCTGTTTTAAGATTCTGATAAAGATTTGCTGTAAGTAGTTGTGTGAGTATATCTTGTGAGTAGTCTTCCAAAATTAATGAATTATTTTGATATCCAAGATGAATTCTGAAAATATTATCAATAATTTTTCTCTGGCTATCTGTTGGTAGTTTTCCCGGCATGCTTGTAAAATAATCATCATACTTATCCTCTTCAAACAAGAGACAGTGTATGACCCTACCTGCTACCAGGTGAGGGCCAACACTATCTTCTCTGTTGTTGAGCACATAATGATTATAGAATGCTACCGGAGAATAAAGAAGTTTACTAATGCTAGAGTAGCTAAAGTAAAACTTTTCTTTATAGAATTTTTCTAGTTCCTCAGAACCATTCAAAGTCATCTCCATTTGTTTTTTCTATTTGATTGTTATTTGATTCTTCTTCAGGGGTCCCCTGGTCTGCACTTAATTCTTCTTCAATAGCTATTAACTCTGACTTAAGTTCATCTCTCTTAATATTAGTTATTGCAGCTTCTATAAGTTCATCAGTAACTATTTCATCTACCGGATCTGTGACCTTAAGTTCTTCAGGATCAATTAAGTTAAGAGATGTTAAATTAAGTTTGTCAAGATAGCCCTGTTTAATAGTAACTTCCTTGATTTCAAAGACCTCATCATATGAAATCATTCTATGAATATCATTGGCATACTCTTTATACAATATCTTAATCATATCTAGAGTTAACAGACCTTTTTCATCTATTATCTTGATTATATCATCAGCATTCATATGACTAACTTGTCTTGGAACCCAATTAAAATAAGCAAGCATAGACTTGAAGTTCACATGGTTTTTAGTATGTGTATTAGATATTACACCACTAAAATCACTTATAAGCATCAGTAAGTACAGCACACTGTTCTCATAATGAGAGTTAGCCATAATTTCCATAGCCAGGATGTGATTGTCATTATCAGAGCTTTCAAACATACTTTTTAGCTGCTGGTATACATCATAGTCTATTATTGTAGAATCATCACCATTGATATTGGTAAGCAACTCTGACTCACAATAAATTGGTTTACCCTGAATAGCATCATATGTTTCCTGATACTCTGGTTCAATACCATAAATATATTGACTTTCATAGATGCTCATATCCCCATTACACAGAGTATTTCTCATGTCTGACCAACCTGAACAAACTCTTGTAGCACCTGTGTTTGATATTGCTACTTCTAATTTGTCAATGTAATAATTATCTTTACAAAGTTTCTTTACATTTTCAAGAATAGTATTTGCATCAGCAAAATAATACCATGTAGATGTAGTAAGTTTGCCCACACTACTCTTACCACTGAATACAACAGTAGCTTTAGCTGGATCTCTTACTACTCTGATACCAAGATTTAGTGCAAGGTCTTTTAGTTTCATTCTTGGGATATTAACTCCCGGCAATAGATATATTGTGTCTCCCTTTGTAGGAACATATCCCTTTGAATTTACAAATGTAGAAACTGAATCTTCAAGACCTTCTATAATATCTACATTAAAACCACGTATGTTATTATACTCTGACCCATTGGTCAAATCAATATGAACAAATTTTTCCATAGTTTAATTTATAAAGATTAGGGGAAGTATTACCTTCCCCTATCTTAGTTTTTAATCAGATTAATGTTTGTTTAAAGGGGGTGATTGCCCACCTTTGTTTTATTGGATAGCCATCTTCACCACATTAGTATTCTGCATGAGCTTAGCAAACTTAACTTTGTTTCCGTTTACTATCTCTTTGACCATATAATATCTAAGGTCATTTGTAAATGCATCACATTCAGTAGTTAGAATTGCTAATCTGTCAATTATTGCCGGACTAATTGTACCTTTATCAGCTTGAACAAGTGAATAGTTAATTACCCGTGTTGCAATAATACTAGAGATATCTGCTCTAAAGTTATCATCCTTACCAACTGCATTTGTTAGAGCTCCCATTACATAATCCTTATCCTTAGTCAAGATATCTTCAGGAGAGATTAACTTATCTAGTTTATTATTGATAAACATAGTAAACATAGAACTAAAGTCTGCTCCAACAGAGCCCTCACCAATCATCTGAATAAGAGGTAGTTCATCTTCAAACTTAGCAATAGAACTAATAGCATTAAAGAATGTGGTAATAGATCTTGGATTAACTCTTTGAGTTACAAGCTCTGGATTCATCAACATAAAGTTAATACATCTACCATCTATCCCTGCAGTCTCAGCCCACTTAGCCCACACATTAGAATCATATTTCATCTCTACAGAAATAAATCTAGTCTTCTGAGCAACATCTAAGCTAGTAACATTATAGTCACCATTGTCTGGATTAGTGGTTAAGATAACATGCCAGTTCTTAGGTAACTTCCAAGAAACATATTCTTGTCTATCTAAGATCTCCATTGTTGCTTGCATAAAGCGGTGCATTATTGTTAACTCATAGGCTCTTTATCCTATGATTCTGTAGTTTCTTTTAGATTATATCTACAGGTCAGACTATATCATCACATATTTCTATGTGTTCCGCGCTCTTGGTGTTTTACTGTCTGTTCTAGACTCCATACACTAGTCGTTGCACCTTCCTTATATCCCTATAAGGCTTGGCTCAGGATTGTCCATCTCTGGAGTTTCCCTGAATTCACGGAATTTATTGCGGACCACCCGCTTTATGCTTTTTTCCATCTATAACCACCAGCAGTTAAGTCCTTAGATATTGCTCTATTAATATTAGAAATACCAAGTTCCTTACTTGCTTGAGTTATAGACTCCCATTTTTTGATAAAAATATTATCATTAGTATATTGTAATACTGATTCCAACTTATATTTTTTATCTCTAGAAAAAACTAGATCAACTTTATTATAAGCCCAAACATAACCTCCAGCAGAAGTTTGTTTTCCATCACATACTGCTTTTATACTATTAACACTTTTAGCATTAATAGATTTAGCAGCAGCTGTGAAAGATTCAAAACTTTCCAAATATTCACTTTTATCAAGTGAATACTTATGTACTGCTTTAAGATTATGAGGTTTTAGACCATTTGCATAAGCTTTTTTCTTAGCAACACTTATCCTTCTTTTATACACATCATCTCTAACTAAAGTTTGAGGATTTAATATGTGATTTATATAAGGGTTAAGTGTACTAATATAGTAAGCTTCTCTTTCTATTAAAATATCATCAGAACATTCTTCTACAATGCTAAAATAAATTTCTTCTTTACCATACTTATTGTATAAGTGTTGCATTGTTCTATTATGATGCTTTAAATTTTCAAGAGACCACAAGTGGTGTTTTAACCTGTTACCAATATTACAAGAGCTACCAATGTACTCTTTATCATTAATTTTAATTTTATAGATTCCTATACTCTTTAATGCTGTCTTAAGAGTTTGTGTGTTTAATTTTTCCATATCACAAAGATAGTTAAATTATTCACACTAACACTATTAGACTGCATATTTTGTTAATCCGCACGAGTATAATCATCCAATACCAAGAAGCCACCCTCACCTTTACCTTGAATCCACTCTGGAGCAGCATGAGCCATTCTCTTATCTACAACAGTAAACTTAGCATTAAGAGCTCCTTGAATCTGAGCTTCATTTATCCAACGCTCTTTACCTTCCGCATTTCTTACCAAGAATTCTTTAACAGGAAAACCAACTAAGTCACCTAATTCTTCTATCTGAGATAAATTAAGCTTTACTACATCCATGTCAAGTTCTTTACCTAACTGCATGATAGCTGAAGTCTTACCAAGACCGGCATCACCTTCAATATTAATTGCCACTGGAACTTTTCCTTGGCTTTGGATATACTGGTTATTTGCAACCATATGGCGGATAAATCCTTTTAACTCTTCTACGTTTAATTGTACTGTGCTCATAGTTTTTCTTTTTATAGTTCTAATTTAATTACATGACCTGGTAAACTTTCATTCATATCTGATCTCTCTGACAAAACCCACAGGACACGTCCTTTTGGCTTTACAGATGTATAACACTCTCCGTCAGTAAAATACACCAGGCTTGTATATTTCTTTTGGTTAGCATTATAATAATCCAAGACAGGATCAAACTCTGTCATTAACATATAAGCTTTCACTCATAACTGGACTATCCCTTTAACTCTATTGAGTTAGCTGATTATAGTCTCTGAACCTTTTTCTTGTAAATGTGTTTTAAAGATTTCTTTTTTCCTTTCTAAGAAAATAGTTGCATCTTTATACAGATAGTTATAAAATAAGTTTGCTTTTTTATTTCTTTTATAGCTTAACTCATATACTTTACTACCTTTTGCTTGAACTAATCTACCAGACAAATTAATTTTTTTATCTAATACATTCAAGAAAGCTTTTGTACCAATAAATCTAAAGTGAATAACAGGAAAAATATTATTGTTTCTCCAATGTTTTTCTTTAGATATAAATACACTACCATCTCCATCAAAGTACCCCCTTATAAAATGATGTATTAAATCATCATGTATAATTGGAAACTCTAAGGTTAAAGTTTTTCTTGGTATACACCCAAATTTAGCTAAATCATTAACTAAAAGTTGAGAGGTAATTCTGACATGTGAGTGTATTAAATCCATAAATAAGCCAGACTTTTTAGTATAATCAATTATAGGTCCTTCAAAAGATAAACTTTTTTTAAACTTTTCTAAATGACTTTTATCTTTAATACATAGTACTAATGATAATCTATCCTGTCCTGCTCTTTCATGGATACATCCATCTGCCAGTAAAAAACCCAACCAATAAGCTTTTTCTTCAGTGTCTATTTTGTTAAAATAAACATCATTTACATTATATTTTCTTTTCATGGTGGTATATATATACATCCAATTTAAGAATAATATCTCACATTTGCAAGAAACTTGGCTGCGGATTGTGCAATCTATTAATCTTTTTACTATATCTAGATAATTAGTCTAGCCCTTATGTATGTTACCATCATAAGTTAGTAATTAATAGCTCTAAGCATTTTCCCGCAATTTACAGCATTTTTTACTGTACATCACTGTACAGGGAGGCACATTTAACCCTACCTCCACGGCCTTGTACTTTAATCTCATTATTACCTTTGTAAGGTTCAATAGATCTAATACTTGTATCACACTGTATCATTGTAATATCTACACCTGTTTTATAGATATGATGTATTTCTCCCATAAACTCTTTTAGCTCAGAATCACTTACAGAACCTGAAGTATCAATAGCTAGTAGCATATGTTGTTTCATCTTAATTTTAAGACCTGGATTTTCATCATATCTTCTGTTCTCTTTTCTACGGATTTTCTTTGTAAATACTTTTGTGCTCACTCCAGTAAATCTTCTAATATATCCCCGCCAATCAAACTTAGGTGGAACTATTTCCTCAACAACAATTACTCCTTCTATCTCACCTGGAATATTTCCGCGCTTCTTGATAGTCTGTTCTTTAGCATCAGCTAAAACTTTTTGTAACTGTTTCTCTATTAGCTTCTGCTCAGCCTCACTAAGATCTTCAAACTCCTCCCATGTACTATGGTCAGGCACCTCTCCATTTGCTACTTGGTCAAGTAACTCATCCATCTCATCATTACCACATGTACCATTCTTATCCTTCTCATCTTGAAACTGATTCAGCTTATCATAGTAATATCTACAACCAGCTTTTCTTTCAAGATTTAGATCTTCATAGTTATTTATATCTATTCCTCCCTCTGGCAACCAATCCTTATCTATAAACTGATTGATCTCCATGTCCATTGCCACATTTGCTAGTCTTTTATTCTTAAAAGACTTAAAGCTTGTAAGATGACCAAAAGCAATATGAAGTAATTCATGCTTTAGTAATCCCATTTGATGCATCTCACTCAGGCTTGTCCAAAAATTCTCATTAATGGCCAACTGAAAGTTGATACCATTCTTACTCACACCTGCAGTAGGAAGATCTTTTCTCCATACTTTATTGAGCATAATGAGAAAGAACCCATAATAGGGCTCTTTCAACATTAGCTCCTTACTAATCTTACTAAGACTTCTTTGTTTGTCCATCTTCTTTTAGTTTTATGTCTAACTCAAACTTGTCTGTAGGATACCCCATAGCATCTAACATCCTAGTCATGTCTCTAATAAAATATTCTAAGAATAATTCTATTGATTGCTTACTAGATTTATTTGCTGTCATTAGTGAAAGTACTTCTCCAGAGCTAAGTTTACTTTCCCAATCTCCATTAAAGTTCTCAATTCTCTTTACTATAAACTCATAAGCAGGTTTACAGTCAGCTTCCCAACTTTCTAAATTATACTCACCATATTTATACATTACCATTATCTCCCCAACATGCTTTTTAAGATCTAAATCTTCTATTATCTTAAAAGCTACAAGTCTATTATCCTTGTCGGGAGATCTTAACATTCCAATCAGATTCTTTACTTCTTCTTTTGTTAAAATCATCAGTCTTCAATTTTTAAAGTTTTTATCATCCATTCTGTAGGTGTGTTTATATTATCCACCCACTCTTTAGCACTTGGAATATAACCATTGCAATCTTCCTTTACATGTTGCTCTCCAACATATCTTGTGTATACAGTTTTACCTTCTGAATTTTCAAAACTTGGTCCAAACTTTTTCTCACATTCAAATATTCCTTCACTGTGGTGTCTGAACATTCTATGTTTACTATGTCCTATCCAAGCTTTAGTTTCATCAAACCAGTTATGAATCTCTATGTAATCAATTGGAAAACCTCCCCACTTTCTAGCAGAGGATTTTGCATGTTGCCAAGGATGTGACATTAGTCTTCTGTTTTTCTAAATAAATTACCTTCATGAAAAAACTCATCATACTCAACTCTTCTAATGTTGTTTTCTACATTATATTCTCCGGAAGGAACTAGTATAGATAATGTACCACTACCACCCTCATTATTCCACCAATCTTCTATGGTATCAAGAATTGTATCTGTAGTAAAGTTTTCTATATTGTTTGCAAGTTCATTACTTAAGTTTCTTAGATTCTTAGAATCCCAAGATAAATTTTGAACTTCAATAAGTGAAACACCCTCTTTATCTGTATACATCATATCTTCTATACAACCACTATCTCCTCCACCTTCATAACTTATTCTAATACCAGTAACCCCCAGATCCGCTAACTGGATCAAGGTTTGCATTAATTCTTGTTCTGTCATAATTATTTGAATTTGTAAAACCTACCTAAAATATTACCATTTAGGAATTCTTGTTTTTCAAGTACTTCATAGATAAACTGATGTTTAGTCTCCTGATAAGTAAGCTCCATCTGAGAATAACATATCCTAAGAATTTCTCTTTTGATAGGTACTCCTGATTTGTGAGCATCTTTAAGAATCTTATTACTACTGTAATAATTCATAAAGTCAGGTTTCAGTTCTCTTTTGTACTTTTTTAGTCTTTTATCTGTAGACATAGCCAGAGCTTTTTTGCCAAGAGGTCTTTTGACATTAGCAAAGAAGTTTTTCTTACCCACATATAAAACTGATTTTCCATCTATAATAGCAGACATTATGTAAATAAATCCTACTGCTCCATCTGGAATTTGTTTGTCATCAAACTCTTTACCTTGATATATCCAACTCATAATAATGTTTGTTTTAATAATGGCAAGAGATTATCTCTTACTTTATCTATACCATGTACTTTAATAGCATCTGATAAATCTTTCTCAAGTTCTAATACAACATAATCAAAACCATATCTTAACTTGTATTTCTCTGCAGCTCTTATACCAGCCTCATCATTATCAAATAATACACATACTCCTTGATACTTAGAACTAATACTATTCATTATATTCTCAGGTATCATAGTATTCTCACTGTCTGGTGCAATTGCTTCTGAATTACTAATCTTTAGTTTATGATATGCCATCAGATCTTTAAGAGAAGATGTAATTATCAAATAAGGTTTATCAAATACTAATTGTTCTGTACCTTGTATATAATCTCTTACCTTAATAAATTTACTTTCTTTAACCTTTGGCTGATAGATCTTATAGAGTGTTCCGTCTTCTCTAAAATAACCATAGATATAATTACCCTTGATAGTCATGCTTGATACAGAATCATTTTCATCTGTCTTCTGCATAATATAATATTCCAATGGAACAACATTATATCTAGATAACAATCTAGAACCAATGTGAAATCCCATCCAATATTTCTGGTCAAGAGTATTCCAGTGCCGCATTTCATAATCAGTAACCTTAAATTTACTGTGTTGTTTATAAGACTTTATAGGATTATAACCATTATTTAGAACATATTGATTATAATCTTCTACTATCTTATAGCTTGCAGAACCTCTACTAGGTAAGTTAAATAAAGTTTGGACAAGACTGATTGCATCACCACCATTACCTGAAGAAAAATCTTTGTACTTATAGATACCATTTCTATCAAGATAAATACACATAGAAGGAGTTTTCTCCCGTGTGTTAAATATTGATTTCATTTTAATATCCTGACCTGTAAGCTTCTCTGTAAGATTAAGATAGTGTTCAAATACCCACTCTCTAGGTACATCAGTTAAATCACATATTAAGTTTTTTGTAGAAATCATAGCAACCCAATTTAAATGTATAAGGGGAGCTAGACTAACTCCCCTGTATACAAGAGCTGTTAATCTAAACTGAAATCAGAAGAACCCCTAGATGGTGCTGAGAATTCATCATCATCACCAAAGTTTTCTACTGGCTTTACTTCAAGTTTCTTAAGGTGTTTGTTCTCATCATACTGAAGTATCTTATCAGAACCCTGCTCACTATATGCATATTTACCACCTTCTGATTTTGGTAACCACATGTCATATGCAGTATAACCAGATTTATTTTCATATTCCTTACCGGCAATACAAAATTCTAGATACTTATCTTTGAGTGGAGCATTATCACTAAAGTTTCTTACAAATTCTTCAATAGTATTAAACTTATTATCCTGCTCCTCAAACCATTTCATTATACCTGTTGCCTTAGATAAGTTAGCCAAGAACATCATTAGAGATCTATCTCTCTGAATTTTAATTCCAGACTTAGTTACACCATCAGCAAATGCATATTGACTAGCTTTCACTCTACCAATCTGTCCTGCATATCTGCCCTTGTTTTCATCATCTTTATCAATATAAAAGCCCTCAAACCCCTCAATTGGTTCTGTCTCAACATTAAGTACTAAATGCTTGGCACCATCAATAAATTGAAAGTTTTCCAATACAATACTGTTAATTTTTAGTGTGTGGTTTCCTGGTGCAATTGTTTTTGCCATTCCACCACCTGTGTTTTCACTTACTAGATCTTTTGTGCTTAATCCCATTTTGTTATTATTTATTATTTATATACTTTATCCCAGTGAGTTATTATCTCACCATTTTTCATTTCAGAAACTACTATCTCTTCATTTCTTAAGTGCTCAGGTCTTGCACCACAAGTAACTTCTTCATTAGTTTTAAAGCTAATAATTGTTTCATTACCCTTTCTGTACATATAACCTATTGCATCTGCATTAGCGCAGATTAGAGATTTTATTTTACCCGTCAAATCTATATTTGCAGATAATACCATCTCACCTTTATCATCTACCTGCTTGTCTTTAATGTGACCAGACAGAATAATATGGGGTGCTAATGTATCAATAAAATCTAAAACTTGAAAGAATGCTTGCCGAATATATAGATAGCCAGCACCATTTGGCAAGGTTAGAATACTGTCTCCAGAATAATTCTTACCCATTGGTGTCTTTTGGTAAAGGCTAATTGCAAGTGGCATAACCATATCCTCCAAAGCAGTTACAGTGTCAATTGTAATATACTTATAAGGATAGTTAGCTTCTTTAATTGCTTTACCAACTTCTTTCAATTCTTGCAGATTATTTGCTTTGACTTTTAATGCTTCTACATAGTCTGCACCATTCTCTAAGTCAATAATCAAATTATCATCAAGACCTGCAAATGCAGTTGTCTTACCAGTTTTAGGCTTAGAATAGACAATCAATCTTTTGGGATTAACTCTATCAGCTTTTACTTTCTTTGTTGGAAGTACTATACTCATATCATTTATCTTTTAATGCTTCTGCAAGTTTCTGAAATCCACTTGCAATTTCTAATAAAATAGAACTTACTTCATTACTTTCCTGCTTTATTTTAGGAAGAAATTCCTCCTCAAAATTTGGAAAAACACTGAGTTTAGTTTGTTTCTTTGGTTCTTCAAGTCTATACTTCTCATACTGATTGTATGGCATCTCACTTCCATCTTTAGTAACATAAACTAACTCAGAAGCAGGTATTACATATGTAGTATATTCCTCACCTCTTGAGCTTGTACCTGTTTTAGTCTCATACTCTTCACTGAAATAAGGATTATATCTATACTTAAATAGTGGTCTTTCTTCATACATTGGTACCATGTCTATCTCTACTCCATTTGGATCTCTAAGAAAGTCCACTAACTCAACATAAATATCAGAACCTCTACTAAGCTCATTCTCAAACAGCTGTATGTTTCTACCAACCTTACCCTTGCTAAAGAATGCAGTTTTAACAGTAAACTGATAAGCTGTTTTCAGATTTTGTAAGTAATCAAGGTGATGTTCCATCATCTCTTTTTCTTTTTCTTTTCTTGTATACATATTTTTAATTTAAATTATGATGCTGTTGGTGGCGGGTCTACTTCTACTATCCTCATGATAACTCTATCAAGTTTAAAGAATGTCATACCCATAAAACCATTTCTGGATTTAAGTATGTGAAATACTAATAGATCTGGATTATTTATGATATATCTCTCCGGACCATAAAACTTAATCTTTCTATTATAAGGGCGGTTTATTCCCAGAACAACATCAGCGTGTTGTAATAAAGCATCAGAACCATATAAATCAGAATCTAGAATATAGTTTCCATAAGTACCATCTTTTGCTCTCTCAGGTGTTTCAACATTTCTGTTGAGCTGACTTAACACTAAGAATGCCACAGGAAACTTCTTCTTCATTTCTGTAAGAGCTTCACCTAAACCATATAACATCTCAAACTTATCTTTATACTTTCCACCAGTTTTAAATAAAGCTGAGTGATCTATAGTGACCAAAGTATTTGTAAACCCTTCATCTGTTTTATTTTCTAACATGTAAGCATGAATAGTAGCACACATCTCTTCCACTGTACATGGATCATACACTACATCTACCATATCATAACTTGCAGTGTCTTCATAAAACTGCACACACTTCTGGAATATACCTTTGTCAATAGGCTTACCCTTACTCATCAGAGTATTGTAATCAGAACCAACATTCATAGACAATTTTCTGATACCATTTGTTTCATCCAACATCTCAAACTGAAACTTTAATACTCTAAACTTTTGGTCAGGATTCATCTTTATGACATCATTAACCAATTGTTCCATAAATAAAGTCTTACCAGTACCAGGCCTAGCACCAACAACTGTGATAGTCCTCCACTCCAACCCATCACAAAAAGCATCATTAAAATTTACCCAAGCTGTCTTCAATGATTTTAATTCACCATTGTGTCTAGCTTTTATCTTATAGAGAGCTTTTTTAAGAGCATCTCTCTCACTCACGGGCTTTAGTGCCCTAGCATTATTATACATATGTTTACGGATTATGCTCTAAATTCACTATCCCCATCATCCATATAATTCTCTAATTGAACATATAACCAATGGGAAACTGTGATAAGTACCTCAATCACAATATACTGTGTGACACTTACTTCTACTACAAATCTATTGATAATCAAGTATAGTAAAATACTACCAATCAAACCAATAAATAGCTTATGTATGTTTATTATAATCAAAATAGTCTCTCTTTAATAAATATTATTTCATCATCTGGTTTATTTAAAATCATCTCACAATAATCAGCTAAATCAGAATCCCATGTTTTATCACTGCTTTGTTTTCTAATAAAATATTGAGATGTTCTCATGTATTGATAACTAATCTCTCTGTATTCCAAAACATATTTCTTTGCTGCCAATAAAACTGTATCCCAACTATAATCATAAGTTTCAAAGAACCATCTAAATGCATTTTCTAGATTCTTTGGATTAGATCTTGCATACTTACCACTGGCAAGCTTTATACTTGGAAATGTTTCTGAATATTTCTTCACATTATCCTCAAAGTTATCTCCCAATAAAGTTTTAGATGTTTTCTTCTTTGACTTCTTAAAGTATCCGTCAATCTCAGTAGTAAAGATAATACTTTTATCTGTTAATGTCAAGTCTTCTTTTAACCAACCATCAGAAATTAATCTGTTAGTCTCTAGTTCTTTGCTGACATAAGAACACGGTATTATACTATTCTTTATACAGTGCAATATGTAATAACTGTTAGGTGTTATACCCTCACCAATAAACCTTAAAAATATATCTTCCATACTACCAATTAATTATAAACCCAGTTCTTTCTGCAACAGCATATTGTGCCTTTAGAAATGCATTATCTGAATTCCACTCTTTTTGTTTATTATATGCTGCACTTGCTGGATGACTTGTAAATATCTTGTAATTACTATCACCAACAAAGTCTGCCCATTCTTGAGCTTTTTTTCCCATGTAAATATACACAAGATCTTTTTTGTTATGACTTAAATAATCAAATAAACATGAAGTAAATCCTTTCCAAATATCATAGTGCTGACCAATCCTTTCAACTTGAGTTGTTAAAGATGTATTAAGCATAAGAATTCCCTGATTAGACCATCTTTTTAAGTTGACATCAGTGCACAGAGTTGTACCACCATAAACAGTCTTATTAATCTCATCAAACATATATTTGAGACTCGGCTGTAACTTACCAGTCTTACTACAGCTAAATGCAATACCATCTGCAACACCAAGACCTGGATATGGATCTTGTCCAACTACAACAAGTTTTAACTGGTCATAGGGACACTCCTCAAATGCAGCAAAAAGATCTTTTAATGGTGGAGTAAATCTTATATTTGAAGTAGTCATCTCATACAACCTCTCTAAGGTGCTTGTAAAATCAGAACTAAATATATAATGTTTAAAAAATACATCCCAACCACTTGGTTTGAGTCTATCAAACAATTTTTGTTTAATGCTGTCTATTTCTAATTCTATTTTCATTTTTTATTATATTTGTTAAAACAATTTAGCATGCCAGTAAAAGTAAAAGAAATAAAAGATAATGCACTAATTGATATCAAGGTCAATAAGAACTTCTATCTAATGTCTAAAGATGCATTGTATACAATCTTCAAACATCTTATTGATGGTAAGAGTCAGGAAGAAAGTGTACAACACATTCTAACTAAACAATACCAGGAACTTGGTGACTTTGAAAGAGCATTTTACACTATCACCCTCCTACTATCTGAAATAGAAAAACAAGTGCAAGAAAATCCTGATCTATATGATGAGAAGGAAGTTCTAGAACCAAATGACCCAGGTTATGTAGAACCTAAGCAAGGTTAATATTTAAATCTGCACCAATCTCTATAGCAGATTGTATTGCCATTGCTAATTCTTCTTTACTACAGTCTTTAAATGACTTGCAGTTCTCATCATCCATGCATAGACCTGCATGCTTTTTTACTATTACTTTCATCTCATCAAATGTATATCCAGCTTCATTTGCAAGTTCTCTTATACACGCATGAATTTTAGCCAGTTGAGCTAGACTACCATTACTAGAAGATAGTCCCATAAAGACTTCAATTTCTTGTCCCTCAGATAACTTATCAAGAAATAATTGATAAGTTATCTTTGTCCTTTCATTAATATACACTAACTTACCGTTCTTTTTAATAAGTTTGAAACTAAACATATCGTATATTTTTATTATATTATTATGTACTCATGAGTAAAAATCTAAAAAACAGCTTTAAAGAGAATACTAAAATTATCTTAGAATATCTTGAAAAATTTCCCAATTCTCCTAGTAAAACTATATCCCGTAAAATCTATGATGAAAATGCAGGATTCTTTACTAATCTTGAACAAGTTTATGTCAGAGTAAGATACTACAGAGGTCAAATGGGAAGTAATAATAGAAAAGCATTAAGAACCAAAGAATTTCAACAAGAACTTAAAACCAAAGTTATGAATAATTTTGTATCACTACCATCTTCTCTTACACAAAAAAGGTGAACATTTATATTTCCTACTGGCTGTAAGAAGTTAGGTGTAATTGGTGACATTCACATTCCATATCATGATGAAGATGCAATAGAAACTGCATGTGATAAAATGGAAGCAGAAAGAGTAGATAGCATCCTAATCAATGGTGACTTACTTGACTTCTATCAGCTTTCTTTTCATGAAAAGGATCCAAGAAGAGTCCATTTTAAAGATGAAATAGAATCTGGCAAAGAGTTTCTAATGTACATGCGGTCAAGATTCCCAGATATTCCTATCTATTTCATACCAGGCAACCATGAAAATAGATTTGAAAGATACCTAAAAATAAAAGCATCTGAGTTACTTGACATGGATGAATTTAGACTAGATGTAATCTTACATGTCGCAGAATATAAAATAGAATATATCCCATTTAGAACTAAAGTTATCTTTGGAGACTTTATTATAGAACATGGTGATAAAATTCCTGGGGCTGGTGGTGTTGTACCTGCCAGAACTGCATTACTAAGACTTAAAACAAATTGTATTATTAATCACTTTCATAAGAGCTCTCAAAGCTCACAAAGAGTTTATGGTACTGCTGACTCATCAACCATAAGAGCATATAGTCTTGGATGTCTTTGTGACCTAGCTCCAGACTACATGGAAATAAATGAATGGAATCACGGCTTTGCTATTCTAACAAAAACTGATAACTTAGTATCCGTAAATAATTACAAAATAGAAAATAATACCATCATTTAATGTTCTTACCAATTGTATTTAAAGACAAAGATGGTGAGTATATTGAGCATCTCAATATAACACATATTACTAGAACATCATTTGTTAATGCAATGAACCCAGATGCTGGGACTAAAATTCACCTTAGAACAGGAGAAGTATTAACTACTCCTGTCCCTATGGATCTTTTACAATCTGAAATAGATGATTGTTATAAGTCTGCTGCTGCAATGATTATGTTTAACATACTTGCAGAGAAAGCACAACTTACAAAACTTAGTGGGGATGTTGACCTAGATAACCCTGGGCAACAGCAACCTCTTTCAGATGAAGAATAGAAGCTTTTGTTAGCTTGTCTCCATTTACCCAATCAAAGTTATACACACTCCAGCCATCCTCACTCTGATCATTACCAGAAGATATTAAACTAAGTCCTGGTAATAAATCTAATACATAATAATAGTAGTCATAACCATTTTGGCTTTCATCATCTAAGACTTCTACTTTATCAAAGCCTAAGTCAATTAATTCTTGTTCTGTCATTTTTCTGCCATTGTTTGTAAGAACACAGTATGATTCAATACATCAAAAGCATATGTATAACCCAACTCATTATATGCTTCATTATCCTTTGAATAAATTCCATGTTCTTTGATTCTTAACTCTCTTAGATTCTTAATAGTTAGTGTTGCTATGTGAAGATTATCTTTATCCTCTGACTTCATCATTCCCATTACATTCTGTAATTCTGTTGTTGTGATATAATTATATTTCTTTAACAACATTAACTCAGCCATATATACAAAGGGCCGGAATTCATCCTTTTTAGTTCCCTTATGGTACATGTACCATAGATAGTTCAGATTACCATCTATACCATCTGTAATACTATAATGCTCCTCAGCAATTGCTGCAACTAGTTTTTTAGTTTCTTGTGATTCCATTCTAAAATATATATCTAATAGTGTTCCAGGGAATAATGGCATCATGTAACTCTGTAAATTGTTTAATGTAATGTGATTTACATCCCTGTGCATACCTAATGTTTTCTCCTCCGTACTGGGAAGTCTTCCTTTCTTGTATGTCCGGTCTCCAGAGTAACTCTTCACCCATGATCTTATTTTTCTCATTATACTCATGTTTATCTTTGTTATGTGTTAGAAATATTACTTCAGCTTTTACTTCATCAAAATCCCAATAATGATGCTTAGCTCCTGAATTTATAAATTGAAATAGTGCACTATACTGTCCTAACCAATCATCATGAACTATTACAGGACTAAAGTTTAAATGTACTTCATAACCAGATTCTAAAAATAATTTAACTGCAGATAATCTTTCATATATAGTTGAAGTATTTGGCTCTAGTATTTTTCTATAATCTTCAGGCATCAGACTAAATCTTATTCTTACTTTACTATGAGGATCAAACTTAAGTAAGTCTTTATTAACATACTTAGTAGCAAATGAACCCATAGCAAGTGGATGATCTCTAAAAAACTTGAATATGGTCTCCCAGTCATGATATTTAGCATGCAAAGCAAAGTCTTCATTACAAGAGATATCATAAGTAATATAATCTGGATGTGTTTGATTAGGTTTCTCTACATCAGCAAACCAGACATGTGAATTAATCTCTGTCAGGATATCCATAGTATTAGTTGCTACAGACAGTCCTTCTGGCTTATGTCTTTTCATATAACAGTTATGAGTAAGAATACCATTTGCAAAATAATTCTCATTCTTTTGTACAGAAAAGTTGACAACCTTAGATTGTTTTGCTATCTTTGTAATAGCTTTAATTTTCTTAAATTCTAACTCCATGAGCTGTAAATATTGTGGTAAAATTACAAAAAAGTCTACAACCTATTGTAATTCTACATGTAAAACAAGTTATGCTGAATTGTTTAATCAACAGTCTAAACCTACATTCAGAACTTTCCAAGAAGCTGGTAGACACTACAACAGAGACTTTAGAACTATGAAAAAGTTTGAGGGTCTGTTATTTACTATTGATAGAACACTTCCCTCTGCTCATACTAAATGGATTCTTTGTAAAATCTGTGGTGAACAGTCACCTAAAGCTAAAGCTAGAAATGGTTATTGTTCTGATTGTACTGAGCAAGGACTTGGTAAGAAAAACCAGGGCCAAATTATATCTCAAAGATATCAAGGCCCCGGAAATCCTAATTACCTAGATGGAACTTCATATGCTATAGAATATCAGTCTAATGATTGGTACATGATCAAAAAGAATTTAAACTTTACACACTGTGCATTAACTAATACTACTGATAACATAGATTACCATCATATTATTCCAAGATGGTTCTGTAAACTTGCTGGTATTAATGTTTTTGACCCTAATA
>Ga0075472_10000428_pt1 | contig 17491 bp, 16 predicted proteins | sample DEB19_08_DNA_3_FD_77014 | JGI IMG/M metagenome (GOLD analysis project Ga0075472, IMG submission 77014) | Aqueous microbial communities from the Delaware River and Bay under freshwater to marine salinity gradient to study organic matter... | ecosystem: Environmental > Aquatic > Marine > Coastal ...
AATTCGGGGGAAAATCCAAGCTGAGCGCGGTAGTTCCGGAATTGACACGGGTCGTCAAAGATTCGCGCCGGCTTACCGTGCTGATTTTTTCCGATGCATCGCAAACGATCAGCGGCACGCCCTACGACCAGGAATTGAACGCCGCCTACGCGGCGAAGAGGGCGGAGGGATCCGAAACGCGCATGCCCTTGGTGACCGTGCTGCGATCCGAGATGGGCAAGTTCATCGGCCAGAGTGTGTCTTTCGCGCCGTGGCTGGAGTATCCCGCGTTCACGCCCGATCCCCAAGAACTGAAGGCCAAGGTAGCGGTCAAGCCCGCGCCTGAACTGAAGAAGGCTATTATCATCGGTTCCGGCCCCAAGCCCACGCAACCTACAACAAACGTGCTCGTGGTGTCGCCGCAACCGGTGACGCCTGCGGTTGAGACACCAGCCACCCCCGTCCCGGAAATCCAGCCCGTGCAGCCAGCCCCCCGCCCTGCCGTTCAGCCGGCCGCAGTTGTGCAGGCAACCTTGGCTACCCAAGCGCAGCTGGCCACCAACCCTCCTGTTGCTGATTCTGCTGCACCCACCGCTGCACCCGCTGCCGAAGCAAGTGTTGCCCCGGCGGCTCAAGCATCTGCCGCAGTCAGCGAGCCTGACAGCGATGGCGGCATCCTCTCCCGCAAATGGCTGCTCCTTCTGGGACTGGGATGCATGTGGATAGCCATCGTGATGGCTTTGTTGCTGGTGCGGCGCTCAAAACGTTCCGCGCGGGCCAGCCTCATCACGCGCTCGTTCGATCGCAATCAGCGCTGACGAGCTTTGCGCTTGCGCGAGTCGCGCATGAGGCGAAAACTGCGCGGGTATGTTTTCACACGTTGTCATCTTCTGGACTGATCCTGCGCAACCCCAAGCCGCCGATGAATTGCTGGCGGGCTGTCATCAATATCTGAAGGCCATCCCGGGCGTGCTGCATTATCACGCGGGTAAAATGGTGGGGAGCCATCGCCCCGTCGTGGAACAATCCTATCAGGTCGCGCTGAATGTGGTGTTCGCGGATAAGGCGGCCCAAGACGCGTATCAAGCGCATCCGCTGCACGTGGAGTTTTTGGAAAAGGTGTTCAAGCGCTTGTGCAAGAAGGTGTTGGTTTACGACTTCGAGTGAAGTCGCCCGAATAATTCCCTGCCGCAGCAAGTCGGAAACAAAGCCCATGTCCAATCCACTCGAACGAAGCCGCGGACGCTCTCGCCGCGACTTTCTGAAGACTGCAGCCCTGGCCGCAGCGGGCGTTGCTGGGCTCGGTCATCGTGCCTTTGCGCAGTCGATGGGTGCCAATGAGAAGATTGTGCTCGGGGCCATCGGCACAGGCGGGATGGGGCGTTCCAACCTGAATTCATTTCTCGAACTGCCCGGCGTGGAGGTCGCGGCCATTTGTGATGTGGACCAAACCCACGCCAACGAGGCGGCGGCGGGCGTCGCGAGGAACCAGGCGCGCGCGCCGAAAGTTTACAGCGACTTCCGTCAGGTGCTGGAGCGCAAGGACATTGATGCCGTGGTGATCAGCACCCCCGATCACTGGCACGCCATTCCGCTCATCGCGGCGTGTGAGGCAGGCAAGGACATCTATTGCGAAAAGCCAGTATCACACAGCTTCGTCGAGGCCAAGGTGATGATGGCGGCGGCGAAGCACTTCAAACGCGTGGTCCAAATCGGTGCATGGCAGCGCAGCGTGCCGCACTTTCAGCAGGCGATCGATTTTGTGCGTTCTGGCAAGCTGGGAAAGATCCAGCTTTGCCGCGCGTGGAACGTGGCTCGGCCCAATCCGATTGGCCGCCAAAGGCCCCAGCCTGTGCCTGCCGGACTGGATTGGGAATTCTGGTTGGGTCCGGTGAAGAAGTTCGATTATCAGCTGAACCGTTGCCACTACAACTGGCGTTGGTTCTTCGAGACCGGCGGCGGCAAGATGGCCGACTGGGGCGCACACATGATCGACATAGTGTTGCTCGCGATGAACGAATCTGACCCCATCAGCGTGCACAGCGAGGGGGGGATTTTCATCGCGGACGACGACCGGACCACTCCTGACACGATGCAGACCTTGTATCGCTTTCCGAAGTGGCAGCTCCAATGGGAACAGCGGCAGGCCAACAATTACGGTTTGGACGGCGGCAAAGATCATGGCTCCGAGTTCATCGGTGAACGCGGGACGCTCATCGTGGACCGCAGCGCGGTGCGCTGGTTTCCCAAGGATGATGACGAAGAAGCGCATCCCGGTCCCGGTGATTCCGTCCGCGGGCCAAACACACACTGGCAAAACTTTCTCGATTGCATCAAGACACGCGAAACGCCGCGTTCTGACATTGCGTCCCACGGCAAGACCACGATGCTCTGCCACCTCGGCAATATTTCCTACCAGACCGGCAGCACGGTGGAGTGGGACGCCACCAAGCAAGACGTGGCCAGTTCCGCTGCCCGCAAGGCGATTTCCTACGAGCGCGAATATCGCAGGCCCTGGAAGCTGAAGCATTACAAGGCCTGAGCGTCCCGGCTGAATTATAATTACGCGCCCTTTTGCTGCTTGCCCACGGCAACGCGTTTAGCATGATTGCGCCCCTATGGAATGGTTCAACCAACCAGAAATCTGGATTCCCTCACTGCTCACGCTGACTGCCCTCGAGATTGTGCTCGGCATCGACAACGTCATCTTCATCTCAATTCTGGCCAGCAAGCTGCCCAAGGAGCGTCAGGCCAAAGCCCGTCAAACCGGCCTTATGCTGGCGCTGGTCACGCGCATCATTCTCCTTTGTAGCATCAGCTGGGTGATGAGTCTCACCAAAGTGCTGTTCACGCTGCCCGTCCTTAAAGTGGACGTCACAGGCAAGAGCCTGATCTTGTTGGGCGGCGGCCTATTCCTGATCGGCAAAAGTGTTATGGAGATCCACGAAAAGCTGGAAGGTGCCGACGGGCATGCCACCAGCAACCTCAAGGTGGTGTCATTTCAGAGCGTGATCATCCAAATCCTGTTGCTCGACATCGTCTTCTCACTCGACTCGGTGATCACCGCCGTCGGCATGGCAAATGATCTTTGGGTGATGGTCACGGCCGTCATCATTGCGCTCGGTGTGATGCTGGCGTTCGCGGGTGCCATCAGCGACTTCGTGAACAAGCATCCCACGCTCAAGATGCTCGCGCTGAGCTTTCTCATCTTGATCGGCGTCATGCTCGTGGGCGATTCGCTCGGCCATCACATTCCGAAGGGCTACATTTACTTCTCGATGGCGTTCGCGTTTGCGGTCGAGATGCTCAACCTGAAGTTGCGCGCCAAGGCCAAGCCCGTCGAACTGCATCAACCGTATCGCTGAGATGGCTTTCCCCCCCCATCGCTCGCATCGTCCGGCCGCGCCGCGTTTTGTCCGTGAGGACGCGCCACCGCCAGGCAGCGAGACGTGGTCCAGTCCGTGGGTGCAGTTAAAGACGATTACGTTCAGTCCCGCCGTGTATCCGGCCATGATTCGCGCCGCCGCGGCGGAGGCAAAAGCCGGTTCATGGGTCACCGTTTACAAGAAGGACGGCAGCGTGTTCGGGTCAGGACTTTACAATCCCAAGGCGCGCGTGCCGTTGCGAATCCTGACCCACGGAGATCAACCTGCAGGCGAAGAACATTTTGAAAAGGCTATCCAGCGGGCGGTGGAATGGCGGGTTAACACCCTCACGCTCGACGCCAATATGGATTGTTACCGCGTGGTCAATTCCGACGCGGATGGGTTAAGCGGCCTCACGGTGGATCGCTACGGGGACACGCTCAGTGTCGAGGTGCACAGCCTGGGCATCCACCAACGCCTGCCTCAGTTGCTTGCCGCGTTGCATAGCCGCCTTGGGACAAAGCGCGAAGTGGTGAATGTGGACGACCACATCGCGCGCATTGAGGGCATCTCGGTGAAGCGACAGGCGGAGCCGCCGCCGAAGCAGGTGCGCGTGCGCGAATATGGCGTGCGCTACGAAGTGGATTTTACGAAGGGCCACAAGACCGGTTTCTTCTGTGACCAGCGCGAGAATCGGCTGTTGTTCTCCAAGCTCGTCAAAGGCCGCCGCGTGCTGGATGTGTGCTGTTATACGGGCGGTTTTGCCGTGACGGCAGCGACGCTCGGCCAGCCTGCGGAAGTGACGGCGGTGGATCTCGACGAACACGCAATCGCCCAGGCGCGGCGCAACGGAAATCTGAACCAGCAAAATCGCATCAAGTGGATCCACGCTGACGGCTTTGGCTGGATGCGTCAGATGCACCAGAACGGTGCATGTTGGGATGCCGTGGTCCTCGACCCGCCCAAGCTGGTCTTTGGTGATGCGGAGGAGCAACGGTTGGGCTGGCAGAAATACGAGGACATCAACCGTCTTGGGGCGCAGTTGGTCGAGCCGGGCGGCATTTTTGTGACGTGCTCCTGCTCGGGGCTGGTTTCGATGGAGGCGTTTGAAAACCTCGTGATTCGCGCCGTTCATCGCTTGAATCGACGGCTCCAGATTTTTGACCGAACTGGCCCAGGGCACGATCACCCGGTGATGTCCAACGCACTGGAAGGACGTTATCTTAAAGTCCTGTGGGCGCGGATTTGGTAGCACCCATTTTCTCTGTTAAGTTGCGTGGCGATTCGGCGACGAATTCCCGTGCAGAACATGAAACCGATCTCAATTCTATGCCTGTCGCTCGGTCTGCTGGCTGGCAGCGGTGGCGGTGCTTTTGCCTCCAATATGAACACGAACAAGACTGAACTGGCCACGCTGGGTGGCGGATGTTTCTGGTGCCTCGAAGCCTGCTTCGAGCTGCTCCCGGGTGTTAGGTCCGTGACGAGTGGTTACGCAGCGGGCAAGACCGAGAACCCGACCTACAAGGAAATCTGTGGCGGGGATACCGGTCACGCCGAGGTGGTGCAGATTGAGTTCGATCCGACCGCAACGAGCTTCGACAAGCTGCTGGAAACCTTCTGGCAGATTCACGACCCCACCACGCTCAACCGCCAAGGCCACGACGTCGGCACGCAGTATCGCTCGATCATTCTTTACCATAATGACGCGCAAAAGGTGGCGGCGGAGACGTCCATGAAGGAAGCGCAAAAGGAGTTGAGCCGCACGATTGTCACGCAGATGGAGCCGCTCAAGAAATTCTATCCTGCCGAGAGCTACCATCAGGATTACTTCCGTAACAACCCCAACCAAGGCTATTGCCAGATGGTGGTGCGTTCGAAGGTGGAGAAGACGAAGAAGCTATTCAACACGGAGAAGAAGTAAGCCGCCCAAGGTTTCAGGTAGACAGCAAAAACGGCGGACTGTTACCAGTCCGCCGTTTGCGCTTCGAGATTTTGCTTCGGCTTACAGGCCCTTCTTGAGCATGAGCTTGATGAGATCGCCCACGCGGCAGCTGTAACCCCATTCGTTGTCATACCAGCTCACGAGCTTGAAGAAATTCTTGTTCAGCTCGATGCCGGAACCGGCGTCGAAGATCGAGGACAGTTCGCAGTGGATGAAATCCGAGCTGACAACTTCGTCGCCGGTGTAACCGAGGATGCCCTTCATGTAGGTTTCGCTGGCCTTCTTCATCGCGGCGCAGATTTCGGCGTAGCTTGTGTCCTTGGTGGTCTTGACCGTGAGGTCGACCACGGAGACGGTCGGCGTCGGAACGCGGAACGCCATGCCGGTGAGCTTGCCTTTGACTTCCGGCAGCACCAGACCCACGGCCTTGGCCGCGCCGGTGCTCGAAGGAATAATATTCTGCGCGGCGGTGCGGCCGCCCTTCCAGTCCTTCTTGCTCGGGCCATCCACGGTTTTCTGCGTGGCGGTGTAGGCGTGGATGGTGGTCATCAGACCTTCGGCGATGCCGAAACCCTCCTTGAGCAACACATGGCAGACGGGCGCCAGGCAGTTCGTGGTGCAGGAAGCATTGGAAACGATGTGGTGCTTGGCGGCGTCATACTTGTCGTCGTTCACGCCCATGACCACCGTGAGGCAGTCGCCCTTCGCGGGAGCGGAGATGACGACCTTCTTGGCTCCGGCAGTGATGTGGCCCTGAGCCTTCTCCACGTCGGTGAAGAGACCAGTGGATTCGATGACGAGATCCACGCCGAGCGCTTTCCAAGGCAATTCAGCCGGGGACTTGGCGCTGACAACTTTGATCTCCTTGCCGTTCACGACAAGGATATCGTCCTCGGCCTTGTCGGCAGCGGATTTCTTGGAGCCGACTTCCCCCTTGAAGCGGCCCTGGATGGAGTCGTACTTGACGAGGTAAGCGAGGTTGTCCGCGGGAACGATGTCGCCGACGGCCACAACTTCGATGTCCTTGCCGACCAGTCCTTGTTCGACCAGCGCGCGGAAGACCAAGCGTCCGATGCGGCCGAACCCGTTGATTGCAACTTTCACTGCCATAATTTCAGTATTTCGATTTCGGTTTGGGTTCAAAAACCGGGTCCAGCGTTGAACCGCGCTGGGCCCGGTCAGCCGCGGAATCTAGGGGAGCTTGGTGAAAATGCCGAACAATTTTTCAGGAATTCTTTGGGTATTTTGACGATTCTGCCGACGAGTGGAACTTTTACCGGAAATGTTGTGAATTGAACCAACCTTGTAATGCAATTCGCCCCTACAGCTTGGGCCTCACTGGCAACCACTCAGGCTGCAAACGCCAGATTTGGTCGCCTGTACGGTCTAGAGGGGGAGAAAACCCGCTGCGTTTGTTGCGGTCACATTTGCCTCATCGACGCAGGCAAATAGGGGTGCGCTGCGTCGCTTTAACGCTGTCGGAAGATTAAAAGTGCCTTTTGGCTCCGTGGGAGCCCTTGCTTGCGATCCAGTTGAGAAAAAGCCATTCAAACATGTTCCGCCTGGTGCGGATGTGCTCACGTCCGGGATGCTTGGATGCGATTTCCGCTGCGGCTACTACCAAAACTGGGTGGCGAGCCAAGCGGTCCGTGATGAGGCGGCACTCGCACCCATTCGAGAAGCCAAGCCGGAACAACTCGTGCAGGCAGCGAGGCAGGCGGGCGCGCGGTTGGTTGCCTCCAGTTACAACGAGCGATTGATCACGTCTGAATGGGCGGCGGTTTTCAGGCGGCGTCAGCGGAGGATTTGCTTTGTGCCTTCGTGTCAAACGGGAATGCCACCCCCGAAGCGCTCGACTTTCTCAAGCCGTGGCTGCGTGCCTATAAAATTGACCTCAAGAGTTTCAACGACCGCCAGCATCGCACGTTGGACGGGACCTTGGCGAACGTGTGCAGCAGCATTCGCAAGGTGCATGAGCGGGGCATCTGGCTGGAGATTGTCACGCTGCTGATATCCGGCTTCAACGACCACGAGGCCGAATTGCGCGACCTGGCGCAGTTCTTGGTCGGCATCAGCCCGGACATTCCGTGGCACGTCACCGCGTTTCATCCTGATTACAAAATGACCGACGTGCCGCGCACGGCGGCGCGACAATTGGTGCGCGCAGCGGAAATCGGGGCGGAGTCAGGGCTGCGTTACGTGTATGCTGGCAACGCACCCGGACAGGTGGGTGAATGGGAAGACACACGTTGCCATGCCTGTTGGGCTACTCTCATCGAACGACAGGGCTACAACCTGCCGGCGTATCGGCTTACTGGTGAAGGAAACTGTCCCCGGTGCGGGGCGAAGATTCCCGGCTTGTGGCACAACCATGCAGCTGATGCACAAGTTGGGCGGCTCGATGATAATCGAGGGCCAAGAGGAGTCACTCTTTGATCCCCTGTCCGTCAGAACTTTGCGGGCGAGCGCCCTTGGCTTTGTCGGCGGCGCGCGGCAGCCAACCTAGTGACACCAGGAAAGCGTCGCAGCGAGCCAACGTATCCTCTTGGTCCGGGCTCTTATTGAAAAAACCATGGGCTCGTCCTTCGTAATAATGCGTTTCACATCGCACGCCCGCTTGGGTCATTCCGGCGGCAAACTTTTCCACCGTGCTGACTGGAATCAAATCATCCTTGGTGCCCAACAACACGATGGCTGGCGGGTCGTCTGCGCTGATGTGCTCTGCGGGTGAGTAGTCCCGCCAGTTTTCGCCCATCCGCTTGTGACCATAGCTGCCGGGCCCATTGTCAAAGACGGGATTGAACAGCAGTTGAGCATTGCCGCGCGGCGATATTTTCAGGTCATCCCGCGGGTCATCACATCCCTCCACCATGCTCGCGAACGCTGCGAGATGTCCGCCCGCTGAGCCGCCCGCCGCTGCGATGCGGTTGGGATCAATGCCCAACTCCGCCGCGTGAAAGCGCACCCAACGCATCGCTGATTTGGCATCTTGGATACACACCAGCGGCGGCCCGCCTTTATCGCCGGCCGGCACCAGGCGATATTCCACCTGCACCGCCACCATGCCGCGAGAAGCGAGGTGGCTGGCCTGCGGGTCGAACTGAAATAATGGTCCCCCCACCCAGCCGCCTCCGTGGAAGAACACGACTGCCGGATGACGCTCAGAGGGTTTGGCATTGGCTGGCATGCGCACCCACAGCCGCAAGTCTTGCTCGCCTGCCCGCTTGTAAACAAACATCCGATCGCCGTCTTTCGCATCCATGGCGCGATCTTTCGCTGCCGTCCCCTTCTTGCCCTTGTTCCCCGATTGGGCCGCGCCAATCGCTGCTCTAACTTTGGCGTTCTTGAAAATATCAACTGGACCGTAGTTGGACTGTGGTTTGCCGGGGGTCGAGCGGCCTTCGGCTACATATTTTTCGAGCAACTGCATCAAACGCGCCACCACCTCGGGATGCTCTGCCTGCACGTTGATCGTCTCACCGATGTCCCGGGACAAATCGTAAAGCTGAATCGCCGGCAATTTCGCCTCCTCGGGACTGCCCGGCTTGGGATCGCTCCAACCGCCTGAACCCGGACACAACTCCAGTTTCCACTGGCCTTGGCGAATGGCAAAATCACCATCAATCGAATGATGCACCACGGCTTCGCGTAGTGGCGGATTGGAGGGTTGTGCTAAGAGCCCCGGCAAAAGGCTCACGCTGTCTTCGGCGGCATTGTCGGGCAGCTTCACCCCCAGCAAGTCCGCGCAAGTCGCCATGAAATCGGTCAGGCAAATTATTTCGTCACTGGCTTGGCCAGCCGCGATTCGCCCCGGCCAACTCACCAAGAATGGCACCCGATGACCACCGTCGAAAATGTCCGCCTTCATGCCGCGGAATTGGCCGCTCGGATGGTGTCCCAAAGATTCCAGATGCGGAAAGTCTGCCGACCGCGAGCAGCCGTTGTCGGAGGTGAAGACGATGAGCGTGTTCTTGGCGATGCCCGCCTCCCGCACCGCCTCAAAAATGCGGCCCGCCATGGCGTCGACTTCCGCACAAAAATCTGCGTAATCGCCCAAACCCGTTCGACCCCGACATTCCTTGGTTGGCACAATGGGCGTGTGCGGTCCCGTGATCGGATGATAAAGGAAGAACGGTTGGCCTGACTTGGCGTGTTCACGAATGTAGCCGACGGCCTTATCGGTCAGGTGTGACAACGCTTCTTCAAAGGAGAAACCATCAGCGATGGGCCCCGCGCGGCGATACGCCGGGTTGGGTGCGGCGGCCGCGACTTGGGTGGGCACCTTGGTGAAATGGTTGTTCTCGATGTAAACGTAGGGCGGCATGTCCAAGGAGGCGCTGATGCCATAGAAATAATCGAACCCGACGCTGGTTGGTCCGTTGGTGATGGGCTGCTGCCAGTTGATTTCCTTGCCGGCCATGGCGAAATCCATGCCGAGATGCCATTTGCCAATACAGGCTGTGTGATAGCCTTGCTGCTTGAGCATGCTGGCCACGGTCATTCGGTCCGCTTCGATCAAATGTGGACTCGTCCCGCTCAGCACGCCCTTCTGTAATCGTGAGCGCCAACTGTAACGACCGGTCATCACCCCATACCGCGTCGGCGTGCAGACGGAAGCATTGCAGTGCGCGTCCGTGAAAATCATCCCCTCGCGCGCCAACCGGTCCAAATGCGGCGTCGGGATTTTTCCGTTTGGATTGAGACACTGCACGTCTCCATAGCCCAGATCATCGGCAAGGATATAAATGATGTTGGGCTTCACCGCAGCGGCCTCTCCCGCCAGAATTGCCCAGAAGAACATGACCAGCGTGCAGAGAGTGAAGCGTGCGGGGTTCATCGTGTTTTCAAGATGGAACGCCCAGGGGAATTCTTCCAGCCTGATTCAAGGATGGACCGGAGCCGCCAGCTGGCGGCCAGTCGGCGTGGACCTCAAATCTTCAGCGCGGACAACTTTTCGTTGAGGTCATTGGCAATGAGAGGATTGATGACCGGGTCCAAGTTGCCATCAATCACTGCCGGGAGATTGTAGAGCGTCAGTTCGATGCGATGATCGGTGACGCGATTCTGCGGGAAATTGTAGGTGCGAATCTTTTCGCTGCGTTCGCCGGTGCCCACCTGCTGCGCACGTTGGCTGTCGTATTTCGCCTTCTCGTCGGCAATCTTGCGTTCCAACAGGCGCGAGCGCAGCACCGTCATGGCCTGCGCCTTGTTCTTCTGCTGCGAACGCTGGTCCGCACAACGCACAATCATGCCCGTGGGTTTGTGAATGATTTGCACCGCGGAATCCGTGGTGTTGACGCCCTGCCCGCCTTTGCCGGACGCGCGACAGACGTTGATCTCGATTTCGTCGGGCTTGATCTCCACGTCCACTTCCTCGGCCTCGGGCAACACGGCGACGGTCACGGTGCTGGTGTGGATGCGCCCCTGCGCTTCAGTGGCCGGAACGCGTTGCACACGATGCACGCCGCTCTCGTATTTGAGGCGTTTGTAAACGTCCTGCCCGAAGACTTCAAAAATGATTTCCTTGAAGCCGCCCAGATCTGACGGGCTGGAATCCATCGTCTCGATGCGCCAGCCGCGTTCTTCCGCGTAACGCGAATACATGCGGAACAGGTCTGCAGCAAACAACGCAGACTCTTGTCCGCCCGCTCCGGCGCGGATTTCAAAGATGGTATCACGCGAGTCGGTGGGCTCTGGCGGGACGAGACCGAACTGCACTACGCGAGTCAGTCGTGCCACCTCGCCCTCGAGCCGCGTGACCTCTTCCTTTGCCATTTCGGCCAACTCGGAACCGGGCGGTTCAGCAGCGAGCATCGCCTGGTTGTCTTCGAGGTCCATCATCGCTTTGAGCCATGCGTCGCCACTTGCGACGATGTCTTTGAGCCGGGAGTATTCCCGGGTGAGTTCGGCCGCGCGCTGGGGATTGTTGAAAACCTTGGGGTCGCCGAGCTGCGCCTCGGTTTCGGCGTAGCGGCGTTTCAGGTCTTGGATGTGCGGGCGGAGGTCCACTGGACAAAAGAAAACCGCCCGCCATTCCGATAAACGGAAGAGCGGGCGGAGAAATTGCGGAACGCTACTTCTTCTTCTTGGTGGCCTTGGCCGCCAGTGCGGCTTGGGCCGCCAGAGTCTTGGCCGCGCGCTGCTGGAACTTGTCCACGCGACCGGCGGTGTCCACGAACTTCTGCTGACCAGTGTAGAAGGGATGGCAGGCGTTACAGATACCGACGATGATGGTCGGCTTGGTGGAGCGGGTCTTGATCACGTTGCCGCACGCGCAACGAATCTCTGCTTCCACATATTTCGGATGAATACCGTCTTTCATAAAAGGGCCGCGAAGATACCAACGAAAACCCAACTGACAAGGGCTAAAATGAAAGCAAAATTGGCTAATTCTTGAGAAATCATTGGGTTTATGGTTTATCCCGTTGGGATACGGGGCCGGAGCCCGTGGAACAGGGGCGGATTTAGGTGTGAACTCTGCGGATGGGCGCGAATTGGGGACTGCCTGCTCCAACGAATTTATGAATATGTGTTCGCCGGCGCCAGCACTCGCAACCCTTCAGGGTGCGCGGATCCTTTGGATTCATTCCCCGCGCAGTCGCCACGCTCCAACCCCAGGCTGAGTTCGTTTGCCCCGGTGGGGTAACCCGGAAAGCGCATCTGCTGGGCTGCTGTCAAATCCGCATCCGACCCTGAAAAAACTCCTCACCACTTCTCCTCTTCCTTCACCGTCAGGTCAATCTTGCGGCGATCAAGGGTGTAGCCTTCGGCTTGGGCGAGTTGGGCGAGGGAGCGCTTGTATTGAACCAGCGCCTGAATCTCGGCGGACTGTGCCTCGGTCAGGTCGCGCTGCAATTGCAGCACAAAGAAGCTCGTGCTCTTGCCGTTCTCCAGTTTCTTTTCCTCAGCGGCGAGGGCGGCCTCGGCGTATTCGCGGGCTTCGCGGGTGGCGCCAACCCGTTCGTAGTTGGACTGCGCGAGTTTGATCGCGTTGTCTATCTGCACCATGATGTCCTGCTCGAGTTTTTTCACAATCAGGACGGATTGCTCCTGGCTGGCCTGGGAAGACTTGTAACGGTTGCGGGCGGCGCCATTGCCAAGGGGGAAGACGATGCGTCCGCCCACGGTGTAGAACGGCCGGTCACGGTCGCCCACCTCATTGAATGTGTCGTCGAACACTTCACCCGACCCGTTGTAACCGAAAGTGCCGAACGCATCCAACTGCGGATAAAGCTGATTGCGGTCGTAGCGCACATCCAACCCAGAACGTTCCAAGTCCAATTCAGCCTGGAGCAGTTCCGGACGGGTGGTTAAGCCGCGCGTCCAGCTTTGCTGCACGTCAAGCAATTCCCGCTCGGCATTCAATCCCTCGTCCGGCACGAGGCGATCATTGCGCCAGAGGCGAAAATCGTCGGAGAGCAGGCGCTTCAATTCATTCTCCAGCACATCCAAGTTGCGTTGCGCAGAAATGAGGTCAGCCCGACGCGCGGCCACGGCAGCCTCGGATTGTTTTTCGTCCAGGGGAGCCAGCGCGCCCACTTCGACCCGTTTCTTGTTCTCCGCCAGCAAACGTTCGGCCAGCTCCAACCCTTTTTGCTGCACCTTCACGTTTTCATTGGCGAAGGCGAGATCGTAGTAGGCCAATTCAACGCGCGTCACGATGTCAATAATGCTGGCCTTGAGACCCAGCTCGGAATACTGCACGCGATTTTTGGCCACCTCGATATTCAGGCGGGTGCTATCGATCCAGAAATTCTTGAGCAGTGGCTGGACGACGTCAACGGACACCGAGCCGCCGCTGTTCTGAAAGGGAACACCGACACTCCGATTTAAGTTGGTGTCGAAATAGAAATTGTCACCGGAAGTTTCGCGGGCATTGGCGTTCAATCCGTAAGTCATACCCCAAGGCGTCAGGCCATTTAGGCCACCCCGGAAGCTGTCCGAATCCGACTCCGCTCCCGGGACGGTAAAACCGCCGGACAACAATCGTGAACCAGACTCATCATGATCATGCTGGCCTGACAGACCAAGGGTGGGTTCATAGCCAGCGCGAGCCGCGGCGAGATTGAAAAGGGCAAATTGTGGATTGTAGCGGCTGATGCGCAGTTCGAGGTTTTTCTCCAGCGCCATCACGAAGCATTCCTGCAATGAAACAGGGCGTGAATTGGTGGCGGGTGTCGCTAAGATTGACAGGGTAGCGCCAAGGAGGACCGCGAAAGGGGCAAATCTGCAGCTCATGGCGCAGAGAATGTTGCAATTCTGCCCTGACGTCAAACGCCTCCAAGGCTGGCTTCTGATTTGCTTGGTTTAGGTCAATCAGTTGCCAATCAGAGGGAAACAACCATGAAAACGAGACTGACATCTTGATAGCTTGCTTGCTGCTGGTCTTGGGCGGCCGCTTGGAAGCCCGAATAATTCCATCGTCTTCCACTGCGTGGTGGACGCCAATCCTCTACGCACCCTACTCGATGCCTGATGCGTTCACGGATCAGCAATCCGGCTTATCTGAAGGCGACATCGTGGGCAACCTGCTCAACCCGTCGTTCTATGTTTCACATCACAATGGCGGAGCCACCAACACTTTTACCGATGGTCAACTGGGGTTCCGGTTTCGTTTTGGTGCCGATAAATCCCCGGCGGGTTACAAGGGCGTGGCCCTGATTGGAATAAATCTGGCCCTGAACGGCTCGCTCGATCTATTCGCCGGCGTCAACCGTAGCGGTTCAATGCCCGTGGTTGGACTTTGGTGGGCGGCAGCTGGCACGAATAGCACGCCCGGTCAACCGCCGTTGGTACATCGCTGACATTCAGCTACACCCAGACAGCCGCGAACTTTTCATGGATGGCGGTTTCGCTGGCCAACCATCCCACGGCCACTTCCACCGACTTGGATGGAGGCGGCAGCACTGACTACATGCTGTCGTTCTCTATTCCATTTGCCGACCTCGTGTCCTTGGCCGTCGGGCTTGTCCCGGGCTTCAACAAATCGAGCTTCATCAATTATGCGGCTCTTACTGGCACATAGATCAACAAGTTGAATCAAGATATCAACGGCATCACCGGAGGCATCAAATCAGGGTTGCTCTGGAGTGACCTCGGTGCATTTTCACAAACTTACACTGGCGGCGGTCAATTGGCCGTGCCGGAACCGTCTTGTGCTGCGCTGGCGGGATCCTTCCGGCTTCATTGCTCATCCTCCGTCGCCCCTAAGGTAGGGGTAGGCGTCATGCGGACGCCCGCTGGAGCCGATCTGCCAGTGCCCGCCACTCCGGTGCATCCGGTAGTTGCTCCACGATAATGCCGTTGGCCCCCAGTTCATCGCATTGGTGCAGTTCTGCGTAGAGCGCCCGCGCGTAAGCCTCCGCGTCGTGTGGCACCACTGCAACTCGCAACCATTCCCCCGCGCCCGGCACGCTTGCGTGCGCTATCACGCAAGTCCGCCGTTGGGCAAAACCGAGTCTGACGGACAGTTCATTCAGCGCGGCTTCGTTTTTCCAATCGCGCACCGCCATGCGTGCTTGCGGCGAGTAATGCTTTTTCAACAATCCTGGGCTGCGCAATTCTCCGTCGGCACTGCCGATCTTTAACTCGCCGGTCACTGCGAGCAAGGATTCCTCGTGGATCATCCCCGGTCGCAGCAGGCGCGGTGGCAGGACGCTGATATCCACCACCGTGGACTCGATGCCCACGTTGCACTCGCCGCCGTCCACGATCAACGGGATGCGTCCGTCCAACTGCTTCCGCACATGCGCTGCCGAGGTGGGCGAAAGCTGGTTCGACAAATTCGCGCTCGGCGCAGCCAGCGGAAAATCGCACGCCCGGATGACGGCTTGTGTGAACGGATGACTCGGCCAGCGAATGCCCACCGTGCTGCCGCCAGCGGTCACCATGTCCGGAATGATTGAGGCGCGTGGCAGCACCAGCGTGAGCGGTCCCGGCCAGAAAGACTTTGCCAGGCGCTCGGCTACATTCGGCCAATCTGTAACGCAGCGATGCGCGAGCGCGCGATCCGCCACATGACAAATGATCGGGTTGTGGGCGGGGCGCCCCTTGATTTCATAAATCCGCGCCACGGCTTTCGGATTCAGCGCGTTGGCGGCCAACCCATAGACCGTTTCAGTCGGGATCGCCACCACCTCGCCCGCGCGCAGTAACTCCACCCCCTCTTTCACCGCCGCTTCAAACAGCTGCGGCGTGTGCGTGGGCAGGATACGGGTTTCACGGCGATTCGTCACGGCCCAGAGGCTGCGGGATTTTTACGCGATGAGCAATCCGGCGGACGAGTTTTCAAACTTTCGATGCGCCGGAGCTGCTTCTAACATGGGCCATGACTTTGACTGAATTGACCCAGCAGGTCGCCAACGGACAGAACCTCTCTCGGACTCACGTTCAGGCCGCGGTGGCCGAACTGACGCGCGAAGACATCCCGGCGGAAGCCAAGGCGGATCTCCTGACAGCGCTAGCCCAAAAGGGCGAAACCATTGAGGAAATCGCCGCATTCGCAAGTATTCTGCGGGATAAGTCGGTTGCGGTTCCCTTGGATGAGACCACCCGCCGCCGTGAACTCTTGGACGTTGTGGGCACCGGCGGCGACAAGCTGAACACCTTCAACATCTCCTCCACATCGGCTTTGCTGGCGGCTGCCGCAGGCGTGACCGTCGCCAAACACGGCAACCGAGCCGCCACCTCGCCCTCCGGCAGCGCCGATGTGCTTGAGGCACTGGGAGTGCAACTCAATCAGACGCCCGCGCAAGCCGCCACGGCGTTGCGCGATCGCGGCTTTGCCTTCTTCTTTGCGCCCAACTATCATCCCGCATTCAAACACATTGCCCCCGCCCGCAAGCTTTGTGCGGCCCGCGGCCAACGCACGCTGTTCAACTTCCTCGGCCCCCTGCTCAATCCCGTCCGCCCGTCAGCCATGTTGCTCGGGGTGCCGCGACCGGACATGTGTGAGCCGATCGCGCATGTCCTGCGATCGCTTGGCGTGCGCCGCGCGATGGTGGTTTGTGGTGAGGTTCCCAAGGCAGAAGCTGGCCTGGCGTACCTGGATGAAATCTCCACGCTTGGGCCAACGACCGTGGCCGAGTTCTATCAGGAGCGCGGCTTTACGGTCTCACAACTGGCGCCCGAGAATTTTCCTTTGCAGTCGGCTGTGCTGGCCGACCTCGTGGGCGGCGACAAAGTGGCCAATGCCGAAACGGCCCGCCGCATCCTCGGCGGTGAGGAGCGCGGACCCAAGCGTGATGCCGTGCTCTTGAACACCGCCGCTGCACTGTTCGTGGCAGGTCGTAGTCGTTCCCTGATTGAAGGCTGGGAGCTTGCAGAACAAGTAATCAGCAGCGGAGCCGCGCAACGCAAACTGGCGGAAATCGTTGCTTCCAACCCAACGTGAGCGAGCACCCCACCAGCGCTGATGCCGCTCCGCCCGTGATGAATTCCCTGGAAGCATCGCCCCGCAAACGGACGCCCTGGTTGCTGCTCCCGGCCTTGCTACTGCCCCTCATGGTCGTGCTTTTTCTTTTCAATCCCGCCCAAAACTCATTCTACCCTTTCTGCGTTTTTTCCAAGCTGACCGGCCTGCAATGTCCAGGCTGCGGCGGCCTGCGTGCGGCGCATCAATTGCTCCACGGCAACGTCCTCACCGCGTTCCGTTTCAACCCGCTGGTGGTGGGCGCATTGCCAATCGTTTTGTTCCTGCTGGTCCGGCGCTGGGTGCGTGGCCCGGGGCGGCCGGTGTCCGCGCGCACGATGGCGGTATGGGCATGGATTGCCTTTGCCGTGCTCACCGTGTTTGGGATTCTGCGCAACCTGCCCATCGAGTTCTTCCAATTGTCGGCGGGCTGACGTTGCTTCGCGACTTGTCACCCGGGGTGGGTTCGCCTAAACGCAGCAAACCTCATTCAAAGGAGCTCCATGTATCGAATACTCGGTGGCGATGGAAAGGAGTATGGACCGGTCACAACGGAAACGTTGCGACAGTGGGTCAACGAAGCTCGCGCCAATCGCAAGACCCAAGTCCGCCCCGAAGGCAGCGATCAATGGCAGCTACTTGGCAGCCTGCCCGAGTTCGCCCCGCTCTTTGCCCCGCCCCCGCCCGGTTTGAATGCAGCGGTAGGAGGTGTTCCGATTGGGCCCGTTCCACAGAGCGGCTTTGCTGTGGCCTCGCTCATCATGGGCATTCTGGGTTTTATCACTATTCTCACCG
>Ga0075472_10000430_pt1 | contig 17387 bp, 21 predicted proteins | sample DEB19_08_DNA_3_FD_77014 | JGI IMG/M metagenome (GOLD analysis project Ga0075472, IMG submission 77014) | Aqueous microbial communities from the Delaware River and Bay under freshwater to marine salinity gradient to study organic matter... | ecosystem: Environmental > Aquatic > Marine > Coastal ...
CGAGCTCGATGCCGGCGGCGTCCGCCTGATCATCGACGACCAGCCTGATCATCACATCCCAGTCGCGGCTGTCATGGGTCTTTGAAGCGCGGCTCTTGTCGTCCATCCTCGGGATCAACGCCGCCACCGGCTTGTTTTCGTGCCGCGGCTCGACGGTGCCGTATTTGACGGTTGCAATGCTGTCGACGCCACGCAGCATATCCAGCACATAATCGCGGATCTGGTCGCGCTTCTCCGCCATCAGGTAAACCTCATCGCCCGGTTGATTTCCTCGGGCAGCTTTGCGCGGATGAATTCGCTAATCTTAGCCAGTATTTTTTTTCGGCTGAAAACCCGCGCAACGGATGGCCCGAACTTTTCGGCGATCGGTATGCGTTTGTCGTCGATGCGTTTGTAAACGCCTATGTGGCCGCTCTTCATTTGGGCGATGAACGATCCGGGGATAAGTTTACCGTTGGCACCGTACCTCACGCCGCCTGGCGGTCGGCGCTTGGTGACGCTGCGCGGATTAGGGCGAATTTCAAAGATCGGTATTCGCTCTTTTTTCGCCGAGCGGGCAATCAGCATCGCCTCGGGGTTTGCACCGTTGGCCGGCTTGACGCTGAGATTTCGCCGGATAGTTTTTTGCGAACTTGTGCCGACATCGGCTTGGATCTCGCGCACCGCAAGCGTCATGGCGCTGCGGGCAACGCGGTTAATACCAGCGACGGCGGCTCGCGGGCCGCGTTTGATAAAGCGATCTTCGAGCTTGCGGCCAAGGGCGGCGGTATCGGCGCTTATCTTGAATTGAACGGCCATTAGGCGACCTCCGCAGCGTTGAAATGCTCGCTTTGCGGCTGCCAAGCGGGATGTTTACCGGCCAATAATTTCAACAGAAACCCACCGGCCGAGCCGATATCAATAGCTTGCAGGCCGGCTGCGTCGAGCCGGTTGGCGAGACAAGTCGCGGTCGGGCCGCACGACAAGATCGCCACGCAGGCACCGGCGGCCAAAATCTTAGCCTTGAGCTGGTCGATTTGCGCATAGGCGAGCTGGTGTGGGCACGCGATATGGGTGACCTTGGCGGCGCTCAACCGTACCACCTTTAAAATACTATTATCCGGCTCGCACAGAACCGCAGCATGGCGATCGCGCCACAATCCGGCGATAGCGGCCGCGTATTCAAACGCATAAATCCATGGCGCCGAATCGGGGCGGCTGATAAACGCGCTGTGATAAACCTGATCGGCGGCTAAATGCTCGGCAAAGCGGGCGCGATGGCGCCGCCAATTGCTATATTTAGGGCCGCGCGGATCAAGAGTTGGGACGCCGACCAGACACCCCGGCGCGGGCGAGCGCAGTATTTGCGCCAGCTCCGCGCCGAGCGCGGCGTTGGCAGGCTCGCGCGAATATCCGGCGCCGTCAATAATTTTCAATTCACCGTCGCCGAATCTGGCAATGGATTTGCCGTTGAGCAACGCATCGACGGTGTCGAATTCGCCGGCGACATCTGGATATTTGCTCAATTCCTGGCGCTCGTAGGGATAACGAAACGGTTGTTTCGGCTCGGTGTCGGCGACGGCCTCTTTGGCCCTGCGGCGTTTGCCGTAATTCGACGAGTCGCGGGATAACGACCAGTCGCTGGCATCGGCGATCACGCCCCGGGTGTAAACCTCAAGGCGGATCGGCGGCGCGAAATTTTCCAGCGGGGCGATTTCTGACAGCCGCCGCAAAAACTCGCCGCCGCCGCCGAGCACGCCGGCATAGTCCTCGTCATACCCGCCGGTTTTCCAATAGACTTTTTTTCGGACCAAATAGGAGTCGACATGCGGATGAATCTGGCCGTAGTCGGCGGTCGGTGGAAGCGCGTCTTTCTTGCGCGTGTCGTCGGCCGCACCGCGACGAAACCGGCTAAAACGATACCAATGTTTATGGTGCACGTCTGTTGCGAGTAGCGCGCTGGCCGCGTCGGCGGGTAAAATGTGATCGATGTCGACTTGGAGAATCCAATCGGTGCCGGCCATCTTAGCGCCGATATTGCGGGCCTCTTCGCGGTTCCACGGTATATCGACGGTGATGCGATATAGGGAAACGCGCTTGAGCAACGCCGCGCTGGCGTGCTCCTCGATGATCGGCAGCGCCGGCTCGGGGCTGCCGTCGTCGACGCAAATGATCTTGACCGCCTCGGGATAGCGCTCCCACTCTTCGATCTGGCGCCGCAGCATCGCGCAGTTGCGATAATACGGCACGATCAGCGTGAAGGTCTCGAGCTTCATAGCGCGGCCGCCTCCGCGATGGTTTGTCGGGTGATACCAGCCGCCGTCGCGATCATGGTGAGCCAATTATCAATGCGCGCTCGATGCGTGACGCCGACCATAACTCGATCGGCGGTGGCGATGCGCGGAAAGCCGAACGCCGCCAAACGCGCCCTGGTGTCGGCCTCGCGATGGCGCTGCGCGGCGATCTTGCGGACGTCGAAATCGATCATCGCAAAATCGACCTTGTCGAATTGGCCGCTGTCGAGTAAATCGTCGACGATATCGCACTCCGCCCCCTCGACGTTGAGTTTCATAACGACCATATCGCCGGGCCTAATAGCGGCGGCAAACCAGTCACTAGCGCGGCGGAATTGGCATCGCTCAGTGATGTTCGATGTGCAATTGTCTTTACGCCATAAGCTGCCGCCCTTGGTTTCTGGGCTATAAATCGTTTGTTCTCCGCTCTGATTCCAAAGGCCGAATCGTTTGACGTGAACTCGGGTATCGAGACGGGCAAATCGTTTGAGCCGGCGCCAACAATAGCTGGACGGCTCGAACGCATAAATATCGTCGAAATCCCAATCCAGCGCCGCGGCGACAGTCTGCCCGCCGTTGGCGCCGACGTCGAGAAAAATCTTGTGGCTCGTCATAGCCGCCAGTGATCCTTGATCCATGGGTACATTGCCTGCTGGTTAGGCTCCCAAGGCGGAGTAAGGCCGCTGGTAAAAACGACCTTCGCCTCGGTCGGCGCTCGCCGACCCGGGATTAACCATTTCAGTTTGGTCAAGCCGTCGGCCTGACTCCATTGGCCCGCCGGCGGGTAAAGCCGGAAGCTCATCCATCCTTGGTCGCTGCCCAAATAACCGGCGCGGTAGGCGAGCGCCGGCGAAAGCAATGGATCGAAGTCCTGCCATATATGCGGCAGCGCACCGGTGCGCAGTAGATAGATGCCGCCGGCGATCTTGTGCCAGCCAAAGCGTAACTCGCACCAGCCGACGAAATCCTCGGTGCGCTCGAGCAATGGCGCGAGCGGCCCGCAAATCACGACGTCGATATCGATCTGCAAAATCTGCTGGCCGAGGGCCGCCGCGGCCTCGGGTGAAAAATTCCACAAGCGCCGATAGCAGCTCGGGAAGCGTCCACCCTGCGGGCTCGCGACGCCGGAAAAATCTACCGGCATGGCAATCGATTCGATGCGTGGGTCGAGACCGGTCGGATCGTCGGTGACGCAAACAAAGCGGTGCGGCCGGTCGTACCAGCGCGCGACCATGGCGCGCAGTACATTGACGTGATGGCTGGTAAACTTGCGCGGTGATTTGGGCTCGGTCCATTTCCATGTAACGACGCTGATCACTGCCAATAGTCCTTAATCCAGCCCTGGGGCGGCTGGATGTTGATCGTTTTGCAATGCGGACAGCGCACGCGCAGCGCGGTGCTGATCGGGCGGCGGCACTCGCGACAATTGCCGGTGCGGCCGTAATCCCATGGCTTAGCGCCGTTGTTGAAAAAAATAAGCCGGGCGTTGGCGGGCGGCGCCTGATCGTATGGGTTCAGATTGCGCGTGCAGTAGACGCCATCAGCGGCGCTCCAGCCAGCCTCATCGGGGCCGAGGCAATGGCGCAGCCACGCTTGATCGCTGCCGAGATATTTCCGCGCCGCGTCGACCGATAGCCGACCATGGAAATCGTCCCAGACCTGCGGACGAGCGCCGGCGCGTAACATCCAGAGCGCGCCTTGATAGGTGCTCGGCGCCTCGTCGGCGCGCACCGGATCGCGGCGCAGGATAACGAAATCCTCGTCGCGATCGAACAGCGGATCGAGCCAATCGGTGGCAATACAATCGAGATCCATGCAAACGATCCACTCGCCGAATGTCGCCGCGGCATCGGCGGCAAATAATTTCAGCCGCGGGTAACATGCCGACCGATCGCTCCAAGTTGGGTTATTAAGGATTCGCCAGTCCTGCCACAGCGGCACGGTCTTTATCAGCGGATCATAATCAGCGTCGAGCTGGTCGGTGACTAAAACGATGCGATGTTCGCGGTTGAGACAGCGATCAATCATACGCGCCCAGGTGTTGGCATGCTGGGGCAAAAATTGCTGCCGCCCCTGGCCGTGACGCCATAAAAAGGCGACGATGGTCAACGGCTCGCGCGCCTGGATGGCGGGCGAGCTGATTTGATTATCGATGATTGTTTGGGTGTCCATAAAAAAATCGGGGGAGAGTTGGGAAGGTGGGGCTCCCCTACTCTCCCCCGGTGTATTTAGTCAGTCGCTCCCGGCTTATGACGCGGCGCCGTTGTCGAGCCGAATCACGACCCGCGGCTTAGTGCATAAACATAGCGGGTTCATTTGGGCTTCCAAATCCACGCCCTTGCCCATCGGCTTCATTTCGCTGCGCACTTCGATCGGCAGTCCTGTTGCGCTGGGGATCTGGTTGACGCGGTCGATATAATCGCTCGGGCCGTCTTTTTGAATGAATAGCCCATTGACACCGGTCGGGAATAGATAGGCTTTTTCCGACTCGATGAAATCGACGCCGCCAACCGAGCCGCGGTAGTTTTCCCAAACCACGCCGCCGAAGGCGATGGCGCCGTAGGCGAGATCGGGCTCACGCAGCAGCCGATTGTCGGCGCTGCTTAGATATTTGTCCTCGACCTTGGCATGGCTGATAAATTGGTCAAAAAAGGTATCGCCGCACAGAGCGCGCCAACCGGTAAACCCGGCATTTCCGAGAGCGCTGAGCGATAGCCGTTGCGCCGCGCGAATCTTACCCAACACGTTAGTCCCAGCGGTGCCGAGCACCATGTTGTATTCCTGCTGGGTGACGCCGAACTCGGTGAAAAGGTTGTAGATCGCGGTGGTGCCATCGGCGTCATAGATAACGCCCTTGATGGCGCCGACTCGATGATATTCGAGCGTTGCTTGCAGCTTCGCTTGCATCGATGCCAGTTTGTTGTCGATCATCGCTTGAACGCTCATGCGCGCGGCGGAAGGGTCCATTCCTTGGGCATAGGCGCGAACGTCTTGGATCTCCTCGGCGTTGATCGAATCCATCATCGGAATATGCGGCACGACAAACGGCCGGGCCTTGCGAGCGTCGGTAGTGTTAGGCGTCGGCACGCCGCCAAAAGGCGCGGTCGGCACCAGGCTGAGCGTTTGGTGATTTTCTTCGATGATCGCGGTGCGCGATGCGATGCCGCTTTCGGTAAACAAGCCCATCTGACCGATACGGCCCGGGATGTAGTCGGCATGACTGATCGCATCGGTCAGCGCCGCCATCGAAAAAATGTCTTTGAATACGTCGAGAATGTCCATGTCTGCTGTCTCCTATGGTTTTTAACCAAATTGGTTACTTAGCGGGCTGTCGAAACCGAACCTCAAATGCCGTCGCGCAACTTGATTCCGAGAGTGACCAGATCTGCCTTGCCGTTGGTGATATCGGTGGCGTCGTTGGTGGTCGCCCAGACCAAAAGGTCAGGGTTTAGCTCGGCGTCTTTAACGATGATAACGCCGGCTTTGTCGCCGCCGCTCGCGTCGATATCGCCGCCGACTAAAACGCCCGCGGCGGTCTCGGAGCCGTCGCTATTGTCGTCGTCATAGGCGATATATTTGCCGCTGGCGGTGACCTTACCGACGACGGTGCCAAAAGCCAGATCCTGGCCGCTGGCGATAGTTACGTTCTCCCGCGATTGATGGCCGGGGAGTTCGGACAAAATTAACCCGGCTTTTACTTTTTCGGTGACTGCGCTCATAGATTATATCCTCCCAAAATTTCGCTCTCGGTCTCGATAGCGGTTGCGGATAGCGGCCGGATCAAAGCTCGGCAAACCACCTGTGGCCTTGTCGGTGCGCTGTTTATTGTCGATGTCGGCTGTATCTAAAGCGGCTTTGATCGCCAAGAGACTCTTACTGACATCCTCTGGGTCGAGGTCGGCTTGGATATATTTGGCGGCGCGCTCGGGCATACCGGCGGCGACGCATTGGTTACGAATATCGACGGCATGGCGGAAACGCTTTTGCACGTCGGCGAGCCGTTTGCCCGCCGCGATAAATTCGGCGGCCATCTCAGGCAGACCGTTACTCGCGCATAATTTGACAATGGCGGCGCCCTCGGCGCGCAGCGTATCGGCGTCGACGTCGACTAACTCAATGGTCGGGCCGGCGCTGGCCGCCGAGTTGGCGGCGGGCGGCGAGACTGAAACATCAGTGGACGACTGGAAGGCGTTACGAATAGCTTGCGGCGCTTTGGCAAAAAACGCGCTGTCAGCCTTGGCAGCCAGCTTAACGGCGTCTATCACTTCGTCGGCAAGACCGGCGTCAAGTGCCTCGGCGGCGGTGAACCATGTGTCGCCGTTCATCCAGGTTTGGACCTCTTCGGCGCTTTTGCCGGTCTTGATCATGTAGGTTGACTGTAGCGCGCCGGCGATCTTGTCCAGGCTGTCGGCCATATCGCGCATTTCGGCGGCATCGCCGATAACGACCGCCAACGGATCATGGATGAAGAGAAACGTATTAGCCGGCATGATAACTTTATCGCCAGCCATGGCGATGATCGATGCGATCGAGGCGGCTAGTCCGTAGACTTCGACTGTCACGTTGGCACGATGGTTTTTCAGCGCGTTATAGATAGCGATGCCGTCGAAAACCTCGCCGCCGTCGCTATTGATACGCACGCGGATCTGGCTGATCTGATCGCCGAGCTGTTTTAAGTCGCGGATAAAATCTTGGGCGTTAATGCCCCAGTAGCCGATCGAATCGAAAATGTCGATGACCGCCTCGCCGTCGCTTTGCGCTTTGATCGCATACCAAGTTTTCAAAATCGACCTCCGCAAAAGAAAAAGCCGCTGGCTTATTTTTGCAGAGTAGGTAGAACGAAGGCGGGCGGCAATAACTAGCGGCGCCGCTTGTCGTGATCTGTCGTAGTGTGACCGGAATTATTTTGCGAGGCGGGAAATGACTCTATCTGGGTATAGTGAATACGGGTCAGGCGGCCAACCTTGAAGGCTCGCAGATCGCCGCGCTCGATCAGCCGCTCGACGGTGCGACGGCTGCAACCGAATTCTCGGGCAGCTTCATCGAGGCGATAGCTGCGTTTATCGATCCTGGGCATTAATTGTTCGCCTCGGCGGGGTCATTGTTGAGGTCGTCGTTTGGTTCGGGATCGGCGGCCGGCGCGGCGTCTGAACCAAAATCGTCGGTGAGACCGAGACTGCGCGAGCGGGCGGCGTCCTCTGCGCGCTCTTTGTCGATCTCCGTGACGTCCTCGCCGCCGCCGCTTAACACGCGCTTCCGACTGGTTAAACCGGCTTTTAGCCGGACGACGTCGGCGTTGGCGTCTTGTAGCTCATGCAAATAGGGCCAGCCCTCGGGATGGCACTCGACGGCTGTGTACTCCTCGCGGCGCGCGGCGTAGTCCGCGGGCGCGCTTAGCGCACCGCTGATAACAGCATAGTCAATAAAATCGCGCCAGATCGGCAGACAGACCTGGGGAATAGTCAAGAGCCAGCGATCCTGCTCGATGATCCGATGGTACTCGGCTAAGACGACGCGCAACGTGCGGTCGTTGAGCTGGGAAAAATCCCAGCTAATAAACTCGTATGGGACGTCTTGCCCTGCGCCGATTCCCAGCAATTGTTGACGAACGAAATCCTTATATCCGCCGCCGGTATTGTCACCCTCGAATAGCTTGACGTCCTCGCCGGGCAGTAATGAAACAAACGAGCCAGATTGAATATCGGTAATCGGCACGCCGCTAGAATCTTTTTCGATCGGCAGACCAGTCATCGGATCGAAAGCAAAATCTTCGTCGCTCCATTGCGGCCGGGTGACGGCTCCGGTAAAGCCGGCCCGTGACTTTTTGCGCACCAGCTCCGCGTCGTCGTACTCGTCGAAATCCTTGGCCTTGATCATTGCTTGGACGACCGCCGGCATGCCGCGGATCTGGCCCGGGCGGAGCGGGTCGTAGTGGTGCAGGATGGCTGCCGCCGGGACGGCGGTTAGATTGAGCGCGGATAGGCCGCCGAACATGACCCCGTCGCCGGGATGGCTGCGGTACATCCAATAAGCGGTGCGCTTGCCGATCGCGTTGAACTCTACCCCGGCATAAATACGGGCGCCGGGATCGGTATAACCGACCGGGCAAAACTCTGGTTCCAAAAGCTGATATTGGATCGGCACCGGCAAACCGTCGCTCAGCAGCCGCGGGCGGCGCCGGATAAAGATTTCACCGCCAGCACGGCGGGTGCGGACGGCGAGCCGGATCATGCCGTTGATATCGAATAAGCCGTCGGCGTCCATATAGGCCGACTGTTTTTTCCATAGGGCGTCGACGGCGGCGCGGAAGGTATCATCTGGGGCGGCCGATTTCATGGTCACGCCGCAGCCGATTTCGTTGGCCTCCCAGCTCTTGATGCCGCGGCTGATCCATGGATTGTTACGCACCAGATCGCGAGCGCGGGCGCGGATCTGCTCGACGTCGTTCACGACCGCCGCGTTTGGTCCGATCATGCCGGGTTGCCAGCGGCCAAGGCGACGGCCGGCGGCACCGGCATCATAGGCGGCGCGCGGGCGAAAGTATTTATCGAGACGCTTTTTGAGGGCTTCGAGCATTAAAGTCCTTTGTCGTAGCGGGCGCGGTAGACGCGCGGGCGGGTCGACGAGCTGATCGCCCCGGCGATCTCGTCGGCTAGGGCGCGCAGCCCCTCAAGGCTGACGTCCGCGAAAGCCTCAAGGCGGCCGCCGAGATCGATCGAGGTTAGCCGTTGACCGGTGGCTTTTTTAAGAATAGCGCACTTGATCTTGTCGAGGTCGTCTTGGGTCCAAGCGATAGGCAAATCAGACTCCAAAAAATAAAAAAGCCAATACCGCCGCGGGCGGGTTGGCTCTTTTATCGGAGTAATTAGACGGCCCGGCCGCCCGCCCGTCAGCGTGGTAGCTGGGAAATCGCAGTCTTCAAAATAAGCGGAAACGTCAAAAAATGCAAGATGTACTGGCAGCGGCGCCAATCGCGGCAATAGAAAATAACCGGCTAATAAAAACAACTAATCTGCCTGCCGCTCCCGATTTTCCCGAAGGCCGACCTCTTTTATGATAAGATTATAAAGTTCGTCGATTAATTCGGCATCGTGAATAGTGATCGTCTTTGAACTGGTTAGCTCCATGTTGCCGCCGTTTTCTGGACGATGAAATTGACGAAATTGAACGATGGTTTTTTTATCAGTACGATTAACGATTTTCATATCTATAATTCCCCGATCTCAAATAGAAACGACGCCCCATTCATGGCGCGCGGTTCGTCTAATCGGCGCGCGTTGGTTAAAACGAACCCATAGCGGCAAGTCATCCGGTCCCATGTCTCGATGTAGGATAGATGCTGATCAACGAACTTGCGCCAGCTGATCCGATCAAATTCAATCATGTCGACGATATCGACCGTGCCGAGAATCGCGCTATTACGCAGCTGGGCTTTATCAATACCATGATGCTTGATGCCCTTATAATCGAAATTATAAGCTGCATGAAGAGCGATTCTCCCGCGGTGTTTTGTCGGCCATCGTCTAACTTCGATGGTTTTCCGGCCTTGTAAAATTAAATCAATCCATGGTTGCCTAATTGAAATGGCTTTCATTGTTGCGCTCTCTCTAATACCCCAGCCTTGACGAGATCGTCGATAAAATTGTCAGGCGTATCGGTCCGCACTATCGCGCCGTGTTGTTGCTTTGCCCGCCAAGCCGCGTCTTGCATATATTCTACGACATCAATAGTTGTCCCGTCCGGTTTCGGCCATTGCAGGTCGATTAGGCTGGCGACAATCTCGGCGGCGGTGCGGCCCTTTATGATCTTGCGACCATTGATTTTTAAGATTATATCCATGATGGTTTTGTTATACATGAATTCTAATTCAATTACATCTGCCTTATTTTAGTTTGTCGGACTTGCGTTTGCCGCACACTAGGCACTCATGGTACGGCGTGTAAGATTTTTTGCGCCATTCGTGGCGTGGACATTTTTTTAATTCGTTGGCTGATTTTCGTTTTTCCATTTTCATCCCCTCGTTGGTTGTGCACGTTAAATTAAAACCTTTTCGGGCGGCGCTTCGGCACCGCAACTCCGGCCGACTGGCAGGCCGGAGTTGCGCCCGTTATTAATTGATCTTATTATTTTTACGAGCCAGATTTGCATGGATCAGCGCGGCGTCGATTTCTAATTGATCGATTTTTTTGCCCTGCTCCTTCCATGCCTCCCATGCGGCGGCGGTCTCGTTTTGAGCGTCCGGCACGTCGTAATAATGTTTACATGTTAAACAAAAACCAATATGACCGCCCATGCTCTCGATATCACGGCGGCAGCGGGGGCAGTCAAAATGCACTGGCTTGATCTTGTCGTCGGCGCGTTTAGATGGCAATTCCCATAAACTGCGCTGGATCGGTTTTCGTGTTGTCTTTTTACGTTCCGGCCGTGGACGCGCGACGAGATCGCCGATTTCGATCTTGAGTTTTTCCTGTTTAACGGTCAGGACGGCGACCTTGTGATCAGCGAATTCAACGTAGCGGCCACCAGTCATATCAGCCCCGTCGATAGCCTGATAAAGTAAATCGAATGTCGACGCGAAAACAAAGGCCCCGGTAGTTTCACAGCTGTAAGTATGTAGCGGATTGCCGCTACGCCACAGCCATACTGTGTCGGGATATTTTGCAGAAATTAATGCACAGGCAAACACGCCGCGTAATTCCTTCATGGCTAAACGAATTGCGGTGATGATCCGCTTTTTCTTTTTTTCGATAAAAAACTCAATTAGCCGCAATACGGTTTCACTATCCACAGCGGCGTCTTTTGTTAAGTTGTATTTGCTTAGGATCTTGGCCTCGTTAGTCAACCAGCCGTTATGGATCAGCGTTAATCCTGACACCTTGCTATGAATTGGATGGTTGTTTTGATTAATCGACGGCGATCCTTGTGTTGCATAGCGCGTATGCAACAAAATTGCCCGTGGGCGCACAGTAAATTCGTCAGTAAACATCGGCGCGACTTTCACAAAATCGCGGGCGCTGATATCGGCTTTGACGAGCTCGGTGGCGCCGTCGTCGATATAGGCATACCCTGTCGCATGCCGACCGCGTCTCTCGATTGCCAAAAGCAATTCCTTCGACAAGTCCACCGTGTTCAATCGATTCGATTTCTTTATGTCAATAATTCCTGCTATTCCGCACATCTTAGACCTCCATTTTAGTCGTTGAAATATCCCCATTGAGTTACGGCACGATCATAGGTTCTCGCGAGAAATTCTCGATAATCTTCAGCGAGTCCGATGTCGCGGCATAATTGATCCATCGCGTTGCCAGTCATCGGATAGCCGAAAAATCGTGGGCCATTGCTGCGTTTATTGCGAATCACATTAGCGACAGCGGTTAGAGAATCGTAGATAATGTCATTGAACTTCCAACCGTTACCGTGACGTTCTACGACATAATCGATGCCGTCAAAATGTTTAATTAAACGATCGGTGCCGCAAGAAGCAGGGTTTTTTTCGACATTATCGATCTGTCGATTCGATTTAGCGGACTCCACAAGGTTTACACATAGGGCGACGAAGGCGAGAATCTTATCCGCGTTCAAAGTTCCTTGATGAAGCCGAAATTCGACGGTGCCATGAGTTGTCAACGGAACCATGTTTAAAGCAACGTAACGGTCATTTCTCGAAGTCGTTGGTTTGCAGAAACGATTATTCCGGCGCGAAATTGAAACGTAGGACATCAAAACTTTACGCCATGTCTTAAACGATCGCGAAAGTCGCTCGATCTGTTCATTATTGAGATCGCGGGCTTCGACGTGGACATGAAAACCACAGCTGCGATTGACTTTCCCGGTACTGGCGACGACGGAAACTGCCTTTTGCACAGATTCCTTCCCAGCGTCATTAAAGGGGAGCGGCGGCGAAACGAGTTCTATTTGATGCGGATGGGTTCGGGTCTGGACGATTGAACAATCGTGCTTAACCTGCCATCCATTCCAGCCACGGCTGCGATACATTCCGGTCGCGCTATCGTCGACAGTTACGCCAGCGTCGCGCAATCCGACGACAATTAGTCCATGGGATCGGCTGTTAATATGTTCCAGTTCTATTCCGAATCGACGTGTCATTTTCTGCTCCTTTGTTCCGTTGATGAATTGCAATATAATTGTACTAGGATTAGGTGTCAACTAGAAAAAGGAAAAAAAGAAAAAAAAAATAGGGATGGCTAAACCATTGAAATATAAGGGTTTTCGCCATCCCCGATTCAATTCGAGGGTTATCCGATTAGATAATTATTGAGAATTGTGGATTATTAGGGGATCGGCCAATCTTCTAAGGGATGGCTAAACCATTGAAATATAAGGGTTTTCGCCATCCCCGATTCAATTCGAGGGTTATCCGATTAGATAATTATTGAGAATTGTGGATTATTAGGGGATCGGCCAATCTTCTATATGAGCGGGACCACCATCAACGAACGGTGCCAAACTGATCAGCCGCTGGATGTTATAATCCATAACTGTTACTCCGGCGCGATTTTTAACCAAATGTCGAAATGTGACCGCGCCGCCCTCTTTGTTGCCCATGTAACCTTGTTTGCTGATTATTTCTATCTCGACGCGAATACTGTCACCAACCGCACAGGGTTTCGATAATCGCATTTTATCAATCCCCATAAACGCAAGGCCGGTGCCGTGGATGATACCAGTCTGGACCGCCAATCCTTCGGCGAGTGCGAAGGTTAATCCGCCCGGGGCAATGCGTCTCCGAAACAAACTGCGGCGTGCTATGTAATCGTCGTCCAAAAAAAGGGGTTCAATAAACCCTGTTGTAACTACAAAATTCATAACATCGAATTCGGTGATTGTGCGCCACGCTGTTACGAATTTTGAACCGATCTGGAATTGTTTGTATGTGTAACCTTCCATTTAATTTTTCTCCTCAATCAATTTTTGCGCCTTGTCTTTGTCGCTCATAGCAGCGCCCACATATTCAAATTTGGCGCAAGGCCGATTACCAAAATTACCGACAAAAGTGCCGACGGCGACGCTGTTTCTATTGTTTTCACCGCTGGCGCCGGGTTCCTTATACATGCGCCAATTTTTCGACATCGCAAAGCTCCGAATCAACGCTGGATGGGCTGGATAAGTGTTTAGACGCCCGCCGATGGCCTTGTAGGCCGAACCCAACACATCGGTCATAAATGGTCCGATGCCCATTCCTTGCCAATCCGGCAGCGTCACCAAACGAGAAACGCCATAGATCCGCGCCGATCCGCGGGCGCTTGCATGCGATACCGGCCGATATAATACCCCAGCAAACGCGGCAATCCGGCCATTAACAAACGCAGCAAAACATCGTGCAGATCGATGAAGATCGGCGGTTAAATAGTGAAACGGAGCGAATAATTGCCAGGCCTCAAACGGCACCCGAGAAATTGCAATTTCCAGACTTGGGCGTCGTTGAAGAGACCTCCGCTGAAACTTCATTGTGGATGGCTCGAACACCCAATCAGGTTGCAACCAATCGATGATGTCGTAATGACAACTCGCCGCGACGAATCTTTTGTTGTGTTTGCGGATATATTTCTGCACCGCATGACTGGCGATCTGCGCTACCTGGCGATCCACGACGCTAGTGAATTCATCCACGATGACTTGGTCTTGTTCAATCAAGCGGCGAGCAAGATCGACCCGAAATCGTTCGCCATTTGATAACACCGCAAACGGCCGCAACCATGATGGAATCGTATTGAATCCGACCGACCGGCAAACGTCGCCGATCTCAGTCATCTTTTTGTCTTTTGCAAAATCATCAATCACTGACGGTTGTGTCCATTGCAGATCGATGGGTTTGCTGAATATCTGCTCAAGAATGGAAGATTTGCCGCAGCCAGATGGTCCTACAATAAGGCCGATTGACCAAGGATCTTGCTCAATCGGCAAATTCCCGTGCCATTCCACCTTTGACATTTCAACCCGCGGGACGTCAAAGAGACCCTCGAGCTGTCGGGCGCGGCCACTCTTTGAGACTTTAATTTCTTTTACAATGTCAATGCGTGGCATATCAAACCGACCTCTTCCATTTTTTCGATTATTTCTAATTGTTGAGATTCATCCTTGCAATCAACGACGACCTGATAACGATATTCCAAAACCTGTTGCTCGTTTTTTGGTTGCAATTCTTCGATAAATTTATCCAACAATTTATTGACGTTCACCTGGGGCAGATCGACCGTGTCGGATATCTCATCGAGATCTATTTCCGATTCCTTTAAAAAAGTGAGAAACGTATCGTCGGTCATCGCGCCGTATTGACTCGTTAATAGCAAAATTTTTTTGCGCGCCTCCATTTCGTCGGCGGCTTCGATTGTGCAGATCGGAAGTGGTGGGATTGTGTAGCCCTGATTTTTCATGCTGCGTAGAACGCGATCACGTTGATGGCCGTCGAGGAGTTTTAATTTGCCCTCATGTTTCCAAACGAAAAACGGAAAAGAAAAGCCATGCTCAATCAACGCGCGTTTGAGTTTTTTATAGCGATCGGCGTCGAGTCTTTTTAGATCGCCTTGAAGTGGTACAAGATCTTCCAATTCGGCAAAGCCGGAACCGCTGCATTTTATTTCGATGGTTTTCATCTTGTTGGTTTCTTTTTGTTTTTGTCTCATCTGCCCCTCACATTGAATCTAGTATGTCTCGGATTAACTTGCGACCGTTGTCGCGCTACAATTGTATTCGGTTTGAACGATGGCGATTTGATATCATCGATGATGGATTCTGGGGGCGGCTCCGTTGGGGCGCCGCGGGCTAAAATCTCCCAAGGAACAGTCCGGGCGTGCAAAGCAGCGAAATTATACACCATCAAATCAAACGCTTCGTTTCTCGCACCAACGGGCTTGAACCACTCGCGGACGGCATGGCCTCGGATAAATTTGGTTTTGACGTATTCACAAGTGAGCTGTTGAAAGTATTTTAGATCGAAAACTCCGCTCGCGTCACTGGTGACTGGGAAATGAATATATCCAGGCCCTTGATCGGCGACCTTCAATCGCGCGAAAATGGCATCCTTGGCGGTGTCGACGCCGAGTATAAACACCTTTGTGCCTTTATATTTCTTGGAAGCGCCGGCACGGGCGGGCCAGATCGGCCGCGCGCCAGGGGCGCCCTTGATTGCATAGACGCGGCGGGCCATGCGTTTGTTGCAAAACCGATAGACGGATTCGGCATGATGGCCGCCAGTATCAACTGCGGTAACCGAAACTTTTAACGTCCGGCCGTCCATGGTGCGATAATCGCGCAGGAGCAGCTCGTCGGCGTCGGTCCATAAATCGGTTTGTGCTGGGTCGCCATACAATATCTTGTGCAGAACGATCCACGATTCGGGGGGGTCCATGCGATTCTCAGCACGCCAGCCAACAACTTTGATTTCGAGTCGGTCATCTTGGGTGTCGATGGCGGCGGTGAGATATAAAATCTGCCAGGGCAGCGAATCGGCGCTATAATTTTCCAGGCGTTCGACAAGCGGTTCTGGGTTAGCGCGCTGACCGACATCAACCCAGGCGCGACCTTCAATGGTATTAGTCCAGGTTTTGAGCGGTTCGGGATCGCCCTGATCGAGCGCATGCTTGGCCTCGACGTATGTCTTTGCTATCTCGGCATGGGTCATCCAAGGCGAATATATCGCCCATATTGAATGTCCGGCAACGCCGCGAAATTCGGCGGTAGCCGACCAGCCGAATCCTTCATCCTCGGCGATCATAACGGCCTCGATGCGCTGGGCGTCGTTCCATGTCGCGCTACAATAAACGCAGATATAGTGCGCCGAATCGGGGCGGCCACTATCCCAGCGTAATTGTTTGAATTCCATTATTTGCGGGCGGCCGCAATGATGGCATGGGACGTGATAAAATTGTTGATCGCTCAATTCAAATTCTCGGGTTATGTTGCACAATCCAAGGATACCGGGTGAACTGACGTATATTTTTTTTCTATTCCAAAACGTCGTAGCGCGGCGGTCGGCGAGCCGTAACGGATTTCCTTCAGTCCCGGCGCTAGGTAAATAGCGGCTGATCTCGTCGGCAAGAATAACCCGAATTGGCCGGCTGGCTAGGCCGCTTGGACTATTCGCGCCAACCAATGTGACGTGACCGCCGCGAAATTGCTTGTGTAATAATGTGTTGCCACCGTCCCTAGTTCTTGGCTCGGCGATTAAAGCGCGCAGGACTGCGGTGTCGCGGATCATGGGCGCCAACCGATCCTTGCTGTAAGCCTCGGCGATGTCGAGAGTTGGCTCAATGAGCATGATCGGGCATGGGTCTTGGTGCATGAAATAACCGGTTATATTGAGCAGCATCTCGGTTTTGCCAATCTGACTGCTGGCACGGAGAACGATGGTTTCGATGGCCGGATCATTAACCTCGTCCATTATTTTTCTCAGATAGGGGGTGCGGGCGGTGCGCCATTGACCGGGGGCGGCGCTGCTTTCGTGGCTCAGCTGTCGATGGCGGTCGGCCCATTGGCTGACCGTCAATTTGGGCGGCGGCGTGTAGCTCTGCAAAGTATTGCTGTACCAGTTCAACGATACCTGGGGGCAATTGATCATTGATGCTCTCGCTTAAATTCTCACGCACAAGGTTGTCGAGGCGATCAATATCGCGCGAAGCGATGTGCGGGCAAATCGATTTATAAATCTGCGGTAAAGAAAGCCAACGGTTTTTAGCATTGGTGTTATGTTGGTGCAAAACGCGGGCGATCGCGGCGACAGGCCAGAGCTCGTTGCGAAGCTGGGCAAGCCGGATTTCGATTTCTTCGCGTTGCGCGCGCTTGAGTAAAGCCCCTTCGCGCACCGCGTCGATGCCATCCTCGGACTTGTGCTGCGCGGCTTGGGCGCGAAGGTTGTCGATATATTCATTGAACCATTGCCCGATCGGCGCTCCGCGGGTGAGTGTGCCCTTGCGGATAAGTTTTGAAACTTCGGGCTGACTGATCTTGACGAGCTTGGCGAATTGCTCTTGTGTATTAGATTTGCCATCAGCCATTCAATAATTGTTCCGATCAAATCGTCCAGCTGGGAGATTGATAATTATAACCCCCCCAGGAAACGTCTCAGCCTGGGAGAAAATCGCGCCACGTCCGTCC
>Ga0075472_10000435_pt1 | contig 17276 bp, 5 predicted proteins | sample DEB19_08_DNA_3_FD_77014 | JGI IMG/M metagenome (GOLD analysis project Ga0075472, IMG submission 77014) | Aqueous microbial communities from the Delaware River and Bay under freshwater to marine salinity gradient to study organic matter... | ecosystem: Environmental > Aquatic > Marine > Coastal ...
CGGCTAAGCGCCCTGATAATAGACCCCATGTACGCCAGACGGTCACCCGGAGACAACTCCATCTGATCCAGAGTCCTGTTGATTTCACCTACTGTCGTGGACAGGCCAAGCTGCTTCTTCGCATCCATTGCATCCTTGAGCGTCGACTTTATGGACTCATCGCGCATCAAGGCGATTTTGGAGAAAAGCTTTGTCTTGAAGATGTTCCGACCTTCTGGGAACTCGGCTGTATCAAGAAGAGAAACAATATCGGATATCTCGCGGTCGGAAAGAGTCTTCCTCTTAAGGCTGGACCAGTTGGATATCTTCCTAGCCTTTACCTCTTCGGAAGTCCCCTCTTCCTGCATGATCCCGCGAATCTTGTCGTCATACATAGAATTGACGGCTTCAAGAATCCTGTTGAATGTAATGTTTTCCGTAAGTAGCAACGCCTTCATGCGAGGCGTATCAATAAGCTTCCTGAATTCGGACTCGGATTGACCAACATTCCTGTCCACGCTCACAAGGAAACGCCCATTGTATGCGGCGGCACTGAAAACCTTCGGTGCAATTACACAAGACTTTCCAATCCTGTCTCGCACAGAAGCAACAAAGCTCACCATCTGGTTGATGTTCATTTGAACACCAGATTCATTTGCAATCTTCAGAGCCTTCTGAAGAGCTTCTGTCGCAGAAATGATATTGGGATCTTTCGAGCGCTCAACAAACTTATCGCTGCCTTCCGGCAGGTTGAAGTTTCGATCTCGCCATTCTGCCTCTGCAGCAGCAAGCCTCTGCCGTGCTATTTCTATTTGACTCATCGATGCAGGTTGAGCATGGAAACGCAACCGAGCTGAAACCCTAGAGATAGCAGAAGCAATATTTGCTTTCCCATAAAGGGACTTGTACTTGTCACCATCAGGGCCTTCTGCTATTGCCTCCAGAAGGTAGAACATAGCCTCGCCGATTGTGATGTCAGATGCCTTGTTCGCGTTGCGAAGAGCCTTGCCTAGTTCCGTCTCGGCATACTTTCCGGTTGCAGCGTCAAATGAAAAGACAGAAGACTGCATTTCGTTGAGCACCTTGTACATGGGATCTTCGGTGTCCAATGACTCGTAAAGTGCGTCTACTTCCGAAGCGTTGCTCCTATATACAAACGCATCGCGATCTTCTTTTGTGACCTTTGCGATTGCTTCTTGTATTGCGCTTTCCTTTTTGATGTTTCCGTCCCTTATAAACCTTCGCATAATTCCAGCTGCAAGCTGGCGCGGAGTAAGGTCCTGAGCAAGCAATGCAAACCGCGCAGAAACACTGCTTTGATATGCAGGCAATTCAATGTCATCGTCAACTAGCTTCTTGATAGCAACCCATGCGTCATACGTATCGTTGACCATCTTGGCTACAGCATTTTTATTTGAAAGCAGTTCAGATTTATCCTTAGGCCATCCTTCGATGTTGGTTTTCTCCACGATGGACGTATAGGCATCCATCAATGCTGGATTACCATCACCCTTGAACAGTTCCTCCAACACCCAACTGGAAAAATCTTCTTGGCCATCTTGAATGAAATCAAAAATAGCCCACACGTCATCAACGTACTGACGCGTTTCATCTTCACGTTCTTCTATCTGCCAGCCTACTTTAGGACGTAGCCTCTTGAGGTCGGAAACGTATTCATTTATCCCGCCATACAGAGACGCTGCATTGCTTGCAGTCAAAGCAGATTGTTTTCTGTTTTGAACCCTGATGTCGTCGAATGTAGAACTTAGTGATTCATACTTTTTGCGCCTAGCAGCCAATGACTTTTCCACGCTGTCAAGTACGGAAAATATCTGCTTTTCTTGATCATTCAATTCACGACCAGACTTCTGCGCCTTTACAATCCTTTGAACTTCAGACACATCAAAGTCAATGTCGTCAGACATTTGCTTTAGTTTGGATTCAACATACGCAAACGTTTTATTATCCAAACCGGCAACCAAATCTGGATTGGTAGACGAGACAAAATCATTCCATTTGTCAAGCGCAATCGATTCGGATGCCAATGAAATCGAATCACCAAGTTGCGGTTGGACAATAGTCGCCGCGACATTTGCCATGGTGTCCAAACGGAAGACAAGTTCCCGTTGCTTAGGAGACCTGTCGATTACCTCTACAAACGTATCAACATCAAAACCAAAATCCTTAGTAGTTCCATCAGGATTTTTAATATCCTCCATAGAGGATGTGATTTTCCTAATTTCATAATCAGATTGACTAACCTCGTAATCATTTATAATTTTTTTAGCTGCGCTTTTAACCGTAGGTTTATTCACCTGCGCATTTGTGATATCTGCGATTTGAATTTTCCCGTCAACAACGCGAATCAATCCACGGTATGGATCAGTCGCATAGCCATGTATGGCATGAACTGCCCTAAGCACAAAATCAGTGCTTATAGCAACTTCAAGTTTGTGGTTTATGTCGTCAAACAATCCGGTGGATTGCTCAAGATCAGTCAATACTGCCTTTACGGCATCAACGCTCTTTGCAAACTCAGGCGATAGATGATCAGCAGTAATCTGATCGACGCTAATAAACTTAGGATTTTTAGTCCTTTGCCAATTGAAAACTGCGCTGCGTATTTGCAATCGACGCAACAAATCATCACTCACAATTTTTGTGCGTTCGTCATAAGACGATACGCTTTGTTTCAGCACGCTTATGTAATCATCGTCTTGCGATTGCGCAAAAGATACAGATGCATACGCAGATGATTTCCTAGGACCTGCGGTTGCATGCATATTAACAATCTCACGTGAAGCATGACCTGCTCCACGACGAACAGCCTTTCTTATCTGCTCGTAAAATTCATCTTCAGTAACTTCAATGCGGAATACGTAACCATTTTTTGTCACCCACATTTCAGCCACATCAACAATTTTTCCGTTCTGGTCAATGCGTTGTGTCCGAACAACGCTATTGATAACAGTGTTTATTTCATTTGATATTTTCAGCCAATAAATTTGAAAAGCGTCATTCCCCATGCTGTCCATTTTGGCAATGCCGGAAAATCCTGCCAAAGTTTTAGCCGAGTCAATTCCAAAATTGTCCTTGTTTTTTCGGAACAGATTTTGAATGTATGCCTTTATTTCTTTTGAGTAATTGAACTTATGCGTAGGAGATGCCCACGGCACTTTCCACAATCCAGAAACTCGTCCGCTTACATTGTCTTGGAACGTACGATATACAGACAAATTTGTTTCGGGCATTATCATTACAAGCCCGGCGAGTACGTTCTTTTCCGATTGAGTAAACGTCATGTTGCCAAGGAAATTTGAAATCTCTTCCCTGACACGTCCTTCTATAGTTTCCCTAACTTCTGTACTTACTTCTTGTTTTTCGGCCTTTGCTTTTTCCGCAGACTTTACAACATCTGCGTAACTGGTTTTCCGAGTTCCGGTGCTAGGAATTCGACCGCTATATTGAACATCAATGCCTTCGAGACGACCTTGTGCATCCCTTTGAGAAACCTCGCGTGGAGTTTCCGTAGGCTTAGTTTCCGTTTGCACAACACGTTGCGTACCAGAGACTTCTTCCTTTTTTTTGCGGGCTGGAACTTTTGCCAAGTCATCTTCACTCAAGTTGTCAAACAAAACTTTTTCAATAGCAATACTGAAAATGTGCTTCATTTTCTTAAATTCAGAATATAGAGAATGATTTTTATCTGACAGCTCCGAGAACAAATCCCGTCCGGAAATATCATTCAGAACATCACGCAAAACGTAACCAGCAACGATATCTGCCCTTTCATAAACAGGCATAATATCGGGGATATATGGCTTATATATAAACTTCCCGTCGTCAAATGCTTTATTATACGCATCGACAATATACTTTATCTGTTGTGCGCTAATTGTTTTAATAGTTTTGCCAAAAATCTTAGGCAGGAGTTTTATTGGAGACAATTTTTCTCCAAGACCAAAAACAGACCAATCTTGTTCGGAAGTTGGCTTGTCCACTATCCCCAAGTTTTGTTTTTCATTGTCTACAGGCCTGCTCGGATAGACACGTTGATCAGCAGTAGCCTCTGTAATATAACGACCCAACCAATTCCTTTCAGCCAACGCACGGTCATAAGGAAATATGGTTGACATAAACTCAGGGTCAATATTTTCAGCTCCGTCTACGAGTCTCCTTTGAGATTCATTCTGCTTATCATCTTGACCTGTATCAGTCTGACTAGATTGGATAATGGCTTTGACAACACTCTGATCTTCTGCAGGGAGTGTTTCAAACGGACGCTTTAGTGCGTTTTCAATTTCCCACTTCCGCATGTCTTCAAAAGACATGTACGCTTCGTAACCATTACGTCCTTCACGGCTGTAGTCAAGCCATCCAAAGTGCGTGTATTTGAAACGCCCAGCAACGCGAGCATCGCTGAAATTTTCCTTGGCGACACCGATCATGTCACGGTATTCGTCAGATGTTCGCCACCACTGGAATCCGACCGCGCCACGCTTGATTTCAATAGCGCCAGCCGGAACAAAGTCGATCGTTTCATCAGGCTCTGAACTTACACGCGCAAATAGCTCATTGTTGAATTCAGTCCAGTGGCCAAGCCATTTGGCAATAAGGTTTTGCGCATTTTGAGATAGATGCTTATCTTTTGCGACGCCGGCTTCATGCGATTTGCCACGTCCAATCGTTGCAATAAATTCGCCGAAACCAACAATTTCCGTAACGTCGACTGAAAGCTGTTTCCCATCTGTGTCGACAACAGTAATTTTGTTTTGTCGTCCAGATTTGTTTGACCAGTCTTCTGCAACGTAAACAGTAAAAGGCTTGTTTTGCCTTTCTACAATGAAGGCAGTACCAGCAGGCCATTGGCTATCTTTGCCAAACAACTTGGAAATATTTTCCGCTGGGATGGGTTTGAACCAACCACCAGACTTCTGGAGTTTTTGATCATCCCTATCAGTAAATTCCGCAGCCTCTTTCATCAATTGACCAATGCTAGAAAGCATCGATCCAATGGCAGGGTCGTTTTCAATACCACCGACTTCCCTAAATTCTTCAATCTGTGATTCGCCTTTGAACAACGCCATCGTCATTGCAGTGACAATTCGTTCTTCAGTGTTGCGATCAAACTTGAAATTTAGGTCTTGCTGTGCAGGAACCTTGAGCATTGTCGAAACAAGCTGGTGGTACATAGGTCCATACAAGGACCGGACAACAAGGTGGTTTACCTCGTGAACTTGCACATTGAAGTTGGCCTCGCCCTTCAATGCCCACGCAATGTTCATGACGCGCATCTGAGCGTCATAAAACGCCTGCGTAAATCCAGAACTACCACGTACAGGCTGAGGCAAAGCAGCAATATTGCCCAGCCTGTTTGTATAGAAATACGTGACAAGGCGCTTCATGGTACGGATAGTCTCTTCATCCGTACGGGGCGCTTGTTGTTCAAAGAAATACCGACGCCAGACGTCTCGTTCCGACTCTACCGTTTCCCCTTCGGCATTCAGGGAGGCTTGGTATTGAGGATCTGAGCTAACACGAGCAGCTCGGAATGTATCCATGACACGATATCCATGGATACGCATCATCTCCCTAGCCCAAGCCAGAGCCCACCTATCTACCCATTCAGAAAGTGCGTCAGACTGCTTTTCATTCTGCCCGAAAACCTCCATCAAACGAGCTTTGAATTCACTCTTCGAGGCAACGCCGCTTCCAAGGTCAACAGGCAAATCCTCGATATCAAGTTGGATATCTTTGCCTTTGATCACAAACCTTCCAACAAACCGTTTGAAATTGGAAATCATCCCGGAAGGAACGGTGCTCACACTTCCCGGAGATACTATTTCCTCGCCCGCTGTTTGACGTCGATATCGATATGCCTCAGCTCCACCACGTCGCTCTGAACGCATCTGTTCCGGAAGCTCTTCGTCCGGAACAATCTGAGTGAACTCTTCCCCGTATGGAAATTCATCGTAGTCTTCAGGGCGACGAACTGTTCCAGCAGGAGGTTCTTCTACTTTTGTTTCCGTTTTGACCTGCTCACCATTTTGATTATTTTGATCCTGATTTACGCCTCCATCTTGCCCTTGCCCTTGTTTATCATCATCGAGGACATCAAAATTGAAATCCTCATTGAATGACGTTTGAACAAGGTCTTTAGCCTTATCAAAAACGGATTGAACCGTAATCATAAACGGACGGAAATTAGTTTCAATGCCATCAAAATTTGCAGCGGCTTGCAGAAAGCCATCTGCCTTGTTCATTGCATTGGCTAGTTGTTCTTCATCAAGACGATCGAGATCTTCAAGGACACGGATATTGAACAGTTTTGTAAGAACCCAATTTTGAGTGGCAATGTCAATTTGTGTGGCGAATGGATTTGATTCGCCACTCGTAGACATCAAGAATGGATCAACATCTTCGAATGTTTGAGTGCCAGAAGATGGAGGCGTGGATTGATTTTGCGCATCAAGATATTGCCTGTACGCTTGGTTTATAATTGTAAAAGGGTCATCGTTTACATCAATACTTTCAAGGCCGGACTGAAAAACGCTGATAATTGTAGCTGGATCTTGAATATTTGTATCGATACCGCCACCAAGGTTGGGGTCAGTAACGCCAGTACCTGTGCCTGCACCACCAAGATTAGGATCTGCAACGCCAGACTGATCTAGATTCTCATCTGCGTTTTCAGTGGTCGTGATCTGCGGAAGACCGGCTTGATCTATGCGCTGAATTGCATCGGATGCCATATCCATAGACACCCAAAATCCATCCATTTGGGGCTTGGAAAGGTTTTTTACATAAGCCCTGTATGCCTTCTTACCGTTGGCATCGAACTCGTCAACGCTTAGAACAACTCCAAAAGCTTGACCTTTGGGAAGACCAGACCATCGATTTCCAGAACGACGACCCATTTCCGGAAGCTCGATAATGTTTCCAATAGTTTTGTTTGCTTCATCCGCAGTAACATCACTACTAGAAGCCGCATAGTCGTCAAGCGTAAGCGTGCGTCGATTTTGTTCAGTTTCATCCTTCCAATCTGTTTGAAAGTCAGGATGAATAAGCAAGTAATCGTCGCCATCTTTAACAAAGACGGGAGTCTTTTGAGACGTTTGAAAATCTGCAGGATTAGCGAATTCAATATTGGGAGATCGCTTGACCTCTTTTCCTTCCGCAGTATTTACAACTGCTTTTACAGGCAAGGACAACGTAAGGCCTGAAGGCGTTTGAACTACTGCTGTGTTGTCATCAACAGATACAACATTTACGCGTACTGCTTGACCATTGATAATGGTTGCGTGGTCAAACAGTCGACGGCTATGGCTAGGCCATAGATCATAGCCGAGGGAATAAGTGGAAGACTGATTTGCAAGCTGATCAAAATTTAGATACTTGCGCGTTTTGTCCGGGTCAACTTTTGCATTTTTATTTGCAATTTCCTTGATCTTGGAGAAGATCTGGCTAGGAATTTGAGATGCCCCAACAATTTCCGTTTCAGGACGTTTGTTTTCATCGTCAGGAGTTACTTGGAGAATGAAATTCCCATAGTCGTCAATACCGGTAACTTTATACGTCTCTCCATTGGCACGCCATGCGACGTTTGAATTCTCTAGACCAATGTTGAAGGCAACCCTGAGATCCGTCCTACCCCAAGCAGATTTCTGAGAAACGCTTGCAGAAGTTGGAACAAAAGATCCATTCCTCTCTTCGGATTGAAAGGACACCGTGTGCGGTACAAAAACCAACCCAGACTTGGACCTTTTAGGCACAGGGATATCGAACGTCGCAAGAGGCGTTCCCGGTGCAAATCGATTCCTAGTTGCAACTGTCGACAGCCCAGAAGATGGCCTTTCGAGTGAGGTACGTTGCCCAGCGCCGCCTTCGCTTGGACCGCCTTCCGACATTCCTCCAAGGCCAGAAAAGAACTTCCCGCCTCTTGTAAAACCTGCAAGAAATCCACTGGTGGCAAGATCGGAAAGATGTTGTTCTGGAGAAATCCAACCGTATGGAATCAGCTCATCATTGCTGACAGGTTGGCGTCCGTTCTCCTTCACGAACTGTTCAAGGGCAATCTGATTTGTACGCGGTCGATCAGCAATTGCCTTTTGCATTTCAGCCGCACGAGATGCAAGGTCCATCATCGCGCCAGTCGCTGATGGATCAGACAAAGTGCCAGTCAGGCCACGCCTAAACAGAGAACTTGCTGTGCCACGAACACCAAGACCTTCGAATGCGGTGAGTCCACCAGTGGGACTTCGTTCGAAGGGACTGTATACACTGAACTGAGCACCAGTACGACCGAGTTGATACATCGGTCCACCAAATGCCTTCAGTCGAAGCCCTTGGGCATCGCGAGAAAGGCTAGACATCGGCAGGAGTTTTTGCCCAACTGCTCCAGTTGCAGTAGCGCCACCAAACCCACCAAGGAACGAGCCTACGGCCCCCATTACACTCTGGCCTGCAGGGCCAAGTCCAATCCTGCGCCCAGCAGCACTGAGCAAAGGACCACCTATTGCTGCGCCACCAACGTTACCGGGAATGGATGCCACGCTTGGCAAAAACGTTGATCCAAAACCAGCAGAAAGTTGTGCTCCGGTTTGGAATGTAGGATCTTGAAGACGAGGATCATTGTAGATAAGGGCAGGATCTCGGCCCATTTCCTCAAGTCTTGCTGCAGCGGGGTCTGCGATGAGCCCAAACAAAGCTCCAGATCCAAAAGTTTTCGCCTGATCAAGAAAACCTTCGGACTTTTTGCTCGCAGCAAATTCAGCTTTGAACCTTTGCCGTGTTGCCCCACGCGCAGCCTGAGCTTCACTATCGCTGCCGTAAAGGAATCCATTCGCAAAACCTTTTGGGAATTTGGACTGCGCGTCTTTGAAATTCCTTGCACGGCGTTGATCTAGAGCAACGATGTCAGACCTAGTAAGCCCTGTCTTAGACTTTAGATCTTTATCTGAAAGAGATTTAGCTTCATTTACAAGCAGGCGCAAATCATTGACGGCAAACATCAGGCTTTCTTTTGCCTTGCCGTCTATCAGCCTAAGGCTTTTCGACCTATCCGACGTAAGCCCTAGACTATCAATTACCGGTGTTTTGCCATCTGCCATGTACTTATTTTACCGTTAACTGCCGCCGCCTCGTTTGCCGGTGGCAGATGGAGATGATCCGCTGCCGCTTCCACCTACGGGTTGTACAACCCGTGGACGTATTACGGGTGCTTCTTCAGAGTCACCTTCTATTGCGTCCAAAAGTGCTTGGTCTTGCGGACTCAATCCTTCATCAATGACCGCTTTAGTTTTCATAATACGATTGAACAGATTGTTCATTCTACTGTAAGCGTCTCTTGCAGCGTTTGACTTTGATTCTTTACTCTTAATATCAGCTATGAATTTTGATATCAATGCTTTATTCTGACCAACTGGTGACGCTATAGCCTTTTGCTCGTCAGGAGAAAGTTCTGATATTTTTTTGCCGTCTCTTATTTTTGTAAGAGCATCTTTCAATTTAGTATTTTCGCCACCCTCTATGGCACTCAAAAGTGCTCCCCCCCGGAGAGACGATTGAAGCTTTTGATAGGCTTTATCAACGTCAGATTGAATAGTTTTGTAAAAACTGCCCGCCAATTCAACTTGTTTCGCCAATTGATCAAATGTTTGTGCGTTTTGCTTAAGGCCATGAGCAGCCTCTTGCAATCCATATTCTTTCACATTCAAATTGTATTTTTTACCTGACAGATCGGCATTGAACTCATCAATTTTAGCTTTCAGCTCATTGATTTGATATTGTTGGGCTTTCATGAGAGGCTCTGACCTCAGTTGGAAATTGGCCATAGCCAAATCAGCACGTTTCTTATCCAGTTCAACCTTTTGCTCTTCCGAAGGAGCCATCGGTTGATACATAGATGTTCTGACTGTGTTATTGACTGGCGTTTTAGCATATGCGGATTGAAGCAATGCAGCCGCTCCAATAGGAACATTCCTCATCCCCTGAATTACTTGATTGATGTTTCCAACACCACGACCAGTTTCCATCAATTTCTGGATTTCATCTACTTGTCCTGTAGTTGAAGCACCACTGGGTGGAAGTCCCGTCATACCCCTATTCACAAGATCGGCGATGTCCTGAGATGCAAGGTCCTGAGCAATTTGTGCGGATGAAATCGAGCCTCCTTGAGGTGGCACAGTAGACAACTTCGCTCCGTAATTACCAGTCCTATTGACAATATCTGCAAATCTAGAAAGGCTATTTGGATCAGCAATACCTCGTTCAAGCACGGGGCGATAAGATCTTGTAGATTCTATATCTACTTGCCGCAACAAGGGAAACGCTTGTTGTATTTCATCATCCGTAAGAAATTTTGATGCCCTGTTGTACAAAGAAGGTGCCACGACGCGCAAATAACTCTGATATGCATCAGGAGACGTTGACAATCTTGCAGCATCTCCAACGATCTTAGAATAGTCTGCAAACAATTGTTCCCTTATTTGTGTAGGGAGTGTTGCTAGTCCTAGGCTTGCATTTTTGAACAATACGTTGCCACCAGCGTCATAAGTTGGTTGGAGCAAATATGGAAGTTTAGGGATAATTCGCCCGAGAGCAAAATCCCTACTTACACCATTAACAGTTTGATATTGCCTTACAAAATTTTCTACATTTTGTGCAGTATTTTTCTGAAGACCTTCAACCCATGCGGGAAACGTTGTTCTGTCGAGATTGTTAGGATCCAGACCGCGCTCGAAATCGGTTTTTATCTGTCCGGCAAAAAAATCAACATTTTTGTCAATGTCGTTGATGATGTCCCTTCGAAACTCCGCATCCTTTGTATCTTGCGCAATTTCATTACTTCGAGCTGTTTCTCCTAGGCGCTCACGAGCAAGGCCAAGCATTTCACCTCGATATGCTTTCGTGGCTGCGTCGGCATCTTTCTGACGCTGAAGAGCGGCGGCTTTTAGTTCACGCGCACGTTTATCAACGAGGCCTTGCATTGCCCCGCCAGCCAAACCACTCAGAATAGGCAGAAAGTCGTTCATTGCTTATTATCCAAAGAGTCCACCGGTGGCACCACGAGCAGCAAGACCAGCCACTTGTGCAAGCATTCCTTGACGTCGCGCTGCTTGCTGTGCATCAAAATTCTGTCTGTCTCGCATGTATGCCATACGCTGCGCCTGACCTCCTTGACCAAGCTGATGTCCAGCCTGCTCAAGACCAAGACCTTGTCCAATATCCTGCTGTCCATACCCGGCGAGCATGTTTCCTGCTTGAGCACGATTGGCAAGAGCATTCTGGCCAATACCAACAAGGCCTTGTGCCATCGCAGGATCAAACTGGCTCATGCCACGCGCATAGCGAGATCCAGCAAGACCACCGCCAAGCATGCCAACCATAGGACCAATAGCAGCACGCTGACTGCCAAGGTTGCTTGCAAGGCTAGCCTCCTGCATGCGGCGAATGTTTGGGTCTGTAAGAGCGGACAGCGCACGTGAACGCCCTAGGTCACGTGCAGCAAGACCGCTTGTGGTCATCGACCGACCAAGACCACCAAGGTAGCCAGCCATTGCTTGAGACTGGCCTTCCATCTGCCTAGACAGGTTGTCCATGGCAATCTGCTGTTGGCTTGGCCCCCTGCGTCGCCCGAACAGCTTGCCTAGGCCAAGAGCGCCTCCAATTGCGAGTGCAGTGCCCAAATACGGAACACCGAACATTCCAGCTTTCCCGAGGCCTGCTTTACCAATAAAAGACCCAATGTTTTTAGGCATCAATCCGGGTCCTATTGATAGACCCGGTCCACGGCGATCTATAGCTCCCCAATTTTCTGAATGTGCAGGAGCATAAGCGTCCCCCATTTGAATGTCGTAAGGATTGAATTTAAGTTTAGGTGGAACCTGTACTGTGAAATCAGGACGTGGATTACCATCCCCAAAAGAAAACGAGTTTTTGTCACCGTAACCCATAATTTACCTGCCTATCCAAATCGTGTCGGTCGTAGTACCGTCGAAAGTAGAACATGCCGTGTAATCAACAGTCCCATACTGCGTGTTCAGAATAGAGCTGACTGCAGCAGTCACACGAATATTGCCTTCGTAGGCAGCAATTGTAACCGTGTTCGCCGTGTTGTCGTATCGCATGACCGTCACTGTTTTGCCGCTTGCCCATGCCGCACTAGGCAGAGTTATAGTTATATTACCGCTAGTTGCATCTGCCAGAACAATAAAAGGCGCGTCTGGAACATCTAGGTTTTGGGTTATGCGTATCGATGAGGTGTAGTTTGCCGCATATGGATATTGGAGTACAGATATAGGCTCTGGTTTGATCGTTTGGTCTTCGCTGTTCCCGACGATAAATGTGTCAGGGTCTGTACGCGGAGAATTTCCATAGGCGTTCGAGTTCCCCGCCTTGCCGTCGTCGAAAAAAAATGTGTCTCTGGCTGATGGAGCCGGTGGAGTTGGCATGCTTACCTCCTAATACCGCCTTCGTACATATGAACGTGAATTCCACGAATAAAGAACACGCCTTTTGTGGTTCCTGTAAGACGCACTTGTATAGTCGGTCCTTTTACATCGCGTCCTAGGTTCCTGATTGCAACTGCGCGGTTTGTATTCGCCGGAAACGAATACGTACTCGACACAGACACGCCATCGGGAGCAGTTGTCACGTTGTATGGACCAGATTGGTTTTCCAGATACCAAGTGACTGGCAAGGTAGATCCGACTGCTGGTGTGGCAGAGACATTTTGTACGTGAAGGTCTAGCTGGTATGGCCTATTGTATTGGTAATAAGAAGGGCCTTCCGCGTACGCCTGACCATGTTGCCGAGTCTTCAGTGACCAAGCAATCTCTGTTTCACTTCCAGCCGTAGTTGCAAGGTCTGCCGTGCCGTCGAGTTTGAATATCTGCCCAGTCGTGGATCCTGCGTACAGGTACTGAACATCATCTCCAAAAGACAGCGTGGCAAGCGAAGTGAACTCAGTGGAGTTGATCGTTTTCCACTTAACCCAGCCGTTTGCCAAACCATCAAACACATACACAGTTTGATTTGCAGCACCTGCGTTCGACGAAGTGGACAGCAAGAACAAGCGATTGTTGGCTACCGCGCAAATTGACTTCCGATACTGCGCCTTGTCAATGTTGGGAGCACCCTGCTGCGTAGGGTCAAGAGAGATCAGCTTGCGAAGTTGCGTTGACCGGGGGACAACGCCACCGCCATTCCACTGCACAAGTCCGTTGACACTAAGCCAAGTCAACTGCCCGTTGGCATTCATGGCAGTCATGGGCGCGGCAATGCCAATACCGGGAGAGTTCATCCACAGCTGTACATTGAACGACGTTGGGTCGAAACCAATGACGGTGCTTACGGAGTTTTCTTTGAGAACAAGCATCGTCGCCGACGTAGTGTTCGACTGGACAATGTTCTCGGAATAGATAGGCAGTAGTGCCTGTATGATTTCCTTTTCTGCAGAACCACCCAGAGAGAACGTAGCACCCTTCTTCTGAACTCCCGGCTCTGCAAGATCCGGAGCAATGGAAGTGTAGATCTTGTGCTCGTCCGTTTGATCAATTGTCCATGAAGCAAACAATTGATTGCGTTTGCCAACCCATAGACGGTTCTGAAAGACTGTCAAGCAAGACCCACCAAGTGGCATGTTGTCTCGCGCAATCTCGTAATACCAACCCTGCGCATACGGTGTTGTCTGATAAAACAAGTTTCCATCTGGAACCTTGTCCACGAAAGAGATCTGCCTGCTGGTCGAGTTATCGTACGATGCAGTCCATCCAGTTCCACTTGAAGACCCACTGCCTGTATCTGAAACAGGAATAACAGCAATCAGCCTGAACCGCCCATCCGGGAACAAAGAACTGTTTCGCCTGTACAGGCAAACATGGGAATACTTGCTGCTTGTCGAATACCCATAAGGCACATAGTGCTCAAGCCAGTACGTGCCAGTCCCGCCAAAAGCAGTGACGTATTTCAGACGATTGGCATCGTTTGCAGGAATTGTGTACTTCTTGTATGTGGTTCCATCAGGAGCAGACGCTGCAACCCAAGAGCCACCACTTACCGTAGTGCTCGTCCCGCTGACGGGCATGTAAGTGATGCTTGGCGACGACGTTTCAGTTGTTACCAGAGTAATCTGACTTGCCCCGGGAACTTTTGTGGATACCCACTGATCCGGATCTGAAGTGTCAGTGGCAATTACAAGTCGCGTTTTATCTATGCATATATTTGATCCGTATCCGGCTGAGTTTGTTGGATTGATAATGATTGTCGTTGCGGCTAGTGCAGACGTTGTGTATATCGGGTCACTGATATCGCTTAGGTCTGTCTCGAATCCTTTTGCAAATGATCCATCGGCAAGTTGTTCGTATGGAGGCGTTGCAGACGCAGATGATGGATACCAGCGCGTAAACGCATACTCGTAACGCGATCCATCGGAAAGGCCTGTATCGAAAACCATGTTGCCAATACCAAACAATGGAGTGCCGTGTAGACCGATAGACCCGACAGGATCATCCACTTTGTAAATACGTATGTCGTTTTCGATTTTAATGTACAGGTAGTCGATATTTGACTTCTCCGATTCCGACATTTCGTACAGCTTGAAAGTCATGTACCTGTTGTCAGCGTCGTACTCGCCTATACTCGACCAGTTTATATACGAAGAATTACCAAGGCCGCACGTTACATTGGGATATTGTCCACTAGGATCTTTGACAGACTGATCCCAATACCATTGAAAAGATATTGCGGTAACTGGCTTGAAATCTATCGCGATTCCAGCATCATCTTTTGCCCAAACACGAATTCTCCGATTGTCCAAATATGTTGCAAAACCAGTTTTGATGTTACTGTTTGCTTGAAATGCCCTGACTATATTTAGCCCGTTTATGTCAGTGGATTCAGTTTTCTCAAGGCTTGCAGTCAAATGATTGGATAATGCAAAAAGCCTGAAGCGAGAGAAAAACATCTGTTGCCCGTTTTGCTGGGATGCAGACGTAATACGTATCCTTATTTTTTTAAGGCCTGCCGCAAACTGTCGCATGTCAATAACAACATCTTTGCGTTGCCAGTCATCAGGAGTGTTTGATGGAGAAAGAGTGTAAGTTTGAGACATTACAGCACCCGGAATGTCACTCCCGTCTGCATCAACACCTTGTGCCAAGAATATAAATCTCAAAGACGGCTGAGAATAGGTAGTATTTGCAAATGTAAAAAATTGACAGACGTATAGCCCCATAGTGACGGCAGCCGATGAAGGGCTGATAGTTTCTTGTGGCAATGCCTCAATAATTTGCTCGAAATATTCTCCACCATTATCGCAGAGCATTGCTTTTATTGAGTAACCAGCGTTAGCTGTCCAGTCCTGATATTTTTGAATTCTATATCTGCCATCTTTAGCCCATGTAAAAACCGCAGTTGTATTTGACGTATCCGAATATATGTGCTTTACGCTTGCCTGAGAGCCATTGAAGTCCGCAATTAGGTTTGGAAAAGATCCATTGAATTGAGAGTCGTTGGTATACCCGTCAAAGTCTCCGGATGAAATAGCCGTTGCGCCAGTAGTGTTTTTATATAGATTGCCGAACCAAGAAGTAGGCCAGTTAGTTACTATTGGCTTGCTGTTAGCAGACAATCCAGAATACGTGTAATAATCATCGATTTGATTGTCTATTTTGACTACGTATACGCTAGCAAGGCCCCCAAAATTATTTGTAATAGCACTGCCACCTGAAGTTGCAGATAGCTGGAAATTAGTTGATGTCGGATTTCTTACGTAATAAGTAGTGCCTGCAGTGAAGCTTGTGCCAATGCTTGTGGCAACGGTGACAGTATCATTCGCGGAGTACGAATTGTCTGCAGTGAAAGTACTGCTTGCGCTCGGGATATTTGCGTATAGAGTTCTTACCTGAGTGCCAATGGTCTTGGCTTTGATAGGCGTGACGGTGGCCGTAGGCTTGACGTAATCCACGCCATTGACAGTAGGAGCGCTAAGCTGCGGAATCGTTTCCAGAGTCGGTGTCGTCAGAGATCCATCAATACGGAACATGGCCGTTCCATCATCTCCGGGCACACCATAGATGTACTTGCCGTGTTGCTTCAGGCGCACCTTGGAAGCATCAGTCCACGTGCCGGTTGTGGCAATCTGCGTGGCAGTCGACCCATTGATTGCCATCCAATAGACATAAGACCCAGACACAAAGAACAGGCGGTTGACAGCGTTGTCCGCAGTCCTGTACGGAGTTATTGAGTAGATCGGGTTGGCAAGCGTGGACGACAGTTGGGCACGCCAACCGGGACGACATGTCAAAGCGAACCCATCCACGTACAGGTTTTCTACGTCCTGTAGAACTCCGACATCCAACTGGTTGGGAGGAAGGTTGGTATCAATACCAACAAACCGTCGGTCACCAAGCGTATAGGATTGTGTGGAAGCCTCACCTTGTCGCATTACGTCTGGCATCAGTCACATCCTTTGCGTTTCCAGTTTTTATTCAATGTCGAATCAATAGAAAACGAACACGCCAACTGATTTGTTTCATGCGTGAACGTTTTGGCAAGTGTTTCCGTTTGACCGTATTCAGGGCATGGACACAAAACAGCGGACGGTGGACTTGATGCAAGTCCACCAATCCATACACCAAATAAGCTTCTAAAACCGCCTGCCATTATGATGGATCGCTTCCTGTAACAGGTTCAGCAAATGCATTTGTCGACACAGTAGATGTCCACGAAACTGTAGTGTCATCTTCCGCATATACTGTCAAAGATGTCCCAACCACAGTGAACTTGTTACGCAAGAAACGCAATGCTTGCGTTACATTCCTTCCAGAACTAGAACCGCCTGCGATATTCCGTCCAAGAATTGTATCTGCAACTTCCTCGGCAGCACTTAGTGCAAATGCATTGCTATCAATCGCTCCAGCCGCAAAGTGCGTGTTATCAATTACAGCGGGTTGCAACTCATGTATGTCAGCGGCAATATGATGCGCGCCGGTTATAAACGCCTCCACATTGCTGTTCGCCGCACGGATGACCCGACCGCCATACGTCGTCGAACCGGTATGGCTGGACATCGTCGCGTCCCATACCGCGTTCTCCACCGTCGTCGCCGCGCCAGAATTGATAGTTCCGACCGTTACCGCTCCGCTGGACACGGACAATTGCGCCGTCCCGGTGCCACTGGTAATGATGGCACCCGCGGATCCGGACGCCACGTTGGGTAGTGCAGTAAGTCCTAGCCGGACCGAATCGAGCAGGTCGGCTAGGACGAACTGGTACTCCGCAAAGACAGGAGACAC
>Ga0075472_10000437_pt1 | contig 17235 bp, 15 predicted proteins | sample DEB19_08_DNA_3_FD_77014 | JGI IMG/M metagenome (GOLD analysis project Ga0075472, IMG submission 77014) | Aqueous microbial communities from the Delaware River and Bay under freshwater to marine salinity gradient to study organic matter... | ecosystem: Environmental > Aquatic > Marine > Coastal ...
AAGAGGAGCTGCGCCTCGGCAACGCCGCGCGCGCGCGGCGCGAGGGCATCGAGAATGGCGTCGTCGTGCGTGCCAAGTGCAAGCGGTAGGCCTGCATTGAGTAGCACCTCGGCGAGTTGCAGATAGGCCGCGTCGACGGCGCGCATATCACCCACGCCATCGGCGCCAGGATCGTAGGCACCCTTCACGAGTCGCAGGGGTACCCCAGCAGCAGTAAGGCGTGCAGCGTCGCGCACGGAGCGCTGCATGTTTGCCTGGAGCACCGTGCCAACGGGAAGGCCCTTGGCGCGTGCCGCGATAACGATCTCGTGCAACTGGTCGAGGCTCGCCGCATGCTCTGCATCCACGCGAACGAATCCGCGCACACTCTGCGCTGCGCCGACGATCTCGTCGAGGCGCCGAGCTGCAACATCCGTGCCCTCTGCAAGCCCGATTGCGGTGAGCTTGACGCTGACATTCGGCTCAAGTCCTGCCACCGCCTGTGCGCGGAGCAGCTCCACTGCATCGCGCATGTAGGCATCTGCACGTGCGCCACTCGAGGCCTCGCCGAGCCGGTCGAGCGTGACAAGGAAGCCGCGCTGCTTCATCTCTTCGGCCGAGGCCACCGCTGCAGCGATCGTGTCGCCAGCAACAAAGCGTTGGACCGAGCGACGCCCCCATGCGGTGCGCTCAACAAGATGGCCGAGTGAGCCGGCGCGGCTCATCCGCAAGAGCACCCAGCGACTTGCTGAGAAGATCGGATTCACGAGCTACCGATCGCGCAGCGCCTGGAGCGCTGCAACCGCCTCATCGAGCGACCAGACGATCGAGCCCGACGCGCGAATCGCGCCAGCAACGAAGAGGTTGATCCCGTCGCCAGGGACGAGCCCCTTACGACGCGCGACGCGCATGTCGGTGCTCAGGCCAATGATCCCCTTATGGCGTGCAGGATCCTGCGCCGCAAGGCGGCTGAAGATGCCGATCTCAACCGCCGTGCCGTCGTCGATCTGCGTGCCGTCGAGCCAGGCGAGGACGGCGTTTGCCCCCATCACACCCGCGAGGTCGACTGCGTAGACCTCATCGGCGGCGGCGCCGCCCTCCGAGCGCATGAACTTTTGTTCAGCGAACTGCTCGTGGGGCACGAACACATCGAAGCCCTCGCTGCGCAACCGTGCTGCAACCGTGTCAAGGAAGGCGCGCTCCGCGTTCGAAAAGAGGGGTCCGGCGAGGTAGATCTTCATGCGGTTGCCTCCATCCCGAGTCGCCGTAGCGCAGCAGCAACCGCCTCATCAATGCTCCAGGTAATCTCGCCCACCGATTCAATTGCCCCGGCGACAAACAGGTTGATCCCATCCCCAGGAGCGAGCCCGCGGCGCCGTAGCATGCGCAAGTCGGTGCAGAGCGTCACGATGCCGCGATAGCGCGAAGGATCCTGCTCACAGAGTTGCGTGAAGATCCCGATCTCTACAGAGGTCCCATCGTCGACTTGCGTTCCATCGAGCCAGGCGAGCACAAGATTGGCGGAGCGGATCCCTGCGAGGTCGGTTGCATAGACCCCAGCAGCGTTCAGCCCCTCAAGCTCAACAAACTGTTCATGTGGCACGAAGACCTCAACTCCAGCAGCCCGAAGGCGAGCGGCAATCCCGCTCAGCTGACCGCGCTCACCATCGTTAAAGAGGGGTCCAGCGAGGTAGATCTTCATGCCCGCAGTATCGCCGATCTCCGCCCGCAACGTCCACGGCGGTGCAGCGTAGACTAGGCCTCAGGCAGGATGCGCACGCATCCACTGCGAGTTGAGAGGGGGCTACCGATGAGCGAGAAGGTCGAGATCAAGGTTCGTGACAATGGGTCACTCCGCATTGCAGGCGACTTCACCATTGTCGATGTTGACGGGAACGAGATTCCGCATGAGGGCGATACCGCTGCCCTCTGCCGTTGTGGCCATTCGGCGAACAAGCCGTTCTGCGATGGCTCACACAAGGAGCGCTTCGAGAGCGTCGTTCGCGCACCCCAGCAGGGCTAACGCGCGGTTACCGTAACGCGGCGCGGCCGCGAATCAGTGCTGCGACGGGGAGTGCGATCAGTGCTGCCCCGAGCAGGCCGAGCGCCGTGTAGCTCGCAACCGCAACCACCACGCCCGAGCTCAACGCTGCCGCTGCGGCAGAACTCCAGATCAGCGAATCTGCGGCGCCCTGCAGGCGCGCGCGCTCGGCACCATGGAGTCCTTCAGTAAGAAGCGCGGAGCCGGCGACAAAGCCGAGATTCCAACCCCAGCCGAGCAAGAAGAGGGCGATGAAAAGGAGCGTCCCGCCATCTGGTGGTGCAACGGCGGCGAGCACCGACGAGAAGGCGAGGACGGCCAGCCCCGCGACGATGACGAGTGGCGTTCCAAAGCGCCCAGCGAGGCGGCCAGAGATTGGCGAGAGGGCGAACATCCCAAACGTGTGACCGCTAATGACGAGACCCACCGCGTCGAGCCCATGACCATGCTCGGCCATGTGGAGTGGCGTCATCGTCATCACGAGGACCATCACCACCTGACCGATCACGAGCGCGACAAGCGCGGCGAACACGCGCGGCCGCAGAAGCATCGCCGCCACCGACTGCTTCGCTGCGTTCGCCACACGCGGCACTGCTGGTGCGAGGCTCGCCGGATCGGGGCGCAAGAAGAAGAGGGTGAGCAGCGCGGCCGCACTCACGAAGAGGAAGGCGATCCCGTACGGACCGGCGAGGCGGGAGAGGTGTAGTGCGCTCGCAGCATCGCCAGCAAGCGTCACAAGGTTCGGCCCAACGACCGCGCCGAGGGTGGAGCCCCAGACGACGAGACCGATCGCTGTGGCGCGGCGTGATTCGACATACATATCGGCCGCGGTGTAGCGCGACAACTGGTTGGCCGCATTGGCAAAGCCCATCGCCACGGTGGCGAGGAGGAAGAGTGGGAACGATGCAGAGATGACGGCGATCCCTGCAACGAGTGTCCCCGTTGCACCAATGCCATAGCCGAGCACGAGTCCAGCACGGCGCCCAACCTGTGCCATGAAGCGGGAGAGGAGCTGCGAAGCGCCGGCCGATCCGAGCACGATCGCTGCGCCGGGGAGGCCGGCAAGCGCCGAGCCGCCCGAGAGGTCTTTTGCGACAATCGTCGCAATCGTAATGACGGCGATATAGCCGGTACTCCCGAGGCCGACACCAGCCACGAGGATCCCTTGCAGGCGGCGACGATCTGCGTCGTGCTGTGTGCTCATGCTCCCCCTCACGTTTTCTTGCCGCAACTGCGTGCACGGAGGATAGCCGAGGGGTAGGCTCCCCCCATGGCAGGAGCGCGATCAAGCACAACACGTGAGCCGGCATACGCCGTCGCCTGGCATGACGACGCACCGAACCCGACGCAGTTCACGACGCCAGCAGGCACGCCACTCCCCGCGCAGGTCGACTGGCTCGTCGTGGGCGGTGGGTATGCCGGACTCTCCGCGGCACGACGGGCGGCCGAGCGCGGTGCACGCGTCCTCCTGGTCGACAAGGGTGCCCTGCGCGATGGCGCGAGCAGCAGGAACGGCGGCATGGTGCACGTTGGCTTTGGTGCATCGCTTGCGGCGATCGAGAAGCGCTTTGGTAGTGACGGCGCGCGGGCGTGGCTCGATCTGAGTCGCGCTGCAGTTGCACGCGTCGCGCATCTTGCGAGCGAGCACCCAACAGGACTCCGAGCAACAACGGGCATCGACGCTGGTTGGAGTGGTGCAGGCCATGTTGAGCTGGCGCGATCGGCTCGTGGCGCTGCAGGGTTTCCAGCAGAGGCGGCGCTGCGTGCATCTGCAGGGCTCCCCGTGCGCCTCCTCGATGCAGCGGCAACTGCGGCACTGACGAAGAGCACGTCATTCGCCGGGGCCCTTGCGGTCGACGAGGGGGGCGGCGTGCAGCCGGCACGCCTCCAAGTGGCGATGGCGTCGGCGGCGCAGCAGGCGGGTGTCGATCTGCGTGAGCGCGTTGCGGTGCAGCGCGTCATGCGCACGAAACATGGGTTCACCGTAACGACGAGTGCGGGCGAGATTCGCGCCGAGCACATCTTTGCCGGAGTCAACGGCTATGCAGATGCGGCCTTCCCTGCCCTGCGTCGACGTGCAATTCCAGTTGGGAGTTTCATGATCGCAACCGCTCCGCTCGACCCTGCGACGCTGGCCACTGTTGCCGGTGCCGGCGAGATGCGCTTCGACACGCGAAACTTCCTCTCCTACTGGCGCCCAACACCCGACGGTCGCATCGCATTTGGCGGACGAACCTCGTTCTGGCCCGACTCGCTCAGCCGCATTGCGCGACAACTACGAACCCGCATGGTGGAGATCCATCCCGAACTTGCCGACGTGGCAGTCACGCACGCATGGGGTGGACGCCTCGCTTTCGCCTTCGACCGTCTCCCGCGCATCGCACGACTCAACGGTGTCACGCATGTCGCAGGCTGCGCCGGCTCGGGCGTCGCCCTGATGACGTACCTGGCAGAGGCGGCGATGGACTGGGAGTTCGGCGGCTCCATGCCACTTGCAGCCCAGCTGCCCTGGAGCCCGGTCCCGCTGCCGTACGAGGGCTTCCCGTGGTTCCTGCCACTTGCCGGCGTCGGATTTGCGATCGAGGACGCGCTCACCGAACGCTAGACGTTGTAGCGGCTCCATTCCTCGTCGGCAGACTTGCGGCGGCTGCGGCTACCCACCACTGCAACGAACAACGAGCGGAGTGCAGCGAGAAGGAGGAGCCCGCCGCTCGCGAGCAGGGCGATTCCAAGGACCTTCGAGATGTCGTCCCAGTTCCCGAGCACCCACCCGCCATCAGGGCTCGCTGACGGTGAAACGGACGGCGCCGGTGTTGGCGTCACGCTTGGCGACGGAACTGGCGATGGGCTGTTCGATGGCTTTGGCGTATGCGATGGCTTTGGCGTATGCGATGGCTTTGGCGTATGCGAGGCCGACGGGGTTGGCGTTGTAGACGGCGAAGGAGATGTGTCAACATCCTCCGTCCACTGCGCATAAAGGGTGATGGGGCCGTTCGTGAGGAAGTCGTATGTGTCAGCATCGTCATACGCATCGCCGGTGCCATCTTCCTCCGTCGTCCAACCGTCAAACACAAAACCTTCGTATTCGCAGGTGTTATCGGTGAGGGCAACCTCATCGGCATGTGCATGCTGCGTTGCCACACAACCCTCGCCGCCATTACCGTCAAATGTAACGACCGCGTCCCAATGCGCGACGAGCTCAACAGAAACTGTTGGAGTGAAGTTGGCTCCAGCCACGCCAACGAGCGACGCCCCGTTATACCAGCCTACGAGGAGATAGCCCTCACGGAGGGAGTCTGGAAGTTCTATCGCGGCTTCTCCGTAGGTATACGCAACTGGATCAACGGCATCTCCGTCACCAGCATCAAAGGTGACGTCATAGACCGCGAGATTCCACTGTGCATAGAGGGTTCGACTTCCGTCGTACGGGAAGTTGTAATCATCTCCATCGCCGAACGCTGTGCCTGATCCATTTTCCACGGTATTCCAAGATTCGAAGACGTGCCCGGTGTAGGCGCAGGTATTGACCTTCAGGGCAACGGCGGCACCGCTCGCTGTTTGTGGGGTTGGACAGCTGCCATTTGGCCCAGCCCCGCCATCGAATGAGACGGTCGCCGTCGTACGCGTTACATGGAGCACGTAGGAGGCGTGCGTCGTGGTGTCGTCGGCGGTGGTGTACACAAGAATGTCTTGCGATCCGATCACGAGCGGGAAGACTGCCCCGGAGCCATCAGAGATACAGGGGACTGGATCATCACTCTCGTAGGTGCACTCCGGGATCGCTGTGCCACTTCGCAGCACCGGAAGAAGGGTGAGAGAGTTCGCCGTTGTTGTCACGCTGTACTCAAGGACATCGCTGTTAAAGGTTGCGTCGCTTGGTGTGGCAGTCCGCGTAACATCTTCCGGGTCGCTTCGATCGAGCGTCACACCGAGGCTTGAGAGCGCTGGGTCGGTCGGTGGGTCTGCAACCGGCGTCCACTGCGCGTAGAGGGTGCCACTCCCCACCGTGAAAAAGGGCCACGTATCGCCAGGTTCATAGGTTACGCCGCTACCATCTGGAGCGGTGTTCCAACCAGCAAAGCTATTCAGGGCGAGAGAGCAGCTGGCCGGGAAATCGATTAGCACGGCATCGTTTTGATCTTGCATCGTAGTATCGCAATCGCCTCCTTGAGCATCAAAGGTGAGAATGGCATTGCGTATGATCGTGATGGTGTACTGATCGGTATTACGCTTCAACGTATCTGGGACCCCTCCGATGGTTGGTGCAAATTGACTGCTCGTATGGATCTCAAACGTGTTCTGCCCAATGTTGAGCGAGAATGAATCGCTGCACAAATCAAGGAGTAGGCACCACGTGAGTGGCCCGGTCGCCTCGCTCACGGAGATATCCATCGTAATTGAAGCGTCGGTTGTATTGAGATCATACGTTTTTACCAGTGGATCAAACGTTGGGTAGAGGCTCCCCGAGCTCGGTGTTATTCCTGTCAGCGAGACATCAGCTGGCACCCAATGGATCTGCACGATCTGATCTGCCGCGCCATCGATTGAGAGGGTGACGGTTAACGGATTGAGCGCATTCGACTGGTAGGCAATCTCGGTGCAATCAGCCGCGATAAGGGCATCCGTTGATGCGCACGAGAACGGGTCCGAGGTATCGGGGACGAGGGTGACTGGGACTTCGCCAGGGACCTCGATTGTCCACTCCTCCGTCCCCGCATCCCACAGGCCCTCTGACGTATCGATATCGCCGCCAACAGCATAAAACGGAGTCCACGTGGCGCTGAGCGCTGGAAGATCTGGCGAACCAGCGCGGACACGCGCAACCTGCACCAGCCCGGCCAGGGTAAACGCAACCCCGAGGAGGAGGGTGAGTGCGATGCGCCAATAGTACGAGCGCATCCGACGATTGTCGGCGAGCGCAACCTGCTGGCGCGGCGAAATTGCAAACTTCATGGGGGATAACTTTACCCCAGTCGGGAGGGCTGGAGCTACGAGATCGGCACAACCTCGCCTGGTTCGTACTGCCCCTGCGGAGCGCCCTGCAGCACATGCACCGCGCCAGCGCCCATCACGCGCCACTCCGTGCCCCCGCTGAGTCGCACGAGGGCCGTCATCTCTTCGATGCCGAGGAGCACGGCACCGGCAGGAGGAGCGCCGAAGGCCCAGCCGAAGAGGCGGCGATAGTGTGGGATGACGCGCAGCCCTGGCAGCAGGTTGAGTGCAGGAGTTGGCTCGCCTCCTGTCAGGCGAAAGCTCGTGACCGCATCCCCCATCACCATCGCACCGGCGCTGCATCCTGCGAGTGCGCCGCCGCTGCGCCAATGCGATTCGATCGCTCGACCAACGCGCGTCCCCACGAGCGTCTGCGCCAGATAGCGCGGGTCGCCGCCCGAAAGATACACGAGCCCCGCACCCTCAATCTGCGCCGCAAGTGCGGCGTCATCTGCATCCGCGCGCGTTAGAACCGGAAGAAATGTCGTTGCTACGCCGATGCGCTCCCCCTGGCTCGCGCCAAGTGCGCGCCAATACTCGAGACTCTTGCTCCCCTCGCGGCCTGCTGCAGTTGGCAGCTGCACATAGGTGCGCGCCTTTCCACGACGGACCGCGTCGTCGAGGAGTGCGGCCTCAACCTCGGCCATTCCCGGAAGGTATTCACCGGAACCGACAAGTGCGATTGCACCGTCCACGGCTGGTCGAATTGCGGGGCGACTATGCCCCGTTGAAATAGGCGATGAGGAATCCAGCGACGGTGAGGTTGATCGCGTCGTTTGCCGTCTCAATGATCCAAACCTTGAAGTTTTCGCCACCGAACAGGCGGTGGCTGAGCGAGGCGAACATCGCCACGCCGACGCCGAGGGCGAGACCAACGCCTGCTCCATCGAACCTGGTGAAGCCCGGGTTCCCGTTCTGCAGTGAGGTGATCACGACGCCGAGTGTCAGGGTCTGCACCGCAACGCCGGCGAAGGTTCCGCCGAACAGGATGGCGGGATTTGGGTTCTCGCGGAGTCGGCCCGAGGCAATGCCGCGAGCCTTCATCCAGACCGGATAGAACGTTTTTGGGCCGAACCAGAGTGCACCGCTCGCGATCGAAACGACCGCGGCTACGAGCACGCCGAGAAGGTTGAGTCCTACGATTGTCATGGGCGAAGTATAGAGGAGAGCATCACGTCATGCCCCCCTACATCATGCAGACATACGCGGCGTCTTTCGCTGCGCCAGGGGCGCGATTCTTCTTGAAGATATTGCGCTTGAAGAAGGCGAGGCGCTTCAGGCTTGCCACCTTGCGCAGCCTCCACGCGTTGCTGTGCGAGCAGTCGGCGATGATGAGCGCCCCAACGGCGCTGTCTCCGTAGGCCCTGGTAGTTGCAACGTTCTTCGTGAAGGTGTTCGAGCGCCAGGAGGTGGCATCTAAACTGCCGACTGCCACCGCCCCACCCATGCCTGCGCGATTCTTCGTGAAGTCAACGGCCGTAAATACCGCGTCTGTGGCACTAATGGCCCCTCCGGATTCCCTCGCAGTATTCGCGGTAAACGTGCTGTTGCTGACGAACAGTTCATCCGCCAGGATTGCGCCGCCGCCGCTGCCCGCTGCTGTTGCTTTATTGGCCGAAAATGTGCTGCGAACAACAGTCGTGGCCGTGCCACTATCCGCGTGAATAGCTCCGCCACCATAGTCAGCCTCATTGCCCGTAAACTCCCCTTCGCTGACAGAGACTGAATCCATCGCGTAGATTGCGCCACCGCTACTGGAAGCAATGTTATCCGTAAAGAGACCGTCGGTTACAAAGAGCGGGGCCATCACGTAGATTGCGCCACCGCTCGTGGAAGCAATGTTCTCGGTGAAGAAGCTCCCGGTAATGACAACAGCGCCAGGGCTCCACTCGCCAGCAAAGATTGCGCCACCATTAGCGGCTTCATTGCCAGAGAAGATACTGTTGGTAACGGTGAGTCCACCGTCTGCGTAGATCGCACCGCCAAGCTGATTGGTCGAGTTATCAGTGAACGAGCAATGCTGAATAGTCGCATTCGGAGTGTTGACATAGATAGCCGCGCCCCAATCATCAATTATTGCCGCATCGGCGAAGACGAGGTGGTCAATCGTCGCCGGAGCACTGATCCCCATAATTCGGTTAGCGCCACCTGCTGTCAGTGAGCTCAATGCGCCAGACGTAGAGCCAGCTACCGTGATCTCCTTACCAACAGAAAGCTGCGTCGTAATATCGTAGTCGCCAGCACAAAGATAAACGGTGTCGTGAGCTGCGGCAGCATCGATCGCCTGTTGAATGACGAGGTTATCGTCCGAGCCGTCCGTTTGATAGTCGGGCTCATTGCAGTCGCTGGGCGTGAGCCCGGCTCCACCGGAGCCAACATAGAGGGTTGCAACAACCGCACGAGCAGTAGGGGCTGCGCTCAAGAGGAAGACGCCCAGAACAATTGACAACGCAACGGAAAACCCTCGATGCACCATGATCCCTCCTACACGCATGCTGATTTAATTGACGCCATCAATAACGAGCTTCGGTCGCCAGGCGCTACTCAGGGTGCGGTCGCCAAGTTGGCCGCTGCCATTAGCCCCCCAGCAGTAGGCCTTCCCCTCGACAGTCAAGGCGCAGGTGTGGTCTTCGCCTGGACCGATCGCCTTGAATGTGTGATTGCCGAGCACCTTCACTGGCGCTGCGCCATCACTGCTGACAAGCGTCCCATTCCCGAGTTCACCATTCGCATTATCGCCCCAGCAGTAGGCCGCTCCGGCAGGCGTGAGGGCGCAGGTGAAATAGCCCCAGTTATTGATGCTCGTAAAGCGGTGGCCGCCGATCACCCTCTGTGGTCCGGCAGTGCCACTCGCAATGGTTGTGCCGTCGCCAAGCGCGCCATGGTTATTCTGGCCACCCCAACAGTAGGCACGCTGGCTTGCGGTAAGGCCACATGTCACATATTCCCCGGAGTGGAGGTAGGTGAACTTATGGCCGCCGATGACTTTTCGCGGGCCGCTTAGTCCGCTATCGACGAGAGTTCCGTCGCCCAGCATTCCCTCGCCGTTCGCGCCCCAACAATAGGTGGTACCGCGTGCCGTAAGGCCGCACGAGAAGTCTTCGCCAACGGTAATCGTGACAAACTTGTGATTGCCCAAGACCTTCACCGGGCCACCCTCAACACTGTTATTCGTTGTTCCGTCGCCGAGCATGCCAGACCAGTTATAGCCCCAGCAGTAGGCGGCCCCCTTTTGCGTCAACGCGCACACATGCATCTCGCCAACAGCGATGCGCACAAACGTGTGGCCGCCGATCACCTTCTGTGGGCCATTCTCGCCACTCGCCACAATCGTGCCATCGCCATTTTCACCGCCGGTGTTGTCGCCCCAGCAGTAGGCCTTGCCCCTCGTGGTGATTGCACAAGAGCCCGAATAGCCAACATCGATCGTTCTGAACGTGTGCCCGCCAATCACCTTTCGAGGACCGCTCGTACCACTCGCTGTTGTCGTCCCGTCGCCAAGTTCACCTTTGCTGTTAGACCCCCAGCAGTAGGCCTTCCCGTCTGACGTAAGGGCACAGGTGTGGCTATCGCCGCCAGAGATGCTGGCGTAGGTTCGCGAGGATTGGCTCGCGGCGCGCACAGGGAGCGCCGAGGCAGCCTGCCCAAGGCACGCGAGCGATACGACAATTGCTACGGCGAAACGCTTGGTCTGCACGGGGCTCCCCCTTCGCTGTGGAGCCTACTGACGAGTGTCAGCGGTGCTCACGTTGGGGCGATTGTGTCATACCACGACCTACTGCACCTTCGCCGTCGTGCGTGAGAGCCAGGTGGTTGCGGCGGTCCGAGTGCTCGCGCCCGTGACGAGCACGGTGACGTACTTCCTCTTCTGTTTTGCTCTCAGCTTGAACGTGCTCTGCGTCGCCTTCTTGATGACCGCACAGGTTCCGGGAACCGCCTCGGTGACAACGCTGACGACACTCGTGCAGGCGTACCACTGGTAGGAATAGGTCGGCGTCGGGTAGCCGGTCCAGGTGCCCTTGACGGCGGTGAGCCTCTTCCCAACCTTCGCCCGGCCGGTGACGGTTGGCATGATCTCGGCAGTGGCGCGCAGGTCAGCAGGGACTGTGACGGCAAAGCTCTGGCTCACTGAGGTGGCGGCGAGGAAGTTGGTGGTCGCGGAGCGGCTTGCAGTAATGCTGCAAGTGCCAACAGCCGTGATGGTGACGGTGCTGCCGCTGACGCTGCACACCGCGTTGCTCCCCTCATCGACGGTGAAGGTAACCGTACTGCTATCGGTGTTGCTTGTCGTCGCGACGAGGCTGATCGGCTCCACGCCAATCGTGACATCGGCGGGCTTGGTGAAAGAGAGCGTGGCGGTGGGCTGCAGGGAGATTCCTGACCAGGTCAAACCCCAACCGGTAGTGGTGGGATTTACCGTGACCTGTGTGAGGCTAGTATTGATCCAGAATACATCCGTCCCTGCCGTTGGCGCGTTCCCCAAGAAGGTAACCGAGGTGAGACTGTTCAAGGCGAACGCTTCAAAGCCGATGCTCGTGACGGAAGTGCCAATCGTTAGCGTTTCAAGTTTGTTGTCGTAGAACGATTGGTAGCCAATGGTCTCAACCGAGTTCGGAATGGTGAGGGTCGTGAGGCGGTTGCCGTACAACGCGAAATCGCCAATGCTCACGACAGAGTTCCCGATCGTCAGGGTGGTGATGGCGTTGTTGTAGAACGCGGTGTCACCAATGCTCGTGACGGAGTCCGGGATCGTCACGATGATGAGGGAGCTGCTATCGAACGCATGGCTGTGGATGCTTGTAACTGCGTGATCATCGAGGATGCCCGGGATATCGAGGGTGGTTGGGCACATGTCGTCGCAGTCGGTAACGGTGGCATTGCCACTACCGTCGACGGTGTAGATGAACCCGCTCGCGAAGAGCGCACGTGCACCGCTCGGTGCGGCAAAGCTCGTTACAAGCACGAGGGTGAGCGCCAGGGCAAGTGTACGAACGGCAGGCATCGGCATCACCTCTACCGGCACGATGTGCCGGGCACGCGGGGCGCAACCGTGGCGCAATGCCACGTAGAGACGTCTGCCTGCTGAGCGTGAGGCATGGTCAGCCTCGCGTCAAGAGCGCGAGCTAGGCTCCCATTCGTGCAAGCGTGCGATGCGCGAGCGCATCGCCTCGATCAGCAGGGGCCGTCCGTCCAGCGCTCGATGTTCTTGTCGCCTCCACTTTTGTTTCCGGTAAAGGTATTAGCGCGAAGCATCTTGTTAACCGCTGAACGGCGCGCCGCTACGCACGGACCGACGCTGATCGCCCCGCCGCCGTCAGCAGCAAAATTCCGCTCGAAGGTGCTGCCGGATACCGTAGCGGTCGGACTGGTTGGCGACCAGAAGTTGATCGCGCCACCGTGACTTGTCGCGGTATTCTTGGTGAAACTTGATCGGGAGATTGCGCCTGTCGCTGCGGTGATCGCGCCACCGAAATCGGCGCCAGTATTGCGGGTGAAGGTGCTGCGGCGAACGGTAGCCGTAGTGCTTGCATAGATGGCGCCACCAAAATCGGCGCCAGTATTGCGGGTGAAGGTGCTGTTGGTGACTTCAACTGACGTGCCGGCGTTGATTGCGCCGCCAGAGCCGGCAGTGTTGCCAGTGAATTCACTTTCGGTGGCGGTCACGCGGTGATTACTCTGTACCGCACCGCCGATGGCGACGGCCGAGTTGTCGGTGAAGGTGCTCGCAGTAATCGTGATGTCGCCTTCGTTCGCAATTGCGCCACCATTGCCAGAGACAGAGTTCCCGGTGAAGGTGCACCGGTTCACCTCAACGGTTCCGCCGGCGCTTATTGCTGCACCATTAGACCCGGAGTTATTGATGAATGCTGCATCGATGGCAACAACAGATCCAAGCTCTCCAGCTGCGATTGCAGCATTCCCGTGGGTCATGGTGAGCTTCCTCACGGTTAGGTTGTTAAAATTGGTGATCATATTCACGCCGCCGGACTGGTACGCTCCGTTCAGCCAGGTAGCGCCCCCATCCAAGATGGTCCGCGCAGCGCCCGCACCACTCAGGGTGATGTTGGTGCCATTGAGATCAAGCGCTTCGTCAATGTCGTAGGTTCCGGCGCAGAAGTGGAGCGTGCCACCCTCGTTCGTGGCGGCGATGGCAAGGAGAATCTGGGCAGAGTCGTCGGTGCCGGTGACGGTGAAGTCGGGGTTGGCGCAGCTGCCGCCCGTCGTGTGCGCGTTGAAGCCGACATAGACGTTCGTTGAGCCAGCGCGTACCCGCGCAGGAGTGCCGACAACGACTCCACCGATGAGGAGCGCAGAGGCGGCGAGGGCAATCAGGCGCTTCGACATGAGAAGAATCCTCCCTGTCAGCACCCGGCGGGCTACATGCCCCCCACGGCCTAACGTCCACGAGAGGCTATCAGATGTCAGGGGTGTGAGAACGGCGGGGGTGCAGAGCCCTCACCACCTGCTGGGCGAGCTATCGGAACGGCATTACCGCATACTCGGCGGCCAAGATTTCGCCGAGATAGGCACGGCCGGCGCTCCAGGTGATCCCATAGACCTTTCGGAATGCCGACGCCCACGAGTCGCCGCGCGCCGTGCGGGCCAGCACAGCCATCGTTGCCTGCGGGCCAGAGATAGCGATCAGCGCCTCGACCGCCGCAAAACCAACCGAATATCCGAGTTGATAATCGCCGTTAGTGCCAGGGTGGTAGCAGCGACTTGGGCTCTGATCCAAGAAGGCTGCAAAGGCTTCCGCCGAATAGGAGGTGAGGCTCACCGCTGGTCCATCGACCTCAATTGGGCGAGTAACGTTGTAATTACGAGCCGACTGATACGCAGAAAAGTCTGGCGACCACACGGTATTCCCGATCGCGTTTGCCTGCCCCTCCTGCCACCAGCAGGGCATCACCAGGTGGGCCGCGGCTGCACGCTCGCTACTAACCCCGATCCATTGGGCGAACTGGACATTGTGCAAGTACTCATGTGTTACCTGACTCATCGGCCCGACGCTCTGTTGCGCACTCGTCCAGAAGCCGCCCGACTGAACCCCATAGAACGAGAAGCCCATCGTTTCTTCTGGCAGGGTGATCGAGTTTCCTGCTCCGCACTCCACCGCCACTCCCCCGCTGAACTCACATCCACTCCGTAGCACCCGCACGTAGTCTGCGACGATGATGTTGAACTCACCCTTAGCAGCAAGCTTGCGGAACTTTGCCTCTGCCCATTTCTCATCACTCGCGCTAAACGTAAGGCCCGTGTAGGCGCTGGGCTGGTTGAATCCCGCCCAGAGCCGATACTCTCGCTTGAGCAGGTCGAGTATCTGCCTTGCGGTGGTATCGGTGTTTGGGCCGATATAAATCTTTGTCGGGATCGTGACGGCGTTGTTCACTTCGAGAACATCCTGCACCCTTTGCCAGGCAACCTGCGGAATATCAGCAATATGGTCGACGGCATTAGCGAAGGTGATGCCATTCGGATCGGTCGACTGCGCAACGGGCAGCGAGATCGGAATCTTTGGCGCAACCCGCTTCGCCATGCGTGCGCCCGCGTTGACGACCGGTGCACCCGCAACGCACACGACACTAAGGATCAGCGATGCGAGTAAGCCAACGGGACGATGGATCATTGTGGCGATTCTAATCTATGACGCGTTCGCCACTGACTACTCTGATCGGCGTTCAGCGACGATCGCTCGCAGAAGGGTTCACAACCCGCTCAAAACGGCGGAGGCCCCACCTCTGCATATTCAGCCGCCAGGACCTCGGAGAGTATTCTCGCGGCCGACTTCCAGCTGATGCCATAGACACTCTTGAACGCCTTAGCGTATGGCTCGCCACCCGCACCCCGTGCAAAAAGGGCCATCAGTGATTGCGGCCCCGCAATAGCGATGAGAGCGGTCGCGGTCGCAGCACCGACTGAATATCCCAATGTGTACTTGTCGCTACCTTGCGCTGTTGGGTATGTGCAGTCTTGAACCGTACCTGCCCTATAGAGATAATTGAATAGGGAGGGCTGGGAGTAGTCGGTTGCCGTGTTTGGCCCCCAGCCATAGTACTTGTCGTGATCCCACTGAAGGAAGTCCGGAAGATTATCGATCGCAACCATGTTTCCCGTGGAGTTCACTAGGCCCTCATTCAACCAACACGCGGAGAACTGGTTAGACCAACCCCCTTGCGGGACACACGGCTTGCCAGCAAATTGACACCCTTGGAATCCAAGCCACTGGCTTGTTTGAACAACATGTGAATACTCGTGGCTTACTACGCCACCGACCTGAATAAACTGGTCGGTGCTGTCACCGGTTTGACCGATCGAAATACTGCCGTCGCCAGTGCCTTCTGTGGTCGTAGCGTCAGCGCCGTTGCACACTTTGTTGTGGCAATTTAGCGAGAAGCTGTCGGAACGGTAAATGGCGTATGACGGATAGTTCCGATTGTTCACCAACTTTTCCCATTTGTTTTCTGCCCAATCTAGGTCTTGATAGTTGTAAGAGATCACCGTCACCGATCTGACTTGAGAATAACCACTCCATAGCCGCGCCGTACGCTCGATGATCTCCTGTATCCGCTCACCCCCACCAATGATGTCGTACGTGGTGTTCGGGCCGGTATAAACGAGCGTTTTGATCGCAACCGGAGCGTTGAGTGCAATTGTCTCCTGCACCCTCGTCCATGCCACCTCGGGCAACTCGGACACGTGGTCCAACACGTTGTCAAAGGTGATCGCGTTTGGGCCAGTTGCCGTTGGGACGGGCAACGAGATCGGAATCTTCGGCACGAAGCGCTTCGTGAAGACGGCACGCGCGTTGGCAACTGGCGCGCCTGCAACCAGCACCCCGATGAGGGCCAGCGTTGTCAGAAGGGCGACGAGACGGTGGGTCATGGTTGCGATTCTAATCTAGCCAGTGCGAAAGAACGAGCCACAGCGAAGGTCGCCCGAGCGAGAGTGCCTACTAGTGCCTACCTCACCGCAACAGGGGTCGAGCTGTCGTCCCAACTGCCGCTTCCGAGTTGGCCGTTGTCATTCTTACCCCAGCAGAGAACCTTCCCAGCAGCGGTGAGCGCACAAATGTGAAGGGCGCCGGCACCGTAGGCGACGGCACGCACAGCGACGGTCACTGCCTCGTCGACGTATTCAACGTTGCCAAACAAGATGTACGAGCTCAATCCAACGCACTGCAGACGCCTGGATGCCAATCCATAGCATTTCGTCTGAGAATACGGTGCGTCCTGGCCAACTGATGTGAACCTCGCACCGCCCATCGCCACAACGGGAATGTTGTAGCTCGTCACGTTGCCGACGCCAAGTTGACCGTATTGGTTATCGCCCCAACCGTAGGGCTCACCCCCCTTGGTTAACGCAGAGGAGTAGTCCAAGCCAACTGAGAATGCCGCAAATTTCAAACCGCCGAAAACGGCGAAGGGGGCCGAACGATCTGCATTATCGCCAGTGCCAAGTTGGCCGTACTCGTTATCACCCCAGCAGTAGGCCGCTCCTTTCGCCGTGAGGGCGCAGGTGTGTTCGTAGCCGGCATCAATGCTGGCGAACTTCACGTCACCGATGACACGGGGACCATCTGTTTCCCCAATGCCAAGTTGCCCGTCTCCGTTTTTACCCCAGCAGTAGGCCGCTCCTTTCGCAGTGAGGGCACACGTGTGTTCATCGCCCGCAGTAATGGTTGCGAACCTCACATCACTCACAACTTCAACGGCGGTAGGGTTAAGCCTGTCAACCGCATCATTGCTAACGCCGAGCATGAAGTAGCTATTCGACCCCCAGCAGTAGGCCTTTCCTTTTGTCGTGATCGCACAGGTGTCTGCGCTTCCCGCGCTAATGCTCGTAAACTTCAAGCCGCCCATAACGGGAACCGCAACCATGGCGTTGCTCCTATTTCCCGTGCCGAGCTGCCCATAGTTATTGTATCCCCAGCAGTACGCCTTCCCTTGCGCGGTCAGCGCGCAGTTGTGCTGGTAGCCGACCGAGAGGGCAACATACCTTCGACTCGCGGCGGAAACGGGGGCCGCGCCAGCGATGACGAGGGTGAGGATTGCGAGGATCGCCGTGCTGCGCGTCAGGATGGTACGCATGCGGTTCCTCCTACGCGCGCTTTCCTCCACTTTTGCATTCTACCCAAATCCGAGCCCCCGTCAAGTGCGAATCCCATGCCTCGGGGCCCCGCGGCGCCGATGAATTTCGTGCGGTCGCGGGGGGGTAAGCCCTTG